>OLQY01000198.1_pt1 | contig 78867 bp, 68 predicted proteins | sample 1672851 | NCBI WGS metagenome assembly OLQY01 (sample SAMEA3136730, study PRJEB25190) | human gut metagenome
GCGTGGCCGTCGAAGCCGGCATCGCCGACTACTGGTTCAAATACGTGGGCCTGAACGGCGCTATCGTTGGCATGACCACCTTCGGTGAGTCTGCGCCGGCAGAGCAGCTTTTTGAATTGTATGGTTTCACCGTCACAAATGTAATTGAGAAAGCTAAGGCATTGTTGTAAATATTATGGATTGTACAGATGCTTATACTTTATTCTGAAATTAAATTAATCGTCCGGTAGTCTTAGAATAAGAAATTTGCATATTTACTGATAGCAATAGGGGGCTCCCCCTATTGCTATGCTATTAAAATAACCCTGTCCTATGGATAATTGCCATTTCGCCTGGGGCTTAAATGACTTGGATTTGATAGGGGGGATATCCAGGTAGGGGGTGTTATTATTGTTGTTTCATATAGCAATATATTCAATATGACCAAGTGCACTATTAACCATAAGTTCAAGAGTTGGTGATGAGGAACGTATGTGATTAATGTATTAATTGTTGATGATCACGCAATGATTTCTGAGTTAAATAAAACATATATGAACCAAGTCAAGGGCAGGTTTACCTGCACTGATGTTGCACGGGCGTTGGCAAAAGCAGAGAGTATTATTAATGAATATGCACAGAAAATTGACTTAGTTCTTCTTGATATATATGTTGGGGCAATGGACTATCATTACTTCTGCTGATCCGAGAATCTAGACAAAATATTGACGTTTGAATCGCTACGGATAATCTAGAGACTTCTGAGTGGTTGATAATATAGGTTTTCATATTCAGCCGGTGGCATCTGCTCGCTCGAGCCATGCCGACGCCTACTGTTATAAAACATTTCTATGTAATCAAAAATATCGCTTCTGGCTTCGTCTCTCGTTCCGTAGATCTTTTTCTTTATCCGTTCACGCTTCAGTAGCGGGAAAAAGCTTTCTGCAACCGCGTTGTCATGACAGTGACCGCGACGGCTCATACTGCCCTCCAGTCCGTGCGATTTCAGGAACGACTGCCATTCATAACTTGTGTACTGACTACCCTGATCAGAATGAACCAGTACCTGTTTTTGAGGATTACGTCGCCATACGGCCATCAGAAGCGCATTCAGGACAATATCTTTTGTCATTCGGGGTTGCATTGACCAGCCGATAATTTTGCGCGAAAACAGATCAACGACCACGGCAAGATACAGCCAGCCTTCGTGGGTTCTTATATAGGTTATGTCTGTTACCCAGCGTTCATCCGGTGCTTCCGGGTTGAACTGCCGCTGGAGCTTGTTGGGCGTCACAATACTGGCTTCACCTTTACGCGCCCGTGGACTTCGGTATCCGACCTGAGACTTTATCGCCACACGCTGCATCAACCGCCAGACTTTATTTACACCGCATTGTTGCCCGGTATCCCGCAGATCGAGATAGATCTTGCGATAGCCATAAACACAGCCCGATTCCAGCCAGAACTGCTTGATATGCCCCGTCAGCTTCAGGTCAGCATGATACCGTCGTGAATGTGGCTGCTGAAGCCTGGCGTAAAACCCACTCGATGCACATCCAGCACCTGGCAGAGCAGGCGGACAGGCCAGCAGCGATTGTTGTCACGGATAAAGGCGTACCTCAGTCGGACAGCTTTGCGAAGTACGCCGCGGCTTTTTTTAATATGTCCCGTTCGTCAGTAACCCGCTTCAGCTCCTTCTGGAGTCGGCGGATCTCGGCCTGAGCATCTGACTGCTCTTTATTGGTGGATGACTCCGGCCCGTACTTCTTTATCCAGGCGTAAAGACTGTGGGTAGTAATATCGAGACGTGTTGCGACGCTGGAAACAGAATGGCCAGGCTCAACAACCTGTTTTACCGCTTCAATTTTAAACTCTTTGGGATAACGTTTACCGCTCATGGCACCTCTCTTTAAGTCATCTTAAATGACTCTGAGGTGTCTGTTAAACCTGTGGCGATTCGGTTATTTTTTTCCTCGGCTTCAGATGCAGCAACTATTCAGTCGGCAATGTATTATGGCATCGTGGATTATCTGATTAAAACCTTTCAAGTTCCCTCGATTTGAAGAAGCCCTCAATAATTTACGTGAGAAAAAGAAATTTATACATACTCAACAAAATTATGGGCAATTGGATGTAGGCAAATTGTTGCATTTTGTCTCCGGGGAGTGTGTTAATAAACGAATGTTACCAAAAGGCATTACTCCTGAAACGTTGCGAATTATCGCTATTTGGGTTGACTCATGTTCGGATAAGGAGTTCTCTACAGATGATGGGGCTTCCGGTACTACCTTGTCCAGAGTATTATGTCGTAAATATTTAAACTGCTTGGTCAAAATAAATATTCTGTCAAGTTCCACACAATATAGGGTGACGGGGCGATCAGCCTGTAGTTATCGCTTGCCACCAGAATTTCTGGAGTTGCTAAAAAGCTTTTGTTAATAGCTATTATCATTGTTTAGATCCTCTTAAAAATACAATGTTCAGAAATGCATGTTTTCTCTATCTATCTTTTTGTGCTGGCGGTATGATTATGCGCACTCTAATTTCCCCAACAAGAAATTAATTGAAAATGATAACCTCATCAATCGTTACTACGATTATGAAGTATTGCTTAATTCATTTTGAATAAATCAAAATTATTGAAATATATATTTCATTAATACAATAAAATTGCACTCCCGATACCGTTCTGGCATGGCGGCATATAACACCGGATTACTGAGAACTGCTCTATGCCATGTCTAAGTTGCCTATATAACCCCCGGTAAGCGATATGTGTTCATAACGCTCAACATAGAAAACGAGAAATGAACAAATGATCATTAATGATTCTAATGATAATCATTTGAAAGACACTGTCTTACAAAAATTTGATTATCTACTGTAAAAGTTTAAAAGTGAGAAACGGTGTGGTTTTTTTATGATTGCTTGTTGTTTAAACAATGCGTTTTAACTTAATATTATGATAAATAGTAATATTTTTTGTAGCTTTACTGTTTGTGTTACTTTAATGGATCTTTATAATAGATATTTTGTTTGATCGCTGTAACGGTTTTGGCGTAATGCTGTGGATGAAGTGTTATCTGTGAAGTACTGTTCTTATGTGTTGTATGTGATCATTTGAGGCAGGTTATGCATCCGAATACGTCGTCAGTAAAAACCCCTGAATACTTGTTAGAAGTGACAGGTCTCAGGAAGAAGTTTGGTGATGTGATTGCACTGAAGAATGCCGAGTTTTGTCTTAAGCGGGGTTCTGTTCATGCTCTGTGCGGTAGTAATGGTGCGGGAAAATCAACTTTTCTTAGTCTTCTTATGGGATTTATACGCCCTGATGAAGGCGATATTTTTGTTAACGGTCAGCGTTGTGAATTTGATAACCCCCGTCAGGCTCTGGCCGCGGGGATAGTCATTGTTCAACAGGAGTTGAGTGGTATAAAGGATCTTACCGTAGCAGAGAATATTTTTCTTGGTTCCGAACCAACTAGATTGGGTATGGTTGATTTCCAGAAACTGAACCAAAGAGCAGAAAGCTTATTACAGGAATTAGGTTTTTCAATATCACCAAGATCAAAAATGCTTCATTTAAGTGTTGCAGAGCAGCAACTTGTAGAAATCGCTAAAGCTCTTTCACATAAAAATGCCGAGATCATCATTATGGATGAACCAACATCGGCACTTGGCGAAGAGGATGCGCAAAAACTATTTCAGGCAATTAATAAATTAGCATCGTTGGGGAAAGGTATTATTTATGTCTCTCATAGATTGTCAGAAATATTTCAGATTGCAGATTCCTATACCGTGTTTCGGGATGGCGGCTATATTGGTGAAGGGGAAATTAAAAATATTACTCGTGACCAACTTATTGAGCAAATCATCGGGGGGGAAATTAATGGTGAGTTTGCTAAATATAATGAGCCTACCGATGAAGTAATGTTTCAGGTTAAAGGGCTAAACTGGAGGAAGCGCGTTAACAATGTCAGTTTATCATTAAAGCGGGGCGAGATATTAGGTATCTATGGCTTGGTAGGGGCAGGGCGAAGTGAATTGCTGGACCTTATTTTTGGCATTGAGCATGCTGACAGTGGAAGTATTCGTATTGGTGATAAAGTACTCCATCACCACTCGCCCGCTGAGTCGATTGAAGCCGGTATTGCTTATGTAACTGAAGATCGAAAAGAAACAGGTTTGGTGTTAAGTAGCTCAATAGCAGAGAATGTAAATATATCATCACTGGATTTAATTAGTAGGTTGAAGGTCGTTAATGACCGGAAATGGCGATGGCGGTCTGGTGATATGATCCGTGCTTTTAATATTAGAACCCCCGGGCACGAGCAGCTCGTTGTAAATTTGAGTGGTGGAAATCAGCAGAAGGTGGTGCTGGGACGCTGGGCATTGCTTGATCCCGAGGTATTATTGTTGGATGAACCAACGCGCGGCATTGATGTCGGTGCGAAAAAAGAAATTTATCGCTTTATGTCAGAGTTTGCATTGAAAGGAAAAGGAATTGTTATGGTTTCATCTGAACTCCCTGAGATCATTGGTATGAGTGACAGAATTATTGTGTTCAATAAAGGAAAGATCATGGGGGAAATATTACGTAGTGATGCCACTCAGGCGAAATTAATGTCACTGGCTGTTTAGCTGTAAACCCAATTAACATTCCTTTTCCGGAGCATGTATGAATATCTATATATCCTCCATGCAGGCCTTCCTGCATGCCGATAGTTTTAAAAAAATGATTAATCAATACGGGATTATTTTTGCATTTATAGGTTTGTGCTTAGTTATTGCCCTTGGTGGTGAGTGGGCTGTTGCGAATGGTACCTGGGGGGAAAACTACTTTTTGTCTCGCGAAAATACATTGATAGTGCTCCGTCAGATATCTATTAATGGAATTTTAGCTATTGGTATGACTTTCGTTATTATTACTGCGGGAGTTGATTTATCTGTGGGGTCCGTGTTGGGGTTAGCAGGAATTGTTGCCGCGCGGTTTGCAACATCGAGTTCATCGATGGCAATAGGAGGAAGCAACTGGTCATTGTTAATGCCTGTTGCGGTTGCGGTAGGAATTGGCCTTGCATGTGGATTCCTTAATGGCATTGTTTTAGGTAAATATCGGTTGCAGCCATTCATTGTGACAATGGGAATGTTGTCTGCCGCTCGCGGACTTACATTATTAACCACAGATGGAAACCCAGTTTCTCAGCTGAATAATGATTTTCGCTGGCTAGGAAATGGTTACGTACTTGGTATCCCTGTACCCGTGTTGATTTTCTTGGCCCTGTTTTTCATTGCATGGTTTGTTCTGAATAAGATGACCTTTGGCCGTTATGTTTACGCAGTAGGTGGTAATGAGAAAAGTGCACGCACATCCGGTATTAATGTGCTGCGAATAAAAGTTGTTGTATACACACTATGCGGTGCATTGGCTGCTATTGCTGGTCTTATTTTAACAGCGCGAACCGGCTCTGCACAAACTGGCGCAGGGGCTTCCTATGAGCTGGATGCAATTGCTGCTGTAGTGATTGGTGGTACGAGTATGGCTGGCGGGATCGGGACATTGCGAGGAACATTATTTGGAGTATTGATTATCGGCGTGATGAATAATGGTCTTGATTTGCTCGGTGTTCAGTCTTATTACCAGCAAATTATTAAAGGTGCCCTGATTGTATTCGCTGTCATGCTCGATCCGTCCCGTAAGCAAACCCGTGAGTGAGTTTTGGAAATTTATTTTTTACTTAAGTGAATAACACTAATACCCTACGAGGAGTTGAAATGAAAAATTCGATGAAGTTAAACCTGCTTGCGACCATTCTGGCTTTATCTCTTCCCGCGACAGCGGTTCAGGCTGCACCAGTAAAAATTGCTGTATTGATGTATGGCATGAAAGCAGAGTTTGTTCAGTTAATGGAAAAAGCTGCACAGGATCATCCTGCGATTAAGAGTGGAGATGCCACGGTAACTGTTTTTGATGGGCGTTACGATCCTATGGTTCAAAATAACCAGGCAGAAACAGCTATTCGTACCCATTATGATGCCATTATTGTCAACCCTGCCGATTTTGAAGCTAATGTAGATGTTGTCACGATGGCCAACGAAGCCGGTATTCCTGTAGTAGTGACTAACTCTCGTTTAAATACTGATAAAGCAACCAGCGAAGTAGTTTCGGATGACATTAAGGGAGGGTATCTTGAAGCGAAGGCTGTCCTGAACAAAATGCATTGCCAGGGCAATGTGGTGATCCTTGAAGGACCGATTGGTATTTCAGGTCAAATTCAACGTGGTCAGGGGAACGATCAGGCAATTAAGGAGTGCGGCCCAGGAAAAATCACCGTTCTTGAGCGTAAGACTGCAAACTGGTCAAGGGCTGAAGCTATGCCCCTGATGGAGAACTGGTTACAAAAACATCGGGGTAAAATCAATGGAGTCATTGGTCAAAACGATGAAATGGCTCTGGGAGCGATTGAAGCCATTAAAGGTTCTGGTCTGAATGTTAAAGATTTTGCAATTGCTGGCGTAGATGGTGTCTCTGATGCGCTTCGTTTGGTGAAAAATGGTGAGATGATGTCTATTTTGCAGGATGGTCGGGCACAGATGCAGGGGGCAATTGATGTCGCTCTACGTGCTGTTAAAGGTAAAGATTACAAGCCGCAGTCTCCTGTTTGGTCCCAGTATAGTGAAACCCTGAAATGGAATGATGGTCAGTCAAAAATGTATGAAATCCCATGGACTGAAGTTACTACTGATAATGCCGATAAATTGTTACAGATGCGAAAATAATTACTATTCTATAAATATAGTTTCTGCTTAGCACTTCTATACGAAAATTTATATCAATCATTAAAAGCGTGGTTGCGAAAGCAATCGCGCTTTCTGATGCTGTAAAGAGATTTTTCATCAAGGTACATGTTTAATAGAATATTGCTCAGTTTTACTATATTGTTATTATTATTGGAATAGTGAGCTCCAACTCTGAGTGTTGACAATAATATCAGGGGGGCTTGATTGAATATGTAAGTATTCCGCTTAATCGGACTATTCACTTTTAGAGATCTTCAGACATACTGAATATGTCCTTTAAGGAGATCACCATGCGCAAAGCCCGATTTACTGAGCACCAGATCATCACTGTACTGAAGTCCGTCGAAGCAGGCCGGACCGTCAAAGATGTCTGCCGCTAGGCCAGCCAGCTTGGAAGGCGAAATATGGTGGGATGGAAGCGGCTGATATTAAAAAGCTCAAGGAGCTGGAAGACGAGAACCGTCGGTTCAAACAAATGTTTGCCGACTTGAGTCTGGAATGCCGCGCCCTGAAAGACGTTATTGAAAAATGCTTTAAAACCGGCGATAAAGCGTGAGCATGTCAGCTATCTGACGGCGCAATTTTCCATAAGCTTACGCCAGGCATGCAGGATGTTATCGCTGAGCAGGAGCGCGTACCTTTACTAGCCTGACACCCGCCGGGATGAACTGGTGATCCTGGCACTGACTGAGCTGGTAGAACGTTATCCGCGATATGGTTTCAAGAAGCTGTTTCAGGTGCTTCGCAGGTAGGGCACAGTCTGGAACCATAATCGTGTCCATCGAATTTACTGCCTGTTAAAGCTGAATTTTCGTCGTAAAGGAAAGCCGCGTTTGCCGGTGCGTAACCCAGCACCACTGGCCACGCCAGAAGCGTTAAACCAAAGTTGGTCTATCGATTTTATGCGCGATGCGCTGGTCTGCGGCAGGCGCTTTCGGACCTTCAATGTGGTGGATGATTTTAATCGTGAAGCGCTGGTGATAGAAATCGACCTGAGTATCCCGAACGGGGGGAACGGGTGCTCGCAAGGATAGCGGTAAACCGTGGATATCCGCTGAAGATGCGGATGGATAACGGACCGGAACTGGTGTCGCTGGCCCTGGCACAATGGTCGGGAGAACGCGGGGTGATGCTGGACTTTATCAGGCCTGGTAAGCCAACGCAGAATGCCTTTATCGAACGGTTCAACCGGACGTACCAGACAGAAATACTGGATTTTTATCTGTTCAGAATGCTGAATGAAGCGCGGGGAATTACAGAGCGCTGGCTGAATATAACAATGAGCGCCCCCGTGAGTCCCTGAATAACCTGACGCCGGACGAGTACCGGCTGATGGCTCAAAACCCGGAAATCTCAAAAAATGTGTGGAACTAAAACGGGTGTGCTTACAAACTCACCTAAAATAAAGATGGAATAATGTTTTACTCATCCAATTACTCATTTTTGACTGCGTTGTTACGAGATGAATTGAGACTCTGTGAAATGAAAAATCCACGCAATTGCGTGGATTTTATAGGGTTTTGCCGTTGTTATGAGATTCAGCGAAACCTCATGAGACAGCAGATTTTATTTAGACGTTGAACAGGAAGTTCATGACGTCGCCATCTTTAACGATGTAGTCTTTCCCTTCGGCGCGCATCTTACCGGCTTCTTTTGCCCCTTGCTCACCTTTGTAAGTAATAAAGTCTTCATAGGCGATGGTCTGGGCGCGGATAAAGCCTTTTTCGAAGTCGGTGTGGATTTTGCCTGCCGCCTGCGGAGCGGTAGCGCCAACAGGGATAGTCCACGCGCGAACTTCTTTGACGCCAGCGGTAAAGTAGGTCTGCAGGTTCAGCAGCTCGTAACCAGCACGGATCACGCGGTTCAGGCCCGGCTCTTCAAGACCCAGTTCGGCCATGAACTCATCGCGGTCGGCATCGTCCAGTTCAGCGATATCAGACTCGACAGCAGCGCACACGGCGACCACTACGGAGCCTTCAGCTGCGGCGATCTCGCGAACTTTATCGAGGTACGGGTTATTCTCAAAACCGTCTTCGTTCACGTTAGCGATGTACATAGTCGGCTTCAGCGTCAGGAAGCTCAGGTATTTGATGGCGGCCTTGTCTTCTTCGGTCAGGTTTTTCAGCGCGCGCAGCATGCCGGCATTTTCCAGCTGCGGCAGGCATTTTTCCAGCGCCGCCAGCTCAGCTTTCGCGTCTTTATCGCCGCCTTTCGCTTTCTTCTGTACGCGGTGAATCGCGCGTTCGCAGGTATCGAGGTCGGAAAGCGCCAGCTCGGTGTTGATCACATCGATGTCGTCTGCCGGATCCACTTTGTTATTCACGTGGATGATGTTGTCGTTCTCGAAGCAGCGCACCACGTGACCGATAGCTTCGGTTTCACGGATGTTGGTCAGGAACTGGTTACCCAGGCCTTCGCCTTTGGACGCGCCTTTCACCAGGCCCGCGATGTCGACGAATTCCATGGTGGTCGGCAGAATGCGCTGTGGTTTGACGATTTCAGCCAGCTTGTCCAGACGCGGATCGGGCATCGGCACGACACCGGTGTTCGGCTCAATGGTACAGAAGGGGAAGTTGGCCGCTTCAATACCCGCTTTGGTGAGCGCATTGAACAGGGTGGATTTGCCGACGTTGGGCAAACCGACGATACCGCATTTGAATCCCATGATTTAAATCACCTTAATCTTTGGATAATCAACCTGTTACAGTGAACAGATTGCAGAAAAGTAAATAGCTTTGGCTATTATACACCGTGCGCGGCAAAAATTCCGCACGTCGACCGGTTATTGCGCTTTAAAAGCGTGTAAACGGTTGGTCGCTTTGGTGAGACCTTCTTTCAGCCACACCTCGGTGCAACGCGCCGCTTCGTCAACGGCTTCATCAATCAGTTTCTGTTCGCTCGTCGGAGGTTTACCCAGCACAAAGCCGACAACCTTGTTTTTATCGCCCGGATGGCCAATTCCGACACGTAAGCGATGAAAGTTGGGGTTATTACCGAGCTTGCTGATGATATCTTTCAGACCGTTGTGGCCGCCGTGGCCGCCACCGAGCTTAAATTTTGCCACCCCGGGCGGCAGATCCAGCTCATCGTGCGCCACCAGAATCTCATCCGGATTAATGCGGTAGAAGGTGGCGATCGCCGCCACGGCTTTGCCGCTGAGATTCATAAAGGTGGTCGGGACCAACAGGCGGACATCTTCGCCGGCAAGGTTAATCCGCGAGGTGTAACCGAAGAATTTGCTCTCTTCGCGCAGCGGGGCGCGATGGCGGTCAGCCAGTAAATCTACGTACCAGGCACCAGCATTGTGCCGGGTCGCCGCGTATTCTGCGCCGGGGTTTGCCAGGCCGACAATCAGTTTTATCGTCACTTTTCTATCCTGCTTGGGTCGTTCTCTGGCGCGTAGTGTACTGTTTGCCGAGGCGGTTGACAAAATTCTGCCGCCTCAACGGCGGGGAAAGAGATAATTACCCTTATGAACCATTAGAATTTGATGTTGTTCAGTAAGTTATTTGTAAGTTTTTGTTGATTTGATATTAACTAATGTGATCGCCGACGCAATCAACCTTATCCCCATTGTCTATACTAGACCTATAAGTTTTGGGGATATTCCCAGGTAACCCAAGGTTCCGGAGGTGACATATGAAACGCAGAAACGCTTCGTTACTCGGTAATGTACTGATGGGTTTAGGATTGGTCGTCATGGTTGTTGGCGTTGGTTACTCTATTTTAAACCAGCTTCCGCAGCTTGACCTGCCGCAGTTCTTCGCTCATGGCGCGATTTTAAGTATTTTTGTCGGCGCCGTTCTCTGGCTCGCAGGAGCGCGCGTTGGCGGGCATGAACAGGTTTGCGACAAATACTGGTGGGTCCGCCATTACGATAAACGCTGCCGCCGCGATCAGCACCGCCATAGCTAAGCCAGTTCACCGCGCCGGCCGTCTCACGGCGGGTGCGCTTGCATAACGTCTTCATTTGCAGCCAGCTGCCTTCCCGGTAGCTGGCTGTTTTACTTTCGCGTCGCCTCTTTTCTTCGGCTCAACGCGTTTGCGGCCCGGGCTGCGCCTCCACCATACAATACCTTCTCTTTAACACTTAACCCTGACGAAATGTCAGGCGGCGGAGTGGCGCTATGGTCGAACAACAGGCGCAGTGATGTTAATCAGGTGGGTGAACCGGCGAGACGTGCCGGAATGAACGTCCGCACGCTACCTCACTATGAACAAACTGAGCAAAAATGCCGCTTTGCGATGGAGCGCGAACCGCACCTGATGAAAGGGACCTGGATGACGCCGGAGACGTCTGGCTGGTTCCGGCAGGCAACTGGCGTGATGATGACGCAGGCGCATGCGCCCGCGTCACGATAGTTAAATGTCTGCCAGAGCGGCAGCACGGTCGGGATAGAAGCTCAGGCGCCCCGGAATCGGCTGAACGCCCGCCCGTGCCAGCGTGCGCAGCGGCTGAAACTCGAGATTAGAGACGCGCAGTTCACAGCCTTCCGGCAGTTTGTTGACGAAGCGCTGGAAGGCATCCAGCCCGCCGGCATCCAGTACCGGCACCGCATCCCATTTCAGAACCACGATCCGCTTCCCTGCAATCCGCGTTTCCAGATCGTTAAACAGCCCTTCGGCAGCGGCAAAGAAGAGGGGGCCGATAACCCGCAGGACCAGCACATCGTCGGGCACATCAACGTTAACCGGCGCCAGATGGGTCATGCGCGCAATGCGGCGCATGAACAGCAGCGAGGCCAGTACGATACCGACGCTGATAGCGATGACCATATCAAACAGTACGGTCAGCGACATGCACATCAGCATCACCACGATGTCGTCCTTCGGCGCGTAGCGCAGCAAATTCACCACCTTGTGCGCCTCGCTCATATTCCACGCCACCATCAGCAGCAGCGCCGCCATCGCAGACAGCGGAAGCCAGGAGAGCAGCGGCGCCAGCACCAGCAGCGCCATAATGACCAGCAGCGCATGGATAACGGCGGACACCGGCGATGTTGCGCCGGCGCGGACGTTAGCCGCTGAACGGGCAATGGCGGCGGTGGCGGTAATCCCGCCAAAGAAAGGGGCGATGATATTGCCGAGACCCTGACCTATCAGTTCGCTGTTGGCTTTGTGCTTAGTGCCGGTCATCCCGTCGAGCACCACCGCACACAGCAGTGATTCAATCGCGCCGAGCATCGCCATCGAGAAGGCCGCCGGCAGCAGCGCCTGCAGTGACGCCCAGCTGAGCGTAAAGTCGGAGCCTGGCATATCCCACGGCAGCACCAGCTGCGGCAGCAGCTGCGGGATCCCGTTACCCTGGCTACCGTCAGCCAGAATATAGTGGAACTGAGAGCCGATGGTCGCGACGTGGCCGCCCATAAGATTGACGATCGCCATCACCGCACAGCCTGCCAGCAGCGCAGGCAGGTGGCCGGGCAGGCGGATCCCCAGACGCGGCCAAAGGATCAGCGTGCCAAGGGTGACTACGCCAATCGCCGCATCGCCGGGATTGGCCGTCGGCAGCGCCATGACCAGGGCGGAGACCTTCTGCAGATAGTGCTCGGGAACGTGCGCCATCTGCAGACCAAGAAAATCTTTTATCTGCATGGTACCGATAGTGATACCAATACCGGAGGTAAACCCGAGGGTAACGGACAGCGGGATATATTCAATTAAGCGGCCAAAGCGGGCGAGGCCGAAAAGAATTAAAAAGACCCCGGACATCAACGTCGCCACCAGCAGTCCGGCCAGGCCAAACTGCTGTGACACCGGATAGAGGATGACCACAAAGGCGGCGGTTGGCCCGGATACGCTAAAGCGCGAGCCGCCGGTCAGGGCGATAATAATCCCGGCGACGGCGGCAGTATAAAGTCCATACTGCGGCGCGACACCGCTGCCAATAGCCAACGCCATTGCCAGAGGAATAGCAATAATCCCGACCGTGATCCCGGCGATCAGATCGCGGGTGAAACGGGACAGCGTGTATTTTTCTTTCCAGCAAGCATCGATGAGGGCGCGGAAAGGCATCACATGTGAGGAAAATAATCTGTTCACAATAATGTTTCATCCATGGGCGCATCATCTGTCAACTAAATGGCAGGTGAAGGAGGCATTAGTCATACAAATTGGATTCAGAGACAAAAAAACCCGCCGCAGCGGGTTTTTTGGCCGGGCTCGATTAGTGTTCGAACATAGCAGAGATAGATTCTTCGTTGCTGATACGACGAATCGCTTCTGCCAGCATGCCAGACAGCGTCAGCGTACGCACTTTTTCCAGCGCTTTGATTTCCGGCGCCAGCGGAATAGTATCGCAGACGACGAATTCATCAATCACAGAGTTTTTAATGTTCTGGATAGCATTGCCGGAGAAGATCGGGTGAGTGGCGTAGGCAAATACGCGTTTCGCACCACGTTCTTTCAGCGCTTCAGCTGCTTTACACAGCGTGCCGCCGGTATCGATCATATCGTCAACCATAACGCAGTCGCGGCCGGCAACGTCACCGATGATGTGCATCACCTGAGAAACGTTAGCGCGCGGACGGCGTTTGTCGATGATAGCCATATCGGTATCGTTCAGCAGTTTGGCGATAGCGCGCGCACGCACCACGCCACCGATGTCCGGAGAAACCACGATCGGGTTATCCAGGTTCAGCTGCAGCATATCTTCCAGCAGAATAGGGCTGCCGAATACGTTATCAACCGGAACGTCGAAGAAGCCCTGGATCTGTTCTGCATGCAGGTCAACGGTTAGTACGCGGTCAACGCCAACGCTGGACAGGAAATCGGCAACCACTTTCGCGGTAATCGGCACACGCGCAGAACGCACACGACGGTCCTGACGAGCATAGCCGAAATAAGGGATAACAGCGGTGATACGACCCGCCGAAGCGCGACGCAGAGCATCAACCATAACAACCAGTTCCATCAGGTTGTCGTTGGTGGGAGCACAAGTGGACTGGATGATGAAAATATCACCACCGCGTACGTTTTCATTGATTTGTACGCTGACTTCGCCGTCGCTAAAACGACCTACAGCGGCGTCGCCAAGAGAAGTGTACAGGCGGTTGGCAATACGTTGTGCTAGTTCCGGGGTGGCGTTACCAGCAAAAAGCTTCATATCAGGCACGAGAAGAACCTCAGGCATGCGTCCAGTGGTGGATGAAAAGCGCCAGAAACCGTGCGGGCGGCACTCTTCTATCCAGGCGGTGTATTTAAAGAGAACGATGCAACGTCTGGAACAGGGTGACGTTGTCACCGTTACTCAATTTGCCCGGCGTACTAAGGTAATTCGTGCAAAAGCAGAACTACCTGGGTAGGGCTAGCTTGAGCGGGGAGATATTAACTCCTCGCGCTACAAAGCCTTGTAGCCATTCCGGGGCTTGCTCCAGCACCTGACGAGCGGCAGATTCGGTGTCAAATTCAGCAAAGACACAGGCTCCTGTGCCAGTCAGGCGCGACGGCGCATATTCTAACAGCCAGGAAAGCGCCGCATCAACCTCGCGAAAACGTTTTCTTGCGATAACCTCGCAATCATTGCGAAATTCACATTTTAGTAACGTACTTATTGACCTGACCGGGGTATTTCGTGGTAGCTCGGGGTCACGGAAAATGATCGGCGTCGGAATACTGACCCCAGGATGAGCGACCAGGTACCACTTTTCTGGCGGTTCGACCGGCGTCAGAATCTCGCCAATGCCTTCGGCAAAGGCGGCGTGGCCGCGCACGAATACCGGCACATCGGCGCCAAGACTCAGCCCCAGCGTCGCCAGCTCCTCTTCCGACAAGCCACAGCCCCACAGATGATTCAGCGCCACCAGCACCGTCGCGGCGTTGGATGAACCGCCGCCCAGACCGCCGCCCATTGGCAGGCGTTTGTCGATGCTGATATCGGCGCCGCTACCGGCGGGAAGCTGTCCGGATGCCGTCGCCGCCTGCATCAGCAGCCTTGCGGCGCGAATAATCAGATTCTCTTCATCGGATACGCCGGCAACCGGCGTCAGCAGGCGCAGCACACCGTCATGACGCGGTTCGATAGTTAAGGTGTCGCCATAATCAAGGAACTGAAACAACGTCTGCAGGGTGTGATAACCATCGGCACGCTGTCCAGTGATGTACAAAAACAGGTTCAGCTTTGCAGGAGAGGGCCAGCGGGTCATCATTTCACAATCCAGTTATCCATTTTCAGCTTGATACGCTGACTGCCGTTGTTCAGCTCCATGTTGGCCGGCAGAGATGGCTGAGTATCGCTGGTATAGCCGCCGTAGGTGACGTGCCAGGTTTTGCCGTTCTGCGTATAGTTCAGTTCGCTCAGGCGGTATTTATCGTCCAGCGAGTAGTCGGTGGCGTCGCCCGGCAGGCCGACGATCCACTGGCGCAGGCTGTTTAGCGGAATCGGCATTCCGGTCAGGCGGCCAATCATCTCTTCGGCATCGGTCGCCGTATAGGTCTGACCCTTGTTATCGATCAGCGTCACGCTGCCCGGCTGGGCGGTCAGCGACAGTTCGGTGCTGCCTAACGGGTTGGTCAGCAGCAGGCGATAGCGATCCTGGCCGGTTTGCTGCCAGAAGAAGCGAGCGTAAACTTTTTGTTCATCAGAGAGGTAAGCGAAGGCGCCGCGGGTCTGGTATTGGCTCAGATTGCGGACATCCTGCTGGTGCTGACGCCACTGAGGAGAGTCAGGGCTTTTGCCAGGGCCTTTCGGGGCGTTGAGTGTACAGGCGGTCAGGACCAGGCTTGCCAGCGGTAACAGGCGGAGCAGTCGATTCATAATGATGACAAATCCTTGATGTCTACAGTGAAATCCGGCGACGGGTCGGTACGCACACGATTTGTGTAGCGGGTTACAATTATAACCCTTAATGCTAGCGTTGCCCGGCGATAGCGTCTACGTTCAAATTGTCTGAAATCAAAAAATTACCGTTAATGGCTTTTAAGCCCAATGCCTATTACTCCAAAAGGGGAGCGTCTCTTTTATTGATTCCGCGCATCCTGTATGATGCGCTCAGACTAACCTTAGCAACGCTGGTACTACTCCCTCACAATGACCCTTTTAGCTCTTGGCATTAATCACAAAACAGCCCCGGTCGCGCTGCGAGAACGCGTAACGTTTTCGCCGGACACGCTCGATAAGGCGCTGGAGAGCTTGCTGGCTCAGCCAATGGTGCAGGGCGGTGTGGTGCTGTCGACCTGTAACCGTACGGAGCTGTATCTCAGCGTTGAGGAACAGGATAATCTGCAGGAAGCGCTCATCCGCTGGCTGTGTGATTACCACCATCTTAATGAAGAAGACCTGCGTAAAAGTCTGTACTGGCATCAGGATAATGATGCGGTCAGCCATCTGATGCGCGTCGCCAGCGGTCTTGATTCGCTGGTGCTTGGCGAACCACAGATTCTGGGACAGGTGAAAAAAGCCTTCGCCGATTCCAGCCGCGGTCACCTCAACGTCAGCGAACTGGAGCGGATGTTCCAGAAGTCGTTCTCGGTGGCAAAACGCGTGCGCACCGAAACCGATATCGGCGCCAGCGCGGTCTCCGTGGCTTTCGCCGCCTGTACGCTGGCGCGACAAATCTTCGAATCCCTTTCAAGCGTGACGGTGCTGCTGGTCGGTGCCGGGGAAACCATCGAACTGGTGGCGCGTCATCTGCGTGAACACAACGTGCGCAATATGGTGATTGCTAACCGTACCCGCGAGCGTGCGCAGGCTCTGGCCGAGGAAGTCGGTGCGGAGGTTATCGCCCTGAGCGATATCGACGAGCGACTAAAAGAGGCCGACATCATCATCAGTTCGACCGCCAGCCCGCTGCCGATTATCGGCAAGGGGATGGTGGAGCGTGCGCTGAAGGCGCGGCGTAATCAGCCGATGCTGCTGGTTGATATCGCGGTGCCTCGCGATGTCGAACCCGAAGTGGGTAAGCTGGCGAACGCCTATCTGTACAGCGTAGACGATCTGCAAAACATCATTCAGCATAACCTGGCGCAGCGTAAAGCCGCGGCGGTACAGGCGGAAACGATCGTCGAGCAGGAAACCAGCGAATTTATGGCCTGGCTGCGAGCCCAGAGCGCCAGCGAGACTATCCGCGAATATCGTTCCCAGTCCGAGCAGGTCCGTGAGGAGCTGACGGCGAAAGCGCTGGCTGCGCTGGAGCAGGGCGGCGATGCGCAGGAAATCATGCAGGATCTGGCGCGCAAGCTGACCAATCGCCTGATCCACGCACCAACCAAATCTCTTCAGCAGGCAGCCCGTGACGGGGATGATGAACGCCTGCATATTCTGCGCAACAGCCTCGGGCTGGAATAGCGCACATTTCTCTTTTTTCAGGACAGGGTGAATTCACGCCTATGAAGCCTTCTATTGTTGCCAAACTGGAAGCTCTGTACGAACGCCATGAGGAAGTTCAGGCGCTGCTGGGTGATGCTGCGACCATCGCCGATCAGGATCGATTCCGCGCGCTGTCGCGGGAATATGCGCAGCTGAGCGACGTGGCGCGCTGCTATACCGAATGGCGCCAGGTGCAGGACGATATCGAAACTGCGCAGATGATGCTCGACGATGCGGAAATGCGCGAAATGGCGCAGGAAGAACTGCGCGACGCGAAAGCGAAAAGCGAAGAGATGGAGCAACAGCTGCAGGTGCTGCTGCTGCCGAAGGATCCGGATGATGAACGCAACGCCTTTGTCGAAGTCCGCGCCGGTACCGGCGGTGATGAAGCGGCGCTGTTTGCCGGCGATCTGTTCCGGATGTACAGCCGTTACGCCGAATCTCGCCGCTGGCGCGTGGAGATCATGAGCGCCAACGAAGGCGAACATGGCGGTTATAAAGAGGTGATTGCCAAAATCAGCGGCGATGGCGTGTATGGCCGTCTGAAATTTGAGTCCGGCGGTCATCGCGTACAGCGCGTGCCGGCCACCGAATCCCAGGGCCGTATTCACACCTCCGCCTGTACCGTGGCGGTGATGCCGGAGCTGCCGGAAGCCGAAATGCCGGATATTAACCCCGGCGATTTGCGGATTGATACTTTCCGCTCCTCCGGGGCCGGCGGTCAGCACGTTAACACCACCGATTCGGCGATCCGTATTACCCACTTACCGACCGGGATAGTGGTGGAGTGCCAGGACGAGCGTTCGCAGCACAAAAACAAAGCCAAAGCGCTGTCGGTACTCGGTGCGCGTATTCGCGCCGCGGAAATCGCTAAGCGTCAGCAGGCGGAAGCCTCAACCCGGCGTAACCTGCTGGGCAGCGGCGATCGCAGCGATCGTAACCGCACCTATAACTTTCCGCAGGGCCGCGTGACCGACCACCGTATCAACCTGACCCTCTATCGTCTGGACGAAGCGATGGAAGGGAAACTGGATATGCTGATTGAGCCGATTGTGCAGGAATATCAGGCCGATCAGCTGGCCGCGCTTTCCGAGCAGGAATGATGACCTTTCAACAGTGGCTGGCGCAGGCGATTGCCCGACTGAGCGCGAGTGAAAGCCCGCGACGCGACGCCGAGATCCTGTTAGGGCACGTGACCGGCCGGGCGCGGACCTGGCTTCTCGCCTTCGGTGAAACGGTGCTGACCGGGGAACAGCAGGCGCAGCTGGAGACGCTGCTGAGCCGCCGCCAGCGCGGCGAGCCGATAGCCCACCTGGTGGGCGAGCGTGAGTTCTGGTCGCTGCCGCTGCTGGTTTCCCCCGCAACGCTTATTCCGCGCCCGGATACCGAATGCCTCGTCGAGCAGGCGCTGGCGCGGCTGCCGGCTACGCCGTGCCGGATTCTGGATTTAGGTACCGGCACCGGCGCGATCGCCCTGGCGTTAGCCAGTGAACGCCCGGACTGTCAGGTAACGGCGGTGGATTTCATGCCCGATGCGGCGGCATTAGCCGCGCGTAACGCTGAGCGCCTTGCCATCACTAACGTCAGCGTGCTGCAAAGCCACTGGTTCAGCGCGCTGGCCGGGCAGCGGTTCGCCATGATTGTCAGCAACCCGCCCTATATCGACGAAGCCGATCCGCATCTTGAGCAGGGCGATGTTCGTTTTGAGCCAAAAACGGCGCTGGTTGCCGCCGATAACGGCCTGGCCGACCTCGCGCATATCATCCGGGAAGGACGCCGTTTCCTGACGCCCGACGGACTGATGCTGCTGGAACACGGCTGGAAGCAGGGGGACGCGGTACGGGCGCTGTTCCGTGAAGCGGGTTACCACGATGTGACGACCTGCCGTGACTACGGCGATAATGACCGCCTGACGACAGGGCGGTTTTCCGGCATGGAGAAAGCTGGCATATGAATCTGTTTAGCGCGGTGCTGTATCTGCATATAGCGTGTGTGGTGGTTTCCGTCAGTTTATTTACGTTGCGCTACTGGTGGACCTACAGCGGCAATGCCCGGCTGAACCAGCGCTGGGTGCGTATTGCGCCGCACTGCAGCGACACGCTGTTATTTCTGAGCGGCGCAGGATTAATGGCCATAACGCACTATCTGCCTTTCACTGAAGACGGCTCATGGCTGACTGAAAAGCTGTTTGGCGTTATTATTTACATCGCATTGGGTTTTATCGCGCTGGGCCGTCGTCGCCCGCGCAGCCAACAGAGTCGGTTTCTTGCCTTTCTGTTGGCTTTGGTGGTGTTGTTCATCATCATACAACTCGCCATTACAAGAACACCGTTACTGGGGTAAGTCATGAGGTCATTAGCTGATTTCGAATTTAATAAAGCGCCATTGTGCGATGGCATGGTCCTCATTTCTGAATTAATCCGCGACGATTTTCCGACGCACTATGTGCAGGATGAACTGGAGCGGCTGCTGGGGCTGGCGCAGGAGGAAATTGCCTCCTCCTGGGATCAGGAGCGTCAGCTGGAGCGGCTGCTGGAGCTGTTCTACCATGAGTGGGGCTTTCGCGATTCCCACGGCGTTTACCGGCTGTCGGATGCTTTGTGGATCGACAAAGTCCTGATTAATCGTCAGGGGAGCGCGGCGTCATTAGGGGCTATCGTGCTGTGGATTGCCCAGCGCCTGTCGCTGCCGCTGGTGCCGGTTATCTTCCCGACGCAGCTGCTGCTGCGCGCCGACCCGGAAACCAGCGAAGAGATGTGGCTGATTAACCCGTTCAACGGTGAAACGCTCAACGAACACACGCTGGAAGTCTGGCTGAAGGGCAATATTAGTCCGGTTGCCGAGCTGTTCAACGAGGATCTCGACGAGGCGGATAACGCCGAAGTGATCCACAAGCTGCTCGACACCTTAAAATCGGCGCTGATGGAAGAGCGGCAGATGGAGCTGGCCCTGCGTGCCAGCGAAGCGCTGCTGCAGTTTAATCCGGAAGATCCGTACGAGATTCGCGACCGCGGGCTGATCTACGCCCAGCTTGATTGCGATCATGTTGCGCTGCTGGATTTGAGCTATTTCGTCGAACAGTGTCCGGAGGACCCGATCAGCGAAATGATCCGCGCGCAAATTAACACCATTTCGCATAAACAAATTACTCTTCACTAATCTGGAATGAATCCGGTTACACCCTGATAAGGCGATCTTATGAAACAAAAAGTGGTTAGCATTGGTGATATCAACGTAGCAAACGACCTGCCTTTCGTCCTGTTTGGTGGGATGAACGTGTTGGAATCCCGCGATCTCGCGATGCGCATCTGCGAACACTATGTGACCGTCACGCAGAAGCTGGGCATTCCTTACGTGTTCAAAGCCTCTTTTGATAAAGCCAACCGTTCTTCCATTCACTCCTATCGGGGGCCGGGTCTGGAAGAAGGGATGAAAATTTTCCAGGAGCTGAAGCAGACCTTCGGCGTGAAAATCATCACCGACGTTCATGAAGCAAGCCAGGCGCAGCCGGTTGCTGACGTGGTTGACGTTATCCAGCTGCCAGCTTTCCTGGCGCGCCAGACCGATCTGGTTGAAGCGATGGCGAAAACCGGCGCGGTGATCAACGTGAAGAAACCGCAATTTGTCAGCCCGGGCCAGATGGGTAACATCGTCGACAAGTTTATCGAAGGCGGTAACGACAAAGTTATCCTCTGCGATCGCGGGGCGAACTTCGGCTATGACAACCTGGTTGTCGACATGCTGGGCTTTGGCGTGATGAAGAAAGTGTCCAACAACTCGCCGGTTATCTTCGACGTGACCCACGCGCTGCAGTGTCGCGACCCGTTTGGCGCTGCGTCCAGCGGTCGTCGTGCTCAGGTGACCGAGCTGGCGCGTGCCGGTATGGCAACCGGCCTGGCAGGGCTGTTCCTCGAAGCGCATCCGGACCCGGAACATGCGAAATGCGATGGCCCGTCCGCGCTGCCGCTGGCTAAACTGGAGCCGTTCCTGAAGCAGATCAAAGCGATTGACGATCTGGTGAAGAACTTTGAAGAGCTGGATACCAGCAACTAATTCAGCGCGCCTGAATGCGAAAAGCCTGCCCGTTGTAAAACCGGCAGGCTTTTTTTATGCGTCAGTAACGGTGAACAACGCTCCCCCGGCCGACGCAACGACGCCGGGGGAGAGCGGTCAGGCAAAAATGGTCATCAGATAAGCGGCGAAGAGCGCCAGGTGCGCGGCGCCGTTCAGCACATTGGTGCGCCCGGTAGAGAAGGAGATCTGGCACAACAGTAGCGAGGCGACCATCACAATCATTTCCGGTGCGCCAAGACCAAATTGCAGCTCATTGCCGGTTAAGAAGGCGATTAAGGTGACCACCGGCACGGTCAGCGAAATCGTCGCCAGCACCGAACCGAAGAACAGGTTCATCGCGCGCTGCACCTGATTGTTAAGTACCGCTTTCAATGCGCCGAGCCCTTCCGGCGAGAGGATCAGCAGCGCGACCAGGAAGCCGGTAAAGGCCACCGGCGCGTTCATGCTGGTCAGCAGCGTCTCAAGCGGGTTCGCATTCATCTTAGTGACCGCGATAACGGCGACCAGGTGAATTAACAGCCACGCGGTGTGCCAGGCGCTGCTGTGGGCGGACGGTTTGCCGTGATGCGGGTCGTCGTCGTCGTCGCCGTCGTCTTCATGCTCATAAATAAACAGGCTCTGGTGGGTTTTGGTCTGAATCAACAGAAACACGCCGTACATGGCAGCGGAAATCAGCGCTACCAGCAGCGCCTGCCCGGTGCTGAAATTCGCGCCCGGTAGCGCCATCGGAAAGACCAGCACAATAATCGCCAGCGGGAACAGGGCGATGAGATACTGCTTGATACCAAACAAATTCATGTACTGGGTGGCGAATTTACGCCCGCCCAGCAGCAGAGAAAAGCCGACCAGACCGCCGGTGACAATCATAATGATTGAATAGAGCGTATCGCGCATCAGCGTCGGGGCCGCGTCGCCGGTTGCCATTAAGGCAGAAATCAGGCTGACTTCAAGAATCACCACGGAAAGACTTAAAATTAACGAACCGTACGGCTCGCCGAGGCGGTGGGCGAGAACGTCCGCGTGGCGTACAACGCTGAATGCGCTACACAGAATGCCCACTAAGGCCAGAATGTTAATGCCAATGACCGCTGGCAGTGACTGACTACTTCCGAAGAAGATAAGCACCGCCAGCGCCAGAATCGGGAAAACAAGCGATGTCTCCTTGTGGCGGGTTTTCACCGCCTCATGTACATGCGTCATGAACCATCTCCATTTATGCAGGTGTTATAATTATAGATACCGTAAGTAGATAAAATAACAGACATTTTGCTATCTGAATTGTTTTTTTACTTAAATTTACGGCTATTGGTAACTAATGCCATGAAATTGTCATAACTTATCATTATTTCAATTTTGTATTTATTATTCAGATAATTACTAAAAATGCTTATGGCTTATACTTCGCCTTGAAAGCCCTCAATCAGCGTCCCAGACTTATATTTTCACCACCATTCGGAGGTGCATATGCCTTATCGCAGTAAACAAGCGTTACCCGATAGCGTCCAGCACGTGTTGCCGGCCCATGCCCAGGAGATCTATAAAGAAGCGTTTAATAGCGCCTGGGAGCAGTATAAGCATAAAGCGGACCGGCGGGACGACGCCAGCCGTGAAGAGACGGCGCATAAGGTCGCCTGGGCTGCGGTCAAGAATGACTATCAAAAAGGGGACGATGATAAGTGGCATAAGAAAAAATAATCGCTCCTGCTGCCTCATCTGCTGCTCCGCGCCTTGCCAGCGTGTCGTTCATTGCTTATTGTCGGTGAAAGCTGGATAATAATTCGGCAATATTTCACGGATGCCATCAGATAATCGCCGGGAAGCGGGCAGTGGCGGAGGTAGTAGACAGTGTTAACACGTGATTTCTTAATCAATGCGGATTGTAAGACGGCGTTTGGTGCTATTGAGGAATCGCTTCTCTGGTCGGCAGAGCAACGGGCCGCATCCCTGGCGGCAACGTTGGCCTGTCGTCCGGATGCCGGCTCAGTATGGATTTTTGGCTACGGTTCGCTGATGTGGAACCCGGCTCTTGAGTATCGCGAAACCTGTACCGGTACGCTTCCGGGCTGGCATCGCGCCTTCTGCCTGCGGCTGACCGCCGGGCGGGGCAGCGCCTGCCAGCCGGGGCGCATGCTGGCGCTGAAAGAGGGCGGGCGTACCACCGGCGTGGCCTATCGACTCCCTGATGAGACGCTGGAAGATGAGCTGACGCTGCTGTGGAAGCGGGAGATGATCACCGGTTGCTATATGCCGACCTGGTGTAAGCTGGATCTCGATGACGGGCGGACGGTGAACGCGCTGGTGTTTATTATGGATCCTCGCCATCCGCTGTTCGAACCGGATACCCGCGCCCAGGTCATTGCGCCGCTGATCGCCAAAGCCAGCGGGCCTCTCGGCACGAATGCCCAGTACCTGTTCTCCCTGGATCAGGAACTACGCAAACTCGGTATGCACGATGATTGTCTTGACGATCTTGTCGGGACAGTACGGACGCTGCTGGGAGAAAACAGCCAGCCGGGGCTGGCCTGAAAAATGCCCGGGCTATCCCGGGCAGGTGCTATCAGGCGGGAACGTAGCTAATGGAGTGCTCCAGTGACTGGCTGTGGCTATCGATCAGTACGTTCCAGGTGCCGTTATACGGCACGGTCAGATAAGCGCTGTCGCGATCCTGGACGCTCAGAATATCCGCATGGCTGTCGCCGGCAGCCTTCGCGCTCATCAGGTGAATATGGCAGCGTTCAGAACAACGAACCACCAGCGTATCACCGCCAAACAACATCAAACTTGCTTTAACCATTGCCATTTATCTACCCCGTTGTTGTCTGTCTACAGCATCCTGCCTGCTCAATCCCGCGCGTGATATTGTTCACACTTTACTCATGGCATAACACCAAATGGGGGGCAGACGAATGCTGATTTTGATCAAAAAAAGGGATAAAGATTAAACAAAAATGATGTTCTTCCTGAAAGCATTCAGCTGACATATCTTTTCGATTAACAAACGCGGCCTCGGTGATATTAAATCCCGTCAGAGGCCCTTTCTTCAGAAGGTCAGGATTTTATCGGCCGCCAGCGTCCACTGCGCCAGCTCCACCAGTGTACCAATCTCCACGCCGTCAATCAGCGGCAGCGCGGTGATACCGCGGCCATCGGTGCAGGTTTTGCACAATTTCACCGGGACATTCTGGGCGGTGAGGATCTCCAGCATTTGCTGAATGTTATAGCCTTCCGCCGGCTTCTGTCCTCGCAGGCCAGCCGTCACCGCGTCAGACATTAAAAACAGCTTCAGATCGAGTTCAGACTGCTGTTCACGCAGGGCAATCGCCAGGCGCAGGCTATTGAACAGCGATTCGCTACCGTAGGCGGCGCCGTTGGCGATAATCACAATACTTTGCATAAGGACTCCTTGGTATAAGGCACGGTTATTGCTTGTGGTTAAAGTATAAAGCGTTGACCCGGGAGGGGGTATGAATAATACGGCTGGCATCACGCCTGAGGCCAACAGGTGGTTTCATCGCGCGCGGCAGCTGCAAAAAGAGCAGCTACGCCAGCTGGCGCAGCAGGGGACGTTGGCAAGCCGGATAAGCGCGCTGGTACACATGCTACAGTGCGAACGCGGTGCGTCCAACCTTTGGCTCTGCTCCGCTGGACGGCTCTATGCCGCGGAGTGCCGGGCGGGCTCGGCGCTGGTGGATGAGCAGCTTATCGCCTTTCGCGAGGCGCTGGAAGCGGTGCGGGAGTGCGCCAGCGGCGCGCTGTGCTGGCGGATTGCCAGCGCACTCTGGTATCTGGAACAGTTGTTGACGCTGCGCGACGCCGTGCGCGGCCGCGCTATCATCGCCGAAGAGGCGACAAACCAGTTTAGTCGTATTATCCGCCACTTATTAAATATTGTCCCGCAGCTCAACGACAGCATTGACGACCCGCAAATTGCCGGGCGCATGGTGGCGCTCTACAGCTTTATGCAGGGGAAAGAGCTGGTGGGGCAGGAGCGCGCGCTGGGGGCATCCGGCTTTGCCCGCGGTCAGTTTAGCGATGAGCTTCGTCAGCTGCTGGTGGACAGAATCGATGGTCAGCAGCCCTGTTTTGACAGTTTCCAGGCGCTGGCGGAGGTGCCGCAGACCACGCTGTTTATGACCCAGTGCCAGGCCAGTCTGGAAATTGAGCAGCTGCGGCGGATCGCCTGTACCCGACAGCCCCCGGCGGATGAGGGGGAGACGGCGTTGCGTTGGTTTTGCGCCCAAACGCAGCGTCTGGAGCAGATGCGCGGTCTGGAAGAGCGGCTGATTGACGACCTGTTGAGCGTCGCCGATAAACTGCTCAGCGGCGAAACGCCGCCCGCCATCTGGCCGGAGGAAGAGGGGGACGACGGCATCGCGCGCCGTCTCGACAAACAGCTGCTGCCGCTGGTTCGCCAGCAGGCCTTCGAGCTCCAGCAGCTCTCCGGGCAACTGGCCTCACTAAAAGATACGCTCGAAGAGCGCAAGCTGATTGAAAAAGCGAAAAGCGTGCTGATGGATCATCAGGGAATGCAGGAAGAACAGGCCTGGCAGACGTTGCGGAAAATGGCGATGGATAAGAACCAGAGGATGGTGGAAATCGCCCGTGCGCTGCTGACGGTAAAGGCGTTGTGGTCCATAACTCCAAAGGAGTAGATGCACGATGGTTGGGCAAAGGCTGCCTGTCAGCGGTGCAATTAGCGGGGGGAAGCCGCCCCGCGCAAAGTGGAAAACGGCTTAATACCGCGTCTGTGAACATTGGCATCTGTTTTGCAATATCCTGCAGACAACGGTTAACGCGTTAAATCGTTCAGTAAACAATTTTGGGCAACAGGCCAACGGCGGTTTGTGTGTCCAGGGATAAAGGCGTCCTGCAGTGCATCAGCACTGTCGGGCGCTTTTTTTTTGCGTGTTCTGGAGCGGGTATGGGCGATAAATTTTCGATTTCACGACGGCATTTTTTACAGGCAGGCGCCGCGCTGGGCGGGGCGATGTTGTTGCCCGGCGTGATGCAGGCCGCATGGGCGGCAGGATCCGATAAGCCGGAGCAATCTACCGTGCGGGTCGGATTTATTCCGCTGACGGACTGCGCGCCGATCGCGATCGCGTCGCTGAAAGGGTTCGATAAAAAATATGGCATTACCCTGGTACCGACCAAAGAGGCGAGCTGGGCGGCGGTGCGCGACAAGCTGATCGCCGGTGAACTCGATGCGGCACACATTCTCTACGGCCTGCTGTATGGCCTCGAACTGGGGATCGCCGGCAAGCCGCACTCAATGGCAAACCTGATGACCCTCAACCGCAATGGTCAGGCGATAACGCTCTCCAGCGACCTGCGGGAGAAAGGGGTGACCGACCTCGGCGGGTTGAAACGGCTGATTGGCCAGAGCGCGCCGGGCAGCTACACCTTTGCCCACACCTTTCCCACCGGGACGCACGCCATGTGGCTCTATTACTGGCTGGCCAGCGGCGGTATCGACCCGTTTGCGGACGTCCGCACCGTGGTGGTGCCGCCGCCGCAAATGGTGATGAACATGCGCATCGGCAACATGGTTGGCTTTTGCGTCGGTGAACCGTGGAACGCGCGGGCGATCAACGACCGTATCGGTTTTACCGCGACCACCTCGCAGGCTATCTGGCCGGAACACCCGGAAAAAATTCTCGGTACCCGCAGTGAATGGGTCGAACGCAATCCGAATACCGCTCGCGCGCTGGTCGCTGCGGTGCTGGATGCGGCGCGCTGGATTGACGCCTCGGAAGAGAACAAACGGGAGACGGCGCGCATTCTGGCGAAGCGCGCCTGGCTGAATACCAAAGAGCAGTATCTCACCGGGCGGATGCTCGGGGAGTACGACAACGGGCTGGGACGCCGCTGGCAGGACGCGCACCCGATTCGCTTTTACGACCAGGGGGAGGTGAGTTTTCCGTGGCTGTCGGACGGGATGTGGTTTTTAACCCAGTTCCGCCGCTGGGGATTACTGAAAACGGCCCCGGATTATCAGGCGGTGGCCCGGCGCATTAACCGCATAGACGTCTGGAAAGAGGCGGCACAGGCGGTGGGCGGCATCTCGACACCGGCTGCTCTTATGCGCAGCAGCACATTGATAGACGGTACGGTCTGGACGGGGGCCGATCCGGAAGGTTACGCCCGCGGCTTCGCGATTCAACGTAAGGGGGCATGAAATGAAACACGCGCACAGTACGCAACCTGTTATTGCCACAGAAAAAACGCCGGGCGAAGTGATTGTCCTGCCACCGGTACAGGTCCGGCGTCCGACGCCGCCCGTCAGGCGCTGGCTACGTGAAACCGTACAGCGACTCCTGCCACCCCTGCTCGGGCTGGGGCTGCTTTTGCTCTGCTGGCAGCTGGCGGCGATCAACGGCAAGGGCTTTCCGACCCCGCTGAGTACGCTCGATTCCGCGCTGACCCTGTTTGCCGATCCTTTCTATCAGGACGGGCCGAACGACATGGGCATCGGCTGGAACGTGCTGGCCTCGCTGCAACGGGTGGCGGTGGGCTTCGGGTTGGCGGCGCTGGTGGGTATTCCGCTGGGCTTTTTGATCGGCCGCTCGCTGTTCTTTGCCCGCATGTTTAATCCGCTGATTGCGCTGCTGCGTCCGGTCAGTCCGCTGGCGTGGCTGCCTATTGGCCTGCTGCTGTTCCAGAAGGCGGAGCCGGCTTCGAGCTGGACCATTTTTATCTGCTCTATCTGGCCGATGGTGATTAACACCGCCGAAGGCGTACGCCGCATTCCGCAGGATTATCTCAACGTGGCTCGCGTCTTACAGCTTTCGGAGTGGACGGTGATGCGGCGTATTCTCTTCCCGGCGGTGCTGCCCGCGGTGCTGACCGGCGTGCGTCTCTCGATTGGCATTGCCTGGCTGGTGATCGTCGCTGCTGAAATGCTGACCGGCGGTCTGGGGATCGGTTTCTGGATCTGGAACGAATGGAACAACCTCAACGTGGAAAACATCATCATCGCCATCGTCATTATCGGCGTCGTCGGCCTGCTGCTGGAGCAGGGGCTGATGCTGATCGCTCGTCGCTTCAGCTGGCAAGAAAAATAGGGGAGTCGCTATGAAACCATTAATTCAGGTGCAGGCCGTCAGCCAGCGCTTCAATACCGCCAGCGGCGAATTTCTGGCCCTGCAAAACGTCTCTTTCGACATTTATGAAGGGGAGACCGTCAGCCTGATTGGCCACTCAGGATGCGGTAAATCAACGCTGCTGAACCTGATTGCCGGCATTACCTTACCCACGGAAGGCGGGCTGCTGTGCGATAACCGCGAAATCGCCGGACCGGGCCCCGAGCGCGCGGTGGTCTTTCAGAACCACTCCCTGCTGCCGTGGCTGACCTGCTTTGACAATGTGGCGCTGGCGGTCGACCAGGTTTTTCGCCGCACCATGAGCAAAGCCGAGCGCAAGGAGTGGATCGAACACAACCTGGATCGGGTGCAAATGGGCCACGCGCTGCACAAGCGTCCGGGGGAGATCTCCGGCGGCATGAAGCAGCGGGTAGGGATTGCCAGAGCGCTGGCGATGAAGCCGAAGGTGCTGCTGCTGGATGAACCGTTTGGCGCGCTCGACGCCTTGACCCGTGCCCATTTGCAGGATGCGGTGATGCAGATTCAGCAGGCGCTGAACACCACCATCGTGATGATTACCCACGATGTCGATGAAGCGGTGCTGCTCTCTGACCGCGTCATGATGATGACCAACGGCCCGGCGGCGACGGTGGGAGAGATTCTCGCCATCGACCTGCCCCGGCCGCGCAATCGTGTCCAGTTGGCGGATGACAGCCGTTATCACCACCTGCGCCAGCAGATTCTCCATTTCCTCTACGAAAAACAGCCGAAGGCGGCGTAAGGAGCGGCAATGAAGCGGCGACTGGTGATTATCGGCAATGGTATGGCGGCCACCCGGCTGGCGGAGACGCTGGTGGCGCGGGGGGGCGACAAATTTCAGATAGTGATTATCGGGGATGAACCCTGGCAGGCCTATAACCGTATCCAGCTGTCACCGGTACTGGGCGGGGAAAAAACGCTGGCGCAAACGCGGCTGCTGCCAGAGGAGTGGTATCACCAGCACGGCGTAACGGTTCGCCGTGACGAATCGGTGCTGGCGGTGGAGATGTCGACGCGAACGCTGCGCACCACGCGAGGCGAGCTCTGCTGGGATGAGCTGATTTTCGCCACCGGTTCACAGGCTTTCATCCCGCCGCTGCCCGGTGTGGCGCTACCGCACGTCTACGCGTTTCGCACCTTTGCCGATGTGGCCGCCATTCTGGCAACCGACGGTCCGGCGGTCGTCATCGGCGGCGGGGTGCTCGGCGTCGAGGCTGCGGCTGCGTTACGACGTCATGGTGACAATGTCACTTTACTGCATCGCGGCGAGCGGCTGATGGAACAGCAAACCGATGCCTTTGCTGGCCAGCAGCTACAGCAACAGCTGGAGGAGCGAGGGATTCAGTGCGTCACGGGCTGCGGGATTGCCGCGATTCGCGAGCATGACGTTGTGCTGGAGGATGGTCGGGCATTTGCCGCCAGTCGCGTGGTGCTGGCGACCGGCGTGCGCCCCAACATTCTGCTGGCGCAGCGTAGCGGCCTGGCGTGTCGGCGCGGCATTGTTGTTGACCATCAGCTGGCTACAGCGCTGCCGGGGGTTAGCGCCCTTGGCGAATGCTGCGAAATTGACGGTCAGACCTGGGGACTGGTGGCGCCTTGTCTGCGCCAGGCTGAGGTGCTGGCCGGGCGGCTATGCGGCGCGCCGGAGGCGGATTTTCACTGGCAGGATAGCGGTACCCGCCTGAAAGTCACCGGGATCGCGCTGTTCAGCGCCGGCGAGTCGCAGGCCGGTGACCACGATGAGATCTGGACCAGCTGGGACCCGCTGGCCCGCCACTACCGCCGCCTGCTGGTCCGCGACGGCAAGCTACAGGGTGTTTTACTGCTGGGCGACTGCGCAAATGCCGCGCCGCTCACCGCGCTGCTGGCTACCCCCGCGCAGCCAGACTGGCTTTTTGATCCTTCTTCAACGCAGCCGCGCGCTGCAGGTGAATTTTCTATGACAAAACCTGTTTTGGTGCTGGTCGGACACGGCATGGTCGGCCACCATTTTCTTGAGCAATGCGTCAGCCGTAACCTGCATCAACAGTTTCGGATCGTGGTGTTTGGCGAAGAGCGTTACGCCGCCTACGACCGGGTGCATTTATCAGAATATTTCGCCGGCCGTAGCGCGGAATCGCTGTCGCTGGTGGACGGCGATTTCTTCGCCCGGCACGGCATCGAACTGCGGCTGTCTGAGACGATTGCGGCCATTGACCGCGAAGCGCGGGTGGTACGTGATACCAGCGGGCATGAAACCCATTGGGATAAACTGGTGCTGGCGACCGGCTCGTATCCCTTCGTTCCGCCGGTTCCGGGTCACGATCTGGAGGGCTGTTTCGTCTACCGCACCCTCGATGACCTGGACCGTATTGCCGCCTGCGCCAGCAGCGCAAAACGCGGGGTGGTGATTGGCGGCGGTCTGCTGGGGCTGGAGGCCGCCAACGCGCTCAGGCAGCTGGGGCTGGAAACCCACGTGGTGGAGTTTGCGCCGAATCTGATGGCGGTCCAGCTGGATAGCCAGGGTGCCGCAATGCTGCGGGAGAAAATCCATGATATTGGCGTCGGTGTCCACACCAGCAAGACGACTCAGAGTATTGCGCGCTGTGATGATGGCCTGGTGCTGAACTTCGCCGATGGCGAATCGCTGGCTACCGATATGGTGGTCTTTTCCGCCGGTATTCGTCCGCAGGATACGCTGGCGCGCGGCAGCGGGCTGACGGTGGGAGAACGCGGCGGGATCGTCATCGACAATCAGTGCCGCACCTCCGATCCGCAGGTGCTGGCGATTGGCGAATGCGCCCTGTGGCAGAACAAAATCTATGGCCTGGTGGCGCCGGGCTATCAGATGGCGAGAGCGGCGGCGGCAATGCTGGCTGGAGAAGAGGCGAGTTTCAGCGGCGCCGATATGAGCACCAAACTGAAACTGCTAGGGATCGATGTGGCCTCTTTCGGCGACGCCCAGGGGCGTACGCCCGGAAGCCAGAGCTACCAGTGGACCGACGGTCCCGGGCAAATCTACAAGAAAATCGTCGTCAGCCAGGATGGTAAAACGCTGCTGGGCGGGGTGCTGGTGGGCGACGCCAGCGATTACGCCACGCTGCTGCAAATGATGTTGAACGCGATGGCGCTGCCCGCGCGCCCGGAAAGCCTGATTCTGCCGACGCTGGAGGGGAGCACGGCAAAAGCGCTGGGAGTGGCGGCGCTGCCGGACAGCGCGCAGATCTGCTCGTGCCACAACGTCACTAAAGGTGATATCTGCCAGGCGGTCAGTGCTGGCGCCAGCGATATCCCGGCGATAAAAAGCGGTACCCGGGCGGCGACCGGCTGCGGCGGATGCAGCGCGCTGGTCAAGCAGGTGATGGAATATCAGCTCTCGGCGCAGGGCGTTGAAGTGAAAAAAGATATCTGCGAACACTTCCCGTGGTCGCGTCAGGAGATCTACCACCTCGTGCGCGTGAACCATATCCGCACCTTTGATCAACTGATGAGTCGTTACGGTCAGGGGCATGGCTGCGAAATCTGTAAACCGCTGGTGGCTTCGGTTCTGGCCTCCTGCTGGAATGAGTACCTGCTGAAACCGGCGCATTTGCCGCTCCAGGACACCAATGATCGCTACTTCGCCAATATTCAGAAAGATGGCACCTATTCCGTGGTCCCGCGTATGGCGGCAGGCGAAGTGACGCCGGACGGGCTGATTGCCATCGGACAGATTGCCAAACGCTACCAGCTGTACAGCAAAATTACCGGTGGCCAGCGGATCGATCTGTTTGGCGCCCGGCTCGAAGCGCTGCCGGCTATCTGGCGCGAGCTGGCGGAGGCTGGCTTTGAAACCGGTCACGCCTACGGTAAGTCGCTGCGAACGGTGAAATCCTGCGTCGGCTCGACCTGGTGTCGCTACGGTGTCCAGGACTCGACGGCGCTGGCGGTCACCCTTGAGCATCGTTACAAGGGACTGCGTGCGCCGCACAAGATCAAAATGGCGGTCTCCGGCTGTACCCGCGAATGCGCCGAGGCGCAGGGGAAAGATATCGGGGTGATTGCCACGGAAAAAGGCTGGAATCTTTACGTCTGCGGCAACGGCGGTATGAAGCCGCGACATGGCGATCTGTTTGCCAGCGACATCGACGACGCGACGCTGATCCGCACGGTGGACCGCTTGCTGATGTTCTATATCCGCACTGCCGACCGGCTGCAGCGAACCAGTACCTGGATGGATAACCTCGAAGGCGGAATCGACTACCTGCGCGAGGTGATCCTCGAAGACAGCCTTGGGATCGGCGAAGAGCTGGAGCAGGAGATGGCGCGGGTGGTGGCGAGCTACCAGTGCGAATGGCAGACCACGCTGAACGATCCGCAGCGGCTGGCGCTGTTCCGGTCATATGTTAACAGCGATCGACCGGATGACGCCGTGCAGCGGCACATGTTGCGCGGTCAGCCGCAGCCGGTCGCCGCAGCGGTACGCTGCGAAGGTGAGGTGTCGCCCCGTCCATGGCAGGCCATTTGCGATCTGGAGGCCATTCCCGCGCAGGCCGGGATTGGCGCGCGGCTGGGCGAGCGCCAGATTGCGCTGTTTCGTTTTGGTGAACAGGTTTATGCCCTCGACAACCTGGAACCCGGTAGCGACGCCAACGTGCTGTCGCGCGGCATACTGGGCGATGCCGGCGGGGAGCCGATTGTCATTTCGCCGCTGTATAAACACCGTATCCGGCTGCGCGACGGGCGTCCCTGCGATGGCGGTGAACCGATGGTCCGCGCCTGGCCGGTGAGGATCGAAAACGGCACGGTATGGGTAGGGAATCAGCTTCTGCTGGCGCGTGCGGAGGCCTCCTGATGGATGAAATCCGAACGACCTGCCCCTATTGCGGAGTGGGCTGCGGCGTGCTGGCGCGAAAGGAGGAAAATGGCCTGGTCAGCGTGCGCGGCGATGAGCGCCATCCGGCAAACCTGGGACGCCTGTGCGTAAAGGGCGCGGCGCTCGGAGAAACCACCGGCCTTGAGGGGCGATTGCTGAGGCCTGAGCTGGAGGGGGAACCGGTCAGCTGGTCACGGGCGCTGGCGGCCGCCGGCAGCCGACTGCGGCAAATCATTGAGCAGCATGGGCCGCAGGCGGTGGCGTTTTACGCCTCCGGACAGCTGCTCACCGAGGATTACTACGCGGCGAATAAACTGATGAAGGGATTTATCGGCGCCGCCAATATCGATACCAATTCCCGGCTCTGTATGTCCTCGGCGGTGACCGGATACAAGCGCGCCTTTGGCGCCGACGTGGTGCCGTGTAGCTACGAGGATGTGGAAAACAGCGATCTGGTGGTGCTGGTGGGCTCAAATGCCGCCTGGGCGCATCCGGTGCTGTATCAGCGGCTGGTTCAGGCGAAACGTGATAATCCGCAGATGAAAGTGGTGGTGATTGATCCGCGTCGAACCGCCACCTGCGATATCGCCGATAGCCACCTGGCGGTTGCGCCCGGCAGCGATGGCGGGCTGTTTGTCGGCTTACTGCGGGCGATTGCCGAGGCCGACGCGCTGACGGGCGATTTTCGCGACCAGTCGCAGGCGCTGGCCGCCGCCGCAGCCTGGGATACGGCGCAGGTGGCCGAATTCTGCGGGCTGGAGGTGGAGCAGGTCGCCGGGTTCTATCGCGATTTCATCGCCGCGCCGCGAGCGATAACGCTCTACACCATGGGAATCAATCAGTCGGCCAGCGGCAGCGACAAGTGTAATGCCATTATTAACGTCCACCTGGCCTGTGGGAAATACGGCCGTTCGGGCTGCGGGCCGTTTTCGCTGACCGGACAGCCAAATGCGATGGGCGGCCGTGAGGTGGGGGGGCTGGCAACGATGCTGGCCGCCCATATGAATTTTGAGCCGCAGGATCTGCAGCGCCTCGCGCGTTTCTGGGGGACCGAGCGGCTGGCGCAGACGCCGGGGCTGACGGCGGTGGAGCTGTTTGCCGCCATCGGTCGCGGTGAGGTGAAAGCGGTGTGGATTATGGGGACCAACCCGGTGGTGTCGCTGCCGGACAGCCTTGCCGTCAGCCAGGCGCTGGCCGGGTGTCCGTTGGTGATCGTTTCCGATGTGAGCGCCCGGACGGATACGGCAGCATTGGCCCATATTCGTTTCCCGGCGCTGGCGTGGGGAGAAAAAAATGGCACCGTCACCAACTCGGAACGACGTATTTCTCGCCAGCGCAGCTTTCTGCCGCCGCCAGGCGAAGCCAAAGCCGACTGGTGGATAATCGCTCGCATGGCCGAACAGCTCGGCTTTGGCGCGGCCTTTGCCTGGCGCCATCCGCACGAGATTTTTAGCGAGCATGCTGCGCTTTCGGGGTTTGAAAATAACGGCCAGCGGGCGTTCGATATCGGTGGGCTGGCGGATCTCAGCCGTGAGGCGTGGGATAAGCTGGCGCCGGTTCGCTGGCCGGTCAGCCGCAGCGGCGCCGGTCTCGATTTACAGCAGGGCTGGCACGGCGATGGCAAATTGCGCATGGTGCCGGTGACGCCCCAGACCACGCGCGCCGCGACCGACGCCTTTTATCCGCTGATCCTCAATAGCGGCCGCATTCGCGATCAGTGGCATACCATGACCCGTACCGGTAGCGTGCCGCGCCTGATGCAGCATATTGCCGAACCGATCGTGGAGATCGCGCCAGCGGATGCCCGACGCCTGCAGCTGCGCGAGGGAGAACTGGCGCGAATCTGGTCGCGCAATGGGCTGATGGTGGCCAAAACGGTGATCAGCCGCGGGCAGCGCCCCGGCTCGCTGTTTGTGCCGATGCACTGGAATAATCAGTTTGCCCGACGGGGAAGGGTCAACGATCTGCTGTCGGCGATAACGGATCCCTGGTCCGGACAACCGGAGAGCAAACAGGTGGCGGTGGCGATTGCACCCTGGCGCCCCGCCTGGCAGGGGGAGCTGTTTTGTCGCCAGCCGGTTCCGTTGCCCGCGTCGGTCCACTGGCGTCGGCGGGCGGCGTCGGGCGTGAGCCATCTCTCTTTAGCCGGAGAACACCATCCGCAGGAATGGTTAACCGACTGGTGTCGTCAGCAGGGGTGGCAGATGCAAACGGCACAGGCCGGGGCGCGATGGAGCCTGCTGGCCTGGCATGAGGGAACGCTGATGTTGGGCTGGTGGAGCCATCTCTGCGAGCCGGAAATCGATGTCGGGTGGATCGCCGACGCGTTTCGCTCTCCGCCGCAGACGCCCTCGCAGCGCCACGCGCTGCTCGGCGGGAAAAAAAGCGGCGAGACGGCCCCTGCGGGGCGGATCGTCTGCAGCTGCTTTAGCATCGGTGAACGGGCCATCAGCGAGGCTATCGCCCGCGGCTGTCGTACGCCCGGCGAGCTGGGGGCGGCGCTCAAATGCGGTACCAACTGCGGCTCTTGTATTCCCGAGCTCAAAGCGTTGCTGGCAGAGGAGCAGACGCGGGCATGAGGTTCGGGTTATTCCTGGAATGGTCATTGGGGCTATGGGAACGGGAAAAAAACGGTAAACTTAAAGACTGTCATCGTCCTTCGTGAGCCAATGTAACCCATTTAATGCCTGTGTCGTACCGCGTGACCCCACTCCTTCCACTACTCTTGCTTCTGGCAGGCCTTCCTGCGCGTGCCCTGCAGGGAAATACGGCGTTCAGTGAAAAGCAGACGGCGCTGCCGGATCTGGGGATTGCGCCACAGGTGGATGACGACGCCCGGCATTTTGCGGAAGTCGCGAAAAAGTTTGGTGAGGCCAGCATGAGCGATAATGGTCTGACGACCGGTGAACAGGCGCGAATGCTGGCCATCGGCAAGCTTGGCAACGAGCTGAGTCATCAGCTGGAAAACTGGCTCTCGCCGTGGGGCAATGCCAATGTCAATCTGCGGGTGGATAAAGAAGGCAACTTCACCGGCAGTCAGGGCAACTGGTTTATCCCGCTGCAGGATAACGGCGATTACCTGACCTGGAATCAGTATTCCGTCACCCAGCGGGAAAACGATCTGGTGGGGAACATTGGTCTGGGACAGCGCTGGCGAAGAGGCGACTGGCTGCTGGGCTATAACTCGTTCTACGACAAAGTGCTGGGTGAGCATATAGCGCGAGGCAGTATTGGTGCCGAAGCCTGGGGCGAATATTTGCGCCTGTCGGCCAACTATTACCATCCCGTCGGCAGCTGGCAGCATGGCGATAGCCTGACGCAGGAACAGCGGATGGCGAGCGGCTACGATGTTACCGCCCAGGCGCGGCTACCGTTCTATCAGCATATTAATACCAGCGTCAGCGTCGAGCAGTACTTTGGCGATAGCGTCGACCTGTTCCATTCCGGGACCGGCTACCGTAACCCGGTGGCGGTGTCGGTGGGGCTGAACTATACCCCCGTGCCGTTAGTGACCATGACGGCAAAACATAAGCAGGGTGAAAGCGGGCTCAGTCAAAACAACGTCGGTCTGAATCTGAACTACCGTTTTGGCGTGCCGCTTAAACAGCAGCTGGCGGCCGATGAGGTGGCGGTCAGCCGCTCCTTGCGCGGCAGTCGTTACGACAGCCCGGAACGCGATAATTTGCCGGTGGTCGAGTATCGTCAGCGTAAATCGCTGTCGGTCTACCTGGCGACGCCGCCGTGGGATTTACAGCCGGGGGAGACGGTGCAACTGAAGCTGCAAATTCGTAGCCTGCACGGGATAAAGTCGCTGAAATGGCAAGGCGATACGCAGTCGCTGAGCTTAACGTCTCCCGTAGATACCAACAGCCCGGACGGCTGGAGCGTGATTCTTCCGGCCTGGAGCAGCGAGCCGGGAGCGACCAATCTGTGGCACCTGTCGGTGGTGGTGGAAGACAAAACGGGTCAGCGCGTTTCATCCAATGAGATCGCGCTGGCGCTGACCGAGCCGCTGGTCAAATTCTCGGCCGACGGCGTCACCTGGCGGGATACGCCTTAAAAAATCCGCTCCTGATGTACCCATACCGCCGCTTCAACACGTGATTTAAGCTTCATTTTCTTCAGCATATGCTTAACGTGCACCTTCACGGTACTCTCGGTTATCTCCAGACGACGGGCGATCATTTTGTTCGGCAGCCCCTGGGCGATCAGCTTGAGAATATCCCGCTCGCGCGGCGTCAGCTGGCTGATATCGCGGTCTGACGTGGCGCGGTTGGCGCGCAGGCTGGCTGCCAGCACCGGCGTGAGCGCTTCGCTGAGGACCATCTCGCCCGCCGCGGCCTGCTGCAACGCTTTTAAGAGATCTTCTGGTTCCATGTCTTTCAGCAGGTAGCCGTCAGCGCCGCGTTTGAGAGCGGTGACCACATCTTCTTCGTGGTTAGAGACGCTGAATACCACGATGCGACCGGAGAGCGACTTTTCACGCAGCTTATCGAGGGTTTCCAGACCGTTCATTCCGGGCATGTTGAGATCCAGCAGGATCAGATCGGGGTCCAGCGTCTCCGCGAGAGCGATACCTTGTTCACCGTTGCTGGCCTCGCCAATAACCTGAATATCGCTGGCCATACTGACGAGCTGTTTGACGCCGGTGCGCAGCATCGGATGATCGTCAATGAGAAGGATGGTTGCCCGTTCCTGTTGACTCATAGGGGTCTCCTTATTGGATTGAAAACGATTTTTCCGGGATAAAAGTGACGACCACTTCGGTACCGCCGTTTTCCCGGCGACGAACCTGACAGTCTCCGCGCAAACTCTGGGCGCGATCCCGCATGATAATTAAGCCGTAATGGTTGCTTCGTTCCGCCTGATCGGGCACGCCGCGGCCGTTGTCTGCAACCACCAGCCGTACCTGGTTGTCCCGCAGTGAGACGGTGACGGTCACTTCGGTCGCCTGTGCGTGCTTCAGCGCATTACTCAGCGCCTCACGAGCGATTTGCAGGACGTGAATAGCCTGATGCGACGGGACAAAGCGCGGCGGTAGTTGGTAATCAAGCTGGACGGTAAAGCCAAAATGGGCGCTGTATTCCTGGCAGCTGGACTCCAGCGCCGGGCGCAGTCCCGCTTCGGTTAATTGCAGGCGGAAGGTCGTCAGCAGTTCACGCAGCTGTGCCCATGACGTATTCAGCTCATTGCGAATCTGGCCCAGCAGCTGACGGCTCTCTTCCGGCAGATTTTCGCCCTGCATTTGTAAACAGCTGACCTGCATTTTCATACAGGAGAGCGATTGGGCGATGGAGTCGTGCAGCTCGCGGGCGATGGTGGCGCGTTCCTCCATCACGATCAGCTGCTGCTGATGCTCCTGGTGCCTGTCGAGGGCCAGCGTGGAGGTCAGCTGTTCGACTAACGTATCCACCAGCTGCTGCTGATCGTGGCTCAGGTGACGTCCTGCGGGCAGCGTCGCCAGCAGGATCCCGTACTGGTTATGGGCATCGGACAGCCGCCATTTCAATGTGGCGCCGGCATCCGGCAGCGGCGGCAGATTGCGCGGACATAAATAGCAGCCTTTGTCATCGCACTCTAAATCTGAGTGGCAGACGAATTCCTGATGATTGTCCTCATCTTCGAAGTCATACACCCGCACCTCAATATCGCGCAGCAGCGTCAGCCCCTGCAGGCCGTTGAGCACCGGTGAAATACGCTCACAAAGCGGGGCGCTGGAGTGCAGACGACGGTTGGCCTGCCACAAAAAGGCGAGGATTTCATTTTTCTGCTCCAGCCCGGCGGTTTTTTCCTGCACCCGTCGTTCGAGCACTGAATAGCTTTCCGCCAGCTCTTTTGACATGTTGTTAAGCGCCATACCGAGGCTGGCCATCTCATTACGACCGCTGATATGGACGCGTTGGGTAAAATCACGATGGCTGACCGCCCGGGCCATGGCCAGCAGCTGTTTCCACGGGCGCAGCAGACGGGCCCGCAGCCAGACGATAGTGAACAAAAACAGCAGCGCCATGCCGATGGCCATCACCCGCTGCATCCAGACGACGTAGCGGATGCGCTGCTCGGTGGTGTGATCAAAAGAGGTGACCAGGTGGTCTATCCGGTCGACAAAGCTGGCGACGTCCGTGGCGACGGTAGCCTGATTCTGCGCGTGTTTCATCCCCGGCGCCAGTTCCAGCTGCCAGTACTGCTGAAGCGCTTTAAGCTGGCCATCCTGGCCGTCTCTGAGGGCGGCATTCTGCAGCTCTTCGCTGAAGACGGTGGCGTTCATTTCGTCGAGCAGCTTGCTATCGCTCGCGTTGAGCGGGATTGCCGCCAGCAGACGATAGCTTTGCATTCTCAGCGAACCGGCCTTATTGATCGCGTGCGCGCTGCCCTGTACGCCGTGTACCAGACGGGCAGAGATACCGATTCCTGCGACGCCAATCGCTGTCGATAGCAGCACGATTAACGCCAGTTGATTCACTAACGTAAGCGGGGTAAAAAGACGTTTTAACATAGCGTGCGTGGCTCCTGACCGGCAAACCATCCGGGAGTGGCGTCTATTCTCGGATATCCCATGGAGTATACCCATACCCATAAGGGATTACCCCTTAATTGTCGGTGGTGGGTAGGTTTGCGGGAGGCGATGGCTTAAACCCGGCAGCCATGTGAAAAACCACACTTTTTTTAGCGAAAATGGCTACTCACTTCGGGTGATGGGCTTTTTTTAAGCAATTTAATGACCACTTTTCCTTTGATTTATATCAACTTACCGCCCTCTGTAACCCCTAATGTAGCGGCAGGATATATGAATAATCAGAGGTATTTATGAGTCAATCTTCCCTACCGGAGAAGGCCAGTACTTCAGTCATCACCGACTGGCGTCCTGAAGATCCCGAGTTCTGGCAGCAGCGCGGCCACCGCGTTGCAAGCCGGAATTTATGGATCTCCGTTCCCTGTCTGTTGCTGGCGTTTTGCGTCTGGATGTTGTTCAGCGCGGTGGCGGTCAATCTGAATAAGGTCGGCTTCCAGTTCACGACCGACCAGCTGTTTATGTTGACCGCGCTGCCGGCACTCTCCGGGGCGTTATTGCGTGTTCCCTATGCCTTTATGGTTCCGCTGTTTGGTGGCCGTCGCTGGACCGCCTTCAGTACCGGGATCATGATTGTCCCCTGCGTATGGCTGGGTTTCGCGGTGCAGGATACCTCTACGCCGTTCAGCGTCTTTGTGATTATCTCTCTGCTTTGCGGTTTTGCCGGGGCCAACTTTGCTTCCAGCATGGCCAACATCAGCTTCTTCTTCCCGAAGCAGAAGCAGGGCGGCGCTCTCGGTCTTAACGGCGGCCTTGGCAATATGGGCGTCAGCGTGATGCAGCTGGTTGCACCGCTGGTGGTTTCGCTGTCTATTTTCGCCGTCTTTGGCGGTACGGGCAGCGAGCAGCCGGATGGTTCGATGCTGTATCTGGAAAACGCGGCGTGGATCTGGGTGCCGTTCCTGATTATCTTCACCCTGGCGGCGTGGTTCTTTATGAACGACCTGTCGGCCTCGAAGGCATCGTTGAGCGAGCAGCTGCCGGTGCTGAAGCGCGCCCATCTGTGGGTCATGGCGCTGCTCTATCTGGCCACTTTTGGCTCATTTATCGGCTTCTCGGCGGGCTTTGCGATGCTGTCGAAAACCCAGTTCCCGGATGTGCAGATTCTGCACTTTGCCTTCTTCGGGCCATTTATCGGCGCGCTGGCGCGTTCGATGGGCGGGGCTATCTCTGACCGTCTGGGCGGTACCCGCGTCACGCTGGTGAACTTTGTGGTGATGGCTATCTTCAGCGGCCTGCTGTTCCTGACGCTGCCAACGAATGGTGTCGGCGGCAACTTCATTGCCTTCTTCGGCGTGTTTATGGTGCTGTTCCTGACGGCTGGTCTGGGCAGCGCGTCTACCTTCCAGATGATTTCGGTAATCTTCCGTAAAATGACCATGGAACGCGTAAAAGCGCAGGGCGGTAATGAAGAGCAGGCGATGCGTGAAGCCGCAACGGATACGGCGGCAGCGCTGGGCTTTATCTCTGCCATCGGCGCTATCGGCGGGTTCTTTATTCCGAAAGCGTTTGGTATTTCTCTGGAACTGACCGGTTCTCCGGCAGGCGCCATGAAGATCTTTTTCGTCTTCTATGTTGCCTGCGTGCTGATTACCTGGGCGGTTTACGGTCGTAAACAGAAGTCTTAAGCCCTCTTTGTTTGCTCACAGGGCGCAATGCATATTGCGCCCTTTTTTATGTCGTCAGGAGTGAGGTCAACCCGCCGACAGGAGTATCTACCCCTTAATACCCCGGTGAACGCCGCAGGCGTACAATAACCGCTCGTTTTTTATTAAAATCCTTAAAAAACATAAAGATAAAAAATAGAAAATGCTACCACTTCGGTGGTATTCACCGCTTGAGGGGCTATTTATAAGCCCTATCGCATTGATCGTTATCAATTCTCTCCCTCTTTCATAGCGTTACCTTCGCTGCAAATCCAGCAATGTCGATTTATCAGAGAGCCGTCAGGCTCCAAACAGGAGAAACCCGATGAGTAAATTCCTGGACCGGTTTCGCTACTTCAAACAGAAGGGTGAAACCTTTGCCGATGGGCATGGCCAGCTTCTAAACACCAACCGGGACTGGGAGGATGGATACCGCCAGCGCTGGCAGCATGACAAAATTGTGCGCTCCACTCACGGGGTAAACTGCACCGGCTCATGCAGCTGGAAGATTTACGTTAAAAACGGTCTCGTCACCTGGGAAACCCAGCAGACCGACTATCCGCGTACTCGCCCGGATATGCCGAACCACGAGCCTCGCGGCTGCCCGCGCGGCGCCAGCTACTCCTGGTATCTCTACAGCGCCAACCGTCTGAAGTATCCGCTGATGCGCAAACGGCTGATGAAAATGTGGCGCGAAGCGAAAGCGCAGCATGCCGATCCGGTGCATGCCTGGGCTTCCATTATTGAAGATGCCGATAAAGCCAAAAGCTTCAAACAGGCGCGTGGGCGCGGCGGTTTCGTCCGTTCCTCCTGGCAGGAAGTGAATGAGCTGATCGCGGCTTCTAACGTCTACACCGTCAAAACCTACGGTCCGGACCGCGTGGCTGGCTTCTCGCCAATCCCGGCGATGTCGATGGTCTCCTATGCCTCCGGCGCGCGCTATCTGTCGCTGATTGGCGGCACCTGTCTGAGCTTCTATGACTGGTACTGCGACCTGCCGCCGGCCTCCCCGCAGACCTGGGGTGAGCAGACCGACGTCCCGGAATCAGCCGACTGGTATAACTCCAGCTACATTATCGCCTGGGGCTCTAACGTACCGCAGACCCGTACGCCGGATGCGCACTTCTTCACCGAAGTTCGCTATAAAGGCACCAAGACCGTGGCGATTACCCCGGACTACGCCGAAATCGCCAAGCTCTGCGACCTGTGGCTGGCGCCGAAGCAGGGCACCGATGCGGCGATGGCGCTGGCGATGGGCCACGTCATGCTCCGTGAATTCCATCTCGATAAACCGAGCCAGTATTTCACCGACTACGTTCGCCGTTACAGCGATATGCCGATGTTGGTGATGCTGGAAGAGCGAGACGGTTATTACGCCGCGGGCCGCATGCTGCGCGCTGCCGACCTGGTGGATGGCCTGGGCCAGGAGGAGCATCCGGAATGGAAAACCGTCGCCTTTGATGAAAAAGGTGAAATGATGGCGCCGAACGGCTCTATCGGCTATCGCTGGGGTGAAAAAGGGAAATGGAACCTTGAGCAGCGTAACGGTACCACCGGCGAAGAGGTTGAACTGCGCCTGAGCCTGCTCGGCAGCCACGACGATGTTGCGCAGGTTGGCTTCCCGTACTTTGGCGGTGACGGCACCGAACACTTCGCCAGCGTCGAACTGGAAAATATTCTGCTGCATAAGCTGCCGGTGAAACGTCTGCAGCTGGCGGATGGCACCACCGCGCTGGTGACCACCGTGTACGACCTGACCATGGCCAACTACGGTCTGGATCGCGGCCTCAACGATGAAAACTGCGCAACCAGCTACGACGATATTAAAGCCTATACGCCGGCGTGGGCGGAAAAAATCACCGGCGTCTCCCGCGCGCACATCATTCGTACCGCGCGTGAATTTGCCGATAACGCCGATAAGACCCATGGTCGTTCGATGATTATTGTCGGTGCCGGTCTGAACCACTGGTACCACCTTGATATGAACTACCGTGGTCTGATCAACATGCTGGTCTTCTGCGGCTGCGTGGGGCAGAGCGGTGGCGGTTGGGCGCACTACGTGGGCCAGGAAAAACTGCGTCCGCAGACCGGCTGGCAGCCGCTGGCGTTTGCGCTCGACTGGCAGCGTCCGGCGCGTCACATGAACAGTACCTCTTACTTCTATAACCACTCCAGCCAGTGGCGTTATGAAACCGTCACCGCGCAGGAACTGCTGTCGCCGCTGGCGGACAAGTCGCGCTACAGCGGCCACATGCTGGACTTCAACGTGCGCGCTGAACGCATGGGCTGGTTACCGTCGGCGCCTCAGCTGGGCATCAACCCGCTGCGCATTGCCGATGCGGCGAAAAAAGCCGGTATGAGCGCGGTGGATTACACCGTTAAGTCCCTGAAAGAAGGCTCGATTCGCTTTGCGGCGGAGCAGCCGGAAAACGGCAAAAACCATCCGCGTAACCTGTTTATCTGGCGTTCCAACCTGCTGGGCTCCTCCGGTAAAGGCCACGAGTACATGCTGAAGTACCTGCTGGGTACCGAGCACGGTATTCAGGGGCTGGATCTGGGCAAGCAGGGCGGCGTGAAGCCGGAAGAGGTGGAGTGGCGGGATAACGGCCTCGACGGCAAACTGGATCTGGTGGTGACGCTGGACTTCCGCCTGTCGAGCACCTGTCTCTATTCTGACATCGTCCTGCCGACCGCCACCTGGTATGAAAAAGACGACATGAATACGTCGGATATGCATCCGTTTATTCACCCGCTGTCTGCCGCCGTTGACCCGGCCTGGGAATCGAAAAGTGACTGGGAAATCTACAAAGGCATCGCGAGGAAATTCTCCGAAGTCTGCGTGGGACATCTGGGGAAAGAAACCGACGTGGTCACGCTGCCTATTCAGCACGACTCCGCCGCCGAACTGGCGCAGCCGCTGGATGTGAAGGACTGGAAAAAAGGCGAGTGCGACCTGATCCCCGGTAAAACCGCGCCGCATATCATTGCGGTTGAGCGCGACTACCCGGCAACCTATGAACGCTTCACCTCTATCGGCCCGCTGATGGAGAAAATCGGTAACGGGGGCAAAGGCATCGCCTGGAACACCCAGAGCGAAATGGACCTGCTGCGTAAGCTCAACTACACCAAGGCGGATGGCCCGGCGAAAGGTCAGCCGATGCTGGATACGGCGATTGACGCGGCAGAAATGATCCTCACGCTGGCGCCGGAAACCAATGGCCAGGTGGCGGTGAAAGCCTGGGCGGCGCTCAGTGAATTTACCGGTCGCGATCATACCCACCTGGCGCTCAACAAAGAAGACGAGAAGATCCGCTTCCGTGATATTCAGGCGCAGCCGCGCAAGATTATCTCCAGCCCGACCTGGTCTGGCCTGGAAGACGAGCATGTCTCCTACAACGCCGGTTATACCAACGTTCATGAGCTGATTCCGTGGCGTACGCTTTCTGGTCGACAGTCCCTCTATCAGGATCATCAGTGGATGCGCGACTTCGGTGAAAGCCTGCTGGTGTACCGGCCGCCGATCGACACCCGCTCGGTGAAATCGGTGATGGGAGAGAAGTCCAACGGCAACCCGGAGAAGGCGCTGAACTTCCTCACGCCGCACCAGAAATGGGGTATTCACTCCACTTACAGCGACAACCTGCTGATGCTGACATTAGGTCGCGGTGGGCCGGTCGTCTGGATGAGCGAAGAAGATGCCAAAGAGATTGGGATTGAAGACAACGACTGGATTGAAGTTTTCAACAACAACGGCGCGCTGACCGCCCGAGCGGTAGTGAGCCAGCGTGTACCGGCCGGGATGACCATGATGTATCACGCGCAGGAACGTATCGTAAACCTGCCGGGTTCAGAAATTACCGGGCAGCGCGGCGGTATTCATAACTCGGTGACGCGTATTACGCCGAAACCGACCCATATGATCGGTGGCTATGCGCACCTGGCGTATGGCTTTAACTACTATGGCACCGTCGGTTCTAACCGCGATGAGTTCGTGGTAGTCCGCAAAATGAAGAACATTAACTGGCTGGATGGCGAAGGCAATGACCAGGTACAGGAGAGCGTAAAATGAAAATTCGTTCACAAGTCGGCATGGTGCTGAATCTCGATAAATGCATCGGCTGTCATACCTGCTCAGTGACCTGCAAAAACGTCTGGACCAGCCGTGAAGGGACCGAGTACGCGTGGTTCAACAACGTTGAAACCAAGCCAGGCACCGGCTTCCCGACCAACTGGGAAGATCAGGAGAAATGGAAGGGCGGCTGGATCCGTAAGATCAACGGTAAGCTGGTACCGCGTATGGGTAACAAAGCGCTGCTGCTGGGTAAAATCTTTGCTAACCCGCATCTACCGGGTCTGGACGATTATTACGAGCCGTTTGATTTTGACTACCAGACGCTGCACAACGCGCCGGCAGACAGCAAGGCGCAGCCCATCGCCCGCCCGCGCTCGCTGATTACCGGTCAGCGGATGGACAAGATCGAGAAAGGCCCGAACTGGGAAGACGATCTGGGCGGTGAGTTCGAGAAACTGTCGAAAGACAAAAACTTCGAGAACATGCAGAAAGCGATGTACGGCCAGTTTGAAAACACTTTCATGATGTATCTGCCGCGCCTGTGCGAACACTGCCTCAACCCGGCGTGCGTGGCGACGTGCCCGAGCGGCGCTATCTACAAACGCGAAGAAGACGGCATTGTGCTGATCGATCAGGACAAATGCCGCGGCTGGCGAATGTGTATTACCGGCTGCCCGTACAAGAAGATCTACTTTAACTGGAAGAGCGGCAAATCCGAGAAATGTATCTTCTGCTACCCGCGTATTGAAGCGGGTCAGCCGACGGTCTGCTCTGAGACATGCGTCGGTCGTATTCGTTACCTTGGCGTGCTGCTGTATGACGCGGATGCCATCGAAACGGCGGCAAGCACCGAGAACGAAAAAGATCTGTACCAGCGTCAACTGGATGTCTTCCTCGATCCGCACGATCCGAAAGTGATTGAGCAGGCGCAGAAAGACGGTATTCCGCTGAGCGTAATTGATGCGGCGCAAAAATCGCCGGTCTATAAAATGGCGATGGACTGGAAGCTGGCGCTGCCGCTGCACCCGGAATATCGCACGCTGCCGATGGTCTGGTATGTGCCGCCGCTGTCGCCGATCCAGTCCGCCGCCGATGCGGGGGAACTGGGCAGCAACGGCATCCTGCCGGATGTCGAAAGTCTGCGCATCCCGGTCCAGTATCTGGCCAACCTGCTGACCGCAGGCGATACCGAGCCGGTTCTGTTGGCGTTGAAACGCATGCTGGCGATGCGTCATTTCAAACGTACGGAAACCGTCGATGGCGTCATCGATACGCGGGCGCTGGAGGAGGTCGGGCTGACCGAAGCGCAGGCGCAGGAGATGTACCGCTATCTGGCGATTGCGAACTACGAAGACCGTTTCGTGGTGCCGAGCAGCCATCGTGAACTGGCGCGCGAAGCCTTTCCGGAGAAAAACGGCTGCGGCTTTAGCTTCGGTGACGGCTGCCACGGGTCTGATTCGTCCTTCAACCTGTTCAACAGCCGCCGCATCGATGCCGTGGATGTGACCAGCAAAACGGAGCCGCACGCATGATCGAACTTGTGGTTGTTTCACGTCTGCTTGAGTACCCGGATGCGGACTTATGGCAGCATCAGAACGAACTCTTCGACGTTCTGGCTACGTCAGAGAAACTGGAAAAAGCCGATGCCCAGGCCCTGGGCGTCTTCCTGCGTGATTTAACCGCGCAGGATCTGCTGGATGCGCAGGCCGCCTATAGCGAACTGTTTGACCGGGGGCGCGCTACCTCGCTGCTGCTGTTTGAGCACGTGCACGGCGAATCTCGCGATCGCGGGCAGGCGATGGTCGATCTGTTGAATCAGTATGAGCAGCACGGTCTGGTGCTCGACAGCCGCGAGCTGCCAGATCATCTGCCGCTGTATCTGGAATATCTCGCGCAGCTGCCGGAGAGTGAAGCCATTGGCGGTCTGCAGGATATCGCGCCGATTCTGGCGCTGCTTTGCGCGCGTCTGCAGCAGCGTGAAAGCCGCTATGCCGTTCTGTTTGAACAGCTGCTGAAGCTGGCAAACAGTGCGGTAGATGAAGCGAAAGTGGCGGAAAAAATCGCCGATGAAGCGCGCGACGATACGCCGCAGGCGCTGGATGCCGTCTGGGAAGAAGAACAGGTGAAATTCTTTGCCGATCAAGGCTGCGGTGAGTCCGATATCGCCGCCCACCAGCGTCGTTTTGCCGGAGCCGTGGCCCCGCAATATTTGAATATCTCTAACGGAGGACAGCAATAATGCACTTCCTGAATATGTTCTTCTTTGACATCTATCCGTACATTGCCGGAGCGGTGTTCCTGATAGGGAGCTGGCTGCGCTACGATTACGGACAGTACACCTGGCGCGCCGCCTCCAGTCAGATGCTGGATCGCAAAGGGATGAATCTGGCGTCCAACCTGTTCCACATCGGGATTCTGGGCATTTTCGCCGGACACTTCCTTGGGATGCTGACGCCGCACTGGATGTATGAAGCGTGGCTGCCGCTGGAAGTGAAGCAGAAAATGGCGATGTTTGCCGGCGGCGCGTCCGGCGTGATGTGTCTGGTGGGGGGCGTACTGTTGCTGAAACGTCGTCTGTTCAGCCCGCGCGTACGGGCAACCACGACCGGTGCGGATATTCTGGTGCTCTCCGTGCTGATTCTCCAGTGTGCGCTGGGCCTGCTGACCATTCCGTTTTCGGCCCAGCATATGGACGGCAGCGAAATGATGAAGCTGGTGAACTGGGCACAGTCGGTGGTGACGTTCCACGGCGGCGCATCCGCGCATCTGGACGGCGTCGCCTTTATTTTCCGTATGCACCTGGTGCTGGGGATGACGCTGTTCCTGCTGTTCCCGTTCTCCCGTCTGGTACATATCTGGAGCGTGCCGGTAGAATACCTGACGCGCAGATATCAGATAGTCCGCGCCCGTCGCTAATAGCCCTGTCCGGCAGATCACACCCCGCTTTGGCGGGGTTTTTTGTGGCCCGACGCCAGCCCGTCGCCCCAGCCCAGATTATTTCCCGCCGCCGCAAACAGAATCAGCAGGCCTCCGACCAACTGCACCGGCGTCAGCGCATGGTGAAAGACCAGATAATCGACGACTATCGCCACAAGCGGATAGATAAAGGAGAGCGAACCGGTTATGGGCGTCGGCAGTTTCTGAATCGCACTGTAGAGCAGCTGGTACATAATACCGGTATGCACAATGCCCAGAATCAGCAGGTAGCGCCAGGGGAACCCGGCGGTGACATCGGGGGCGTGAACCAGCGGTAGCAGCATGATTGTCCCGACGATAACCTGAATAAAGGCAATATGCTGAGGCGGAAGCGGCCGCAGCTTGCGGGCGATCATCGCGGTTAAGGCGTAGAAAAAGGCGGCGCCAAGGGCCAGCGCAATACCCGTAGCCAGCTGGCTGCCGTGAGCCTGCATCAGCTCGCTGGAGAGCAGGACGACCACGCCGAAAAAAGCCAATGTTAACCAGCCCCATTTCATCAGCGTCACCCGCTCGCCAGTCAGCATCCCCATCAGTACCAGCATAAACGGCTGAGTGTTATACACCACCGTAGCCATGCCAATCGAAATTCGGGCGTAAGCGGCAAACAGCAGCAGCCAGTTAATGACCAGCGCGATGCCGCCGAGGATCGCCAGCAGCAACGTTAGCCGCGTGAGCTGGCTGAACGGCTGGCGGCTGAAAGAGATAAACCCCAGTAAGGTCAGGGCGCCAATCAGGCAACGCCAGAAGACCACATCGATAACCGGCAAGCCGGAGAGTAAAACGAAGGCGCCGATCGAACCCGAAATGATCATCGCCAGACTCATTTGCCAGACGCCCGTTACTGTATGTGCCATTTTTCTACCTCCGTGATGATGCCAATATTGTCGTTAATCTGCTGACAGGTTGATATGCATGATCTAAGGTGAAAGGTGAGTATTGCTTTTATTTATCAGGTAAAACGAATGGAACACTTAATTGATAATATCGACCGCGCCATTCTGGCCTGTCTGGCGGAAGATGCGCGCATATCGCTCAAGGTGTTGAGCGCGCGGGTGGGGTTGACGTCACCCAGTACCGCAGAGCGGGTGAAGCGACTGGAGGAGCGCGGGGTGATTCAGGGATACGGCGCCCGGGTTAACCTTGCGGCGCTCGGTTATACCCTGCAGGCGCTGGTCCGCGTCAGACCGCTGCCGGGCTTGCTGCAGAAGGTCGATAAATATATCCAGGCAATGCCAGAATGTATCGAATGTGACAAGGTTACGGGCGAGGATTGTTTCGTGATGCGCCTGGTGGTGCGGGATATTGCGCAGCTTGATACCCTGCTGGATGGCCTGGCAGAACATGCCCAGTGTAATACTTCGATAGTAAAAAGCTCGCCGGTAACCCGCCGTCTGCCGCCGATGTAACGTCACCTGAATAGCAGTATCAATGTGTTAACCATTTTGCTTGATTCGGAGCTAACTGCCACATGGGCAGAACAGAGTGCAAACGCAATGAGGTTAGCTAAGAAGTTACGCGAAGATGATGGTGGTGGGGGAAGGATGACTCAGCGCGTTGCGCTTCGCCCTTCGGGTCGTTGCCTGCGGCAACGCTTTCTCGCTATCGCTCGAATCGAACCTTGATCGAAGTTTCTCATCCTTCCCTGCATGGGCAGAACAGAGTGCAAACACGATGAGTTTAGCTAAGAAGTTACGCGAAGATGATGGTGGTGGGGGAAGGATGACTCAGCGCGTTGCGCTTCGCCCTTCGGGTCGTTGCCTGCGGCAACGCTTTCTCGCTATCGCTCGAATCGAACCTTGATCGAAGTTTCTCATCCTTCCCTGCATGGGCAGAATAGCGTGCAAACGCGATGAGTTTAGCTGAGAAGTTACGCGAAGATGATGGTGGTGGGGGAAGGATTCGAACCTTCGAAGTCGATGACGGCAGATTTACAGTCTGCTCCCTTTGGCCGCTCGGGAACCCCACCAGGGGTAATTTCAGATGACAACATTCAGCGGAGTGAATGGTGGTGGGGGAAGGATTATTCGTCGCTTCGCGCCTCACCTTTCGGGCCGTTGCCTGCGGCAACGTTCTCTCGCTTGCGCTCGAGTCGAACCTTAATCGAAGGTTCTTACCCTTCCCGACAAATGCAAACCTTGCTGAGATTTGCCGGGGTTACCACATTACTGTGGTGAATAATGGTGGTGGGGGAAGGATTCGAACCTTCGAAGTCGATGACGGCAGATTTACAGTCTGCTCCCTTTGGCCGCTCGGGAACCCCACCACGGGGTAATGCTTAATACTGGCCTGCTTCCTTCTGGGGAAGCGGGGCGCATCATATCAAATGATGCGCCCCTGTAAAGCTTTCCGTTGATAAAATTAAACTGGTTGCCTGAAATTTACGCGTAAAGGTCTAATGCTAACCAGTTCATTTCATTATCGATTAAAGAATAATCGTTCGGTTGCCGTAAACAAACACGCGCTGGGCCAGAACCTGATACAGCGCGCGGCTCAGCACATTCTTTTCAACATCGCGCCCCGCGCGCATCATATCTTCCGCCGTATAGGTGTGATCGACATGAATTACATCCTGCATAATGATCGGGCCTTCATCCAGGTTGTCGTTAACGTAGTGGGCGGTAGCGCCGATGATCTTCACGCCGCGCTCATAGGCCTGATGATAAGGACGGGCGCCAATAAAGGCTGGCAGGAAGGAGTGATGAATGTTGATAATCTGGTTCGGGAAGCGGGAAACGAATTCCGGCGTCAGAACGCGCATATACTTCGCCAGCACCACATAATCCGGCGCATAGGATTCAATGGCGTCGCCCATCAGCTTGTCGTGTTCTTCGCGCGTCAGCCCTTCGTGGCTGACCAGCTGGAACGGAATATCAAAACGTTCAACCAACGAGCGCAGGGTTTCATGGTTGCCGATGACCGCCGCAATCTCAACATCCAGGCCGCCATAGTTGGCTTTCATCAGCAGATCGCCCAGACAGTGTGCCTCTTTGGTGACCAGGATCACCACACGACGGCGGCCAGCGGGGGTTAGTTCGCGTATAGAGCCTTCCGGCAGCGCGCTATCAAGGTCGGCGAGCAGAATGGCGTCATTAAAAATACCTTCCAGTTCGGTACGCATAAAGAAGCGACCGGTACGGTGATCGACAAACTCGTTGTTCTGCACGATATTCAGCTCGTGCTTGTAACAAATATTCGTGATACGCGCGATGAGTCCTTTCTGGTCAGGGCAAATGGTGCGTAGTACTTTACGTTGTAATGAATGCATCGCGAGGAAAATCCTGTAGTGTTTGCTATTGCCGGCGCCAGCTTTACTGGCCGCAGCATTTTTTAAATTTTTTACCTGAACCGCAAGGGCAGGGGTCGTTACGACCAATCAGCGGTCGTGTGCCGTCGATATAATACCACCGTCCATTTTCTTTTAAGAATCTGGAACGTTCAATAATCGCGCCGGGGCGGTTATCGTCGTGGTATCGCGCGATGAAACTGACGAATCCCTCGTCGGGGTGACGGCCTTCATCGGTAGCAAATACGGTTAAGCCTTGCCACTGCGTTTTAGCGAACCCCTTTTCCAGATCGTCCCGGAAGTGCTGTGGCTGGCAGGAAGGGTGCCAGGTGGCGATCAGGTAATCGGCATCCTTCATGACAAACGCGCTATAGCGAGATCGCATCAGCTGTGAGGGATCCGGTGCGGGCAACGAGCCGGTCAGATATCGCTGACAACATAAGCTATACTCCAGAGCGCTGCCACAAGGGCATAATGGCGACAAAGCGGCCTCCATGGAAAAAGAATCACGGCGCATCGGCGCCAAAGTGTTTTATGTTAACTGAGCTGTGGCAATGATGCCATGCTCGGAGTGGAAGGAAGTATATCGGTCATAATGAGAAAGCTTAAAATTGGTCTGGCGTTAGGGGCGGGAGCTGCCCGCGGGTGGTCGCATATAGGGACGATTAAAGCGCTACAGCGCGCGGGCATTGAAATTGATATCGTCGCAGGATGTTCAATCGGTGCGCTGGTGGGGGCCGCCTTTGCCTGCAATCGGCTTCCGGTCCTTGAGAAATGGGTCTCCTCTTTTAGTAACTGGGACGTGCTGCGGTTGATGGATCTTTCCTGGCGTCGCGGTGGCCTGCTGCGCGGTGAGCGCGTATTCAATCAGTTCCGACAGGTATTGCCCGTCTCCGATATTGAGCGCTGCGACCGTCGCTTTGCTGCGGTGGCGACCAATTTAAGCACCGGCCGCGAACTGTGGTTTACCGAGGGCGATCTGCACCAGGCCGTGCGCGCCTCCTGCAGCATGCCGGGCCTGATGTCGCCGGTCATGCATAATGGCTACTGGCTGGTCGATGGCGCGGTAGTCAACCCCGTTCCGGTTTCCCTGGCGCGCGCGCTGGGGGCGGATATCGTGATTGCCGTCGACTTACAGCACGATGCGCATCTGATGCAGCAGGATTTGTGGTCCATTGAAAAACCTCAGCCTGAAGAAGACAAAGATTTTTCCTGGCATGCGAGGATTCGCGCGCGTCTGAGCGGAATGACCTCCCGTCGCGCGGCGACGCCAACGGCGATGGAGATTATGTCGACCTCTATTCAGGTGCTGGAAAATCGCCTGAAACGCAATCGGATGGCGGGCGATCCTCCCGATATTCTGCTGCAGCCTTTTTGCCCACAAATATCCACGCTTGATTTTCATCGTGCCGGTGAGGCGATTGCTGCCGGATATCAGGCGGTTGAAAAGAAGATGGATGAGCTACTACCCTTGGTGCGCACTGCGGTGTGACGCCATTTAACCAGGACTTAAGTAAATTCTGACAGGCGATAGTGTGAATTGCATGCCACTATTTAACTATCGTCAGCCAGAGGAGAGATCATGACGCAGCCATTGGCGGGAAAACTGATTCTGATAGTTGAAGACGAAGCCGTTTTCCGCTCACTCTTGCACTCCTGGCTAACCTCACTGGGCGCGACAACGGCACTGGCGGGGGATGGCGTGGAAGCGCTCCAGAAGATGGCCGAGTCCAAACCCGACCTGATGATTTGCGACATCTCTATGCCGCGAATGAATGGTCTTGAGCTGGTGGAGCAGATACGCAACCGGGGTGAAACGCTGCCGATTCTGATGATTTCGGCAACGGAAAATATGGCCGATATTGCCAGGGCGTTGCGCCTTGGCGTCCAGGATGTGTTGCTAAAGCCGGTAAAAGATTTCAACCGCCTGCGAGAAACGGTGTATGCCTGTCTGTATCCCAATATGTTCAACTCGCGGGTTGAGGAAGAAGAACGGTTGTTTGAGGACTGGGACGCGCTGGTTAGCGACCCTACCGCAGCGTCAAGGCTGCTGCAGGAGCTTCAGCCTCCGGTACAGCAAGAAATTTCGAAGTGCCGTATTCATTATCGTCAGCTGGTGTCGGCGGATAAACCCGGTCTGGTGCTCGATATTGCGCCATTATCAGAAAATGATCTGGCCTTCTATTGTCTGGATGTCACACGAGCAGGAGATAATGGGGTGCTGGCGGCGCTGTTGCTGCGGGCTTTGTTTAATGGATTGCTTCAGGAGCAGCTGGCCCATCAGGGGCAGCGCCTGCCGGAAATGGGGAGCCTGTTGAAACAGGTTAACCAATTACTGCGTCAGGCCAATTTACCTGGGCAATTTCCATTGCTGGTGGGTTATTACCATAGCGGTCTGAAAAATTTGATATTGGTATCCGCAGGTCTGAATGGCACACTCAATACCGGAGAACATCAAATTCAGATTAGCAATGGCGTTCCGTTAGGGACATTGGGTAACGCTTATCTCAACCAAATTAGCCAGCGCTGCGCATCATGGCAGTGCCAAATTTGGGGGGCCGGAGGGCGTTTGCGACTGATGTTGTCTGCGGAATGAACAATTACCTGTTTTTTTAAGCTGGTAGGATTACCGGGTAATCTTTTGCGGTGGTACTATCATTGCGTTTTATAAGTAAAGTCCTAATTCGAGGGAACACAAACCTTTTCAGACCAGGTTTGCCTGAGTGGACTGATATACTCGACACGTTATTATTAACGAAAAGTTTAAAAAACGAACAGTCCAGGAGATTTCAATGGCTGCCCTTAATTCTAAAGTAAGAAAAGCTGTTATCCCGGTTGCGGGATTAGGTACCAGGATGCTACCCGCCACCAAGGCTATTCCGAAAGAAATGCTGCCACTGGTAGATAAGCCTTTAATTCAGTACGTTGTTAACGAATGCATCGCAGCCGGAATTACTGAAATTGTTCTGGTGACCCATTCGTCTAAAAACTCTATCGAAAACCATTTCGATACCAGTTTTGAACTGGAAGCGATGCTGGAAAAACGTGTTAAACGTCAGCTGCTGGAAGAAGTTCAGTCTATTTGTCCGCCGCATGTCACCATTATGCAGGTCCGTCAGGGTCTGGCTAAAGGTCTGGGCCACGCGGTACTGTGCGCGCACCCGGTGGTGGGTGACGAGCCGGTCGCGGTTATTCTGCCAGACGTTATTCTGGATGAATTCGAGTCGGATCTTTCCCGTGATAACCTGGCCGAAATGATCTCCCGTTTTGATGAAACAGGATCCAGCCAGATTATGGTTGAGCCTGTCGCTGATGTTACCGCCTACGGCGTTGTCGACTGTAAAGGCGAGTCCCTGCAGCCGGGCGAAAGCGTCCCGATGGTGGGTGTGGTTGAGAAGCCGAAAGCCGATGTGGCGCCGTCTAACCTTGCTGTCGTCGGTCGCTATGTGCTGAGCGCGGACATTTGGCCGCTGCTGGCAAAAACGCCTCCGGGAGCCGGGGATGAAATCCAGCTGACCGATGCGATCGACATGCTGATCGAGAAAGAGACGGTTGAGGCCTATCATATGAAAGGTAAGAGCCACGACTGCGGTAATAAACTGGGCTATATGCAGGCGTTTGTGGAATATGGCGTGCGCCATAAATCCCTCGGCGCAGATTTTAAAGCCTGGCTGGAAAAAGCAGTAGCTAAGTAATCGTTTTCAGCATAATGATAAACCGGGAGCGAATTTCGTTTCCCGGTTTTTTTATATCTCCGGACGGCAGATAAAAAAAATCCCGCCGAAGCGGGATTTTTCAAATACAGCTGATCGATTACAGCAGGAAATCGTCCAGGGTTTTACCCTGCTCGTCCATGGCTTTTTTGATCACTGCCGGGGTGCGGCCTTGACCTGTCCAGGTTTTGGTTTCGCCGTTTTCATCAACGTAGCTGTATTTAGCCGGGCGCGCAGCGCGTTTAGCTTTGGTACCCGCTTTGACTGCCGCCATGGTGCTCAGCAGTTCGTTCGGATCAATACCATCTGCAATCAGCATTTCACGGTATTGTTGCAGTTTACGAGTACGCTCTTCAATTTCTGCAGCTGCAGCGCTTTCTTCTTCGCGACGTTCGTTAACGACAACTTCTAATTTTTCCAGCATTTCTTCTAGCGTTTCAAGGGTGCATTCTCTTGCCTGCGCACGAAGAGTACGGATGTTGTTCAAAATTTTAAGTGCTTCGCTCATTGTAGTAATCTCAAACTTATATTGTGGGGTGGTTTGTTGGAGTAATAATAGAGCGATATAATCAGATGTGCAATAGGGGAGAATGTAAGGAATTCAAAATTACTTGTTATTTGTCGTGGTAATTAATTAATTTAAGTTAAATTCTACGTGCGACTTCACATCTTTTTTGCTTATAGCCTGACCTGAATCCTGAGCTAAAACCCTGAGATAGTATGCTTTTCTCTGTTGCCCGGGAGTAAAATTATACTTTGCAGGGATAAATATCCCTCTTGAGTATTAGCGTATTAGTAACGGCAATCTTTAATATAATCGGGTGAGCAAAAAACGTTATAGCGGGCTGGCGCCTGCTACGATTCGCGCAAAAGGACAATCGTAGGGGGCCAACAAGGAGGTCTGTACAAATTGCCGGCACCCGCATTCAATTAAAAAAGCGTAATCTATCAGCAGGGAGGACGAGCATAGCGTATGCCGCTATACCCATGCTGAAAGGGGGGATAGCACGGGAAACTATGCTACAATTTTGCCGCGATAAAACGCACTGATTGGGGTGATGCAGCCGATGGCTCAACTTTATTTCTACTATTCTGCAATGAATGCAGGCAAGTCGACCGCTTTGTTACAGTCGTCATACAATTATCAAGAGCGAGGCATGCGTGCCCTGGTTTATACCGCCGAGATTGATGACCGCTTTGGTTCAGGTAAAGTCAGTTCAAGAATTGGTCTCTCCTCGCCAGCCCGGCTGTTTAACCCTCAAACCTCGCTCTTTAGCGATATTGCGGCCGAACATGCGCAACAGCCTGTTCATTGTGTCCTGGTGGATGAGAGTCAGTTTCTGACCCGCGAGCAGGTACATGAATTGTCTGAAGTCGTCGATCGCCTGGATATTCCGGTGTTGTGCTACGGCCTGCGTACGGATTTCCGTGGCGAGTTGTTTATTGGTAGTCAGTATTTATTAGCATGGTCCGATAAGCTGGTTGAATTAAAAACGATCTGCTTCTGCGGACGTAAAGCGAGCATGGTGCTGCGTCTCGATCAGGAAGGGCGGCCATATAATGAAGGTGAGCAGGTGGTGATTGGCGGGAATGAACGCTATGTTTCCGTTTGCCGTAAACATTATAAAGAAGCCTTAAGTGAAGGCTCGCTGACCCGGGTGCAGAGTAAACATCGCCCCTGCTAATCGTACAGATCATTCCCCTCCCAGGCGCCTGTATGGCGCCTGCTGCGTCTTCCTGCCGTGAACCGATACCCTGACCTTTATCCAGAACTGGTTACGCCTGAAACGCCTGCTGCTGCCGATGTTCCGTGATGGACTTCTCCTGGCCGGGTATCAACGGCAGGAGGGCGTTGCGACCCTGATTGTGCTCCTGTGCCGCCGAAAACAAAGCTCTACCAGCGGTATCGTGAATACCCAGGTCGCAAATACGCATCAGGAAAAAGCGTTTGCTATCGCTCATCTCATCTTCTCTGGCGGAAGGGGATAAAAAAAAGCCCCATCCGGAGATGGGGCTTTTTACCAGCGTTATCAGAGTCGATTAAGCAGATTTCTTCGCTTTTTTATCGGCTTTTGGTGCGGCTGCGGTTTCTTTCTTCGCGGCAGTTTCACCTTCGCTGAACTCGTTACCGTAGAAGGTATCCAGCAGAATCTGTTTCAGCTCGGCGATCAGCGGGTAGCGCGGGTTTGCGCCGGTGCACTGGTCATCGAATGCATCTTCAGACAGCTTGTCAACGTGGGCCAGGAAGTCAGCTTCCTGTACACCAGCTTCACGGATAGACTTAGGAATACCCAGTTCAGCCTTCAGGCTTTCCAGCCATGCCAGCAGTTTTTCAATTTTCGCTGCGGTACGGTCGCCCGGTGCGCTCAGACCCAGGTGGTCAGCGATTTCAGCGTAGCGACGGCGTGCCTGCGGACGGTCGTACTGGCTGAATGCAGTCTGCTTGGTCGGGTTGTCATTCGCGTTGTAACGAATCACGTTACAAATCAGCAGGGCGTTAGCCAGACCGTGCGGAATGTGGAACTGAGAACCCAGTTTGTGCGCCATGGAGTGACATACGCCGAGGAAGGCGTTAGCAAACGCGATACCGGCGATAGTCGCTGCACTGTGCACACGCTCACGTGCTACCGGGTTCTTAGAACCTTCGTGGTAGGACGCTGGCAGGTACTCTTTCAGCAGTTTCAGCGCCTGCAGAGCCTGGCCGTCGGAGAACTCAGATGCCAGTACGGAAACATAGGCTTCCAGGGCGTGAGTCACGGCGTCAAGACCACCGAAAGCACACAGGGACTTCGGCATATCCATCACGAGGTTAGCATCGACAATCGCCACATCCGGAGTCAGCGCGTAGTCAGCCAGCGGATATTTCTGACCGGTTGCATCGTCGGTAACAACTGCGAATGGCGTAACTTCAGAACCGGTACCGGAAGTGGTGGTGACGGCGATCATCTTCGCTTTCACGCCCATTTTCGGGAACTTGTAGATACGTTTACGGATGTCCATAAAGCGCAGCGCCAGGTCTTCGAAGTGGGTTTCCGGATGTTCGTACATGACCCACATGATTTTCGCGGCATCCATCGGGGAACCACCGCCCAGGGCGATGATAACGTCCGGCTTGAAGGAGTTAGCCAGATCCGCACCTTTACGTACTACGCTCAGGGTAGGGTCAGCTTCAACTTCGAAGAAGACTTCAGTCTCAACGCCGGATGCTTTCAGCACGGAGGTGATCTGGTCTGCATAACCGTTGTTGAACAGGAAGCGGTCAGTCACAATCAGCGCGCGTTTGTGACCATCAGTAATCACTTCATCCAGTGCGATTGGCAGTGAGCCACGACGGAAGTAGATAGATTTCGGAAGTTTGTGCCACAACATGTTTTCAGCTCGCTTAGCAACGGTTTTCTTGTTGATCAGGTGCTTAGGACCAACGTTTTCAGAGATGGAGTTACCACCCCAGGAACCACAACCCAGAGTCAGGGAAGGCGCGAGTTTAAAGTTGTACAGGTCACCGATACCACCCTGAGAAGCCGGGGTGTTAATCAGGATACGTGCGGTTTTCATCATCTGGCCGAAGTAGGCAACGCGAGCCGGCTGGTTGTCCTGGTCGGTGTACAGGCAAGAGGTATGACCGATACCGCCCATTGCCACCAGTTTTTCAGCTTTATCAACAGCATCTTCGAAGTTCTTCGCGCGGTACATGGCCAGCGTCGGAGACAGTTTTTCGTGAGCAAACGGCTCGCTCTCATCAACGTCGGTCACTTCACCAATCAGAATCTTGGTGGTAGCCGGAACGGTGAAGCCTGCCAGTTCAGCAATTTTGTATGCCGGCTGACCTACGATTGCCGCGTTCAGCGCGCCATTTTTCAGGATGATGTCCTGAACGGCTTTCAGCTCTTTGCCCTGCAGCAGGTAGCCGCCGTGGCTGGCGAAACGTTCGCGAACGGCGTCATAGACGGAGTCAACAACGACCACTGACTGCTCAGACGCACAGATAACGCCGTTATCAAAGGTTTTAGACATCAGTACGGAAGCGACCGCACGCTTAACGTCTGCAGTTTCATCAATAACGACCGGAGTGTTACCTGCACCTACGCCGATAGCCGGTTTACCGGAGCTATAAGCTGCTTTAACCATGCCTGGACCACCGGTCGCGAGGATCAGGTTAATGTCAGGGTGATGCATCAGCGCGTTAGACAGCTCAACGGAAGGCTGGTCGATCCAACCGATCAGATCTTTCGGTGCGCCTGCCGCGATAGCAGCCTGCAGAACGATATCTGCCGCTTTGTTGGTGGCATCTTTCGCACGCGGATGTGGAGAGAAGATGATCGCGTTACGCGTCTTCAGGCTGATCAGTGATTTGAAGATTGCTGTGGAAGTCGGGTTAGTCGTCGGAACGATACCGCAGATAATGCCGATCGGTTCGGCGATAGTGATAGTCCCGAAGGTGTCGTCTTCAGAGAGAACACCGCAGGTCTTTTCATCTTTATAGGCGTTATAGATATATTCGGAAGCGAAGTGGTTTTTGATAACCTTGTCTTCGACAATGCCCATGCCAGATTCGGCTACGGCCATTTTTGCGAGAGGGATTCGAGCATCTGCGGCGGCCAAAGCGGCGGCACGGAAGATCTTATCAACTTGTTCTTGAGTGAAACTGGCATATTCACGCTGGGCTTTTTTTACGCGCTCTACGAGTGCGTTAAGTTCAGCGACATTAGTAACAGCCATAATGCTCTCCTGATAATGTTAAACTTTTTTAGTAAATCAGTAGCTCGATTCGACAGTATAGACAGGCTGTTAACAGCTTGCATCTAAATGTTAAGGTGCCGTTTCTGGCGCCGCTGGCTTCATTGATTTACTAAAGAAGCTTGATCTTTTTAATTCTCAGGTACCGCTATGCTGCACTCTTTTGGTGTGAACAAGGTTACTCACTTCTGAGTACAATTTACGTGATTTAGATCAAGTTTACGTGAAGCTGACACCTTTCAGCAGTCTGTTTTTTGACCAGTTAAATCAAGTGTAATAATTGGTATGCAAACTAAGTGAATAAGTAACCGAGGGAAACAAATAGATAACATGCCATTTTGTCGCCGCTGTACGTATATTTGAGATGAATTATGCTGCTAAAAAGCGTATCTTCTGCGCGAATATTTTATGTGGCTAACTGTCAACAGCCATTTTTAATGATGCTGCGGAGCGCACTGTGACTCTACCGTTGTTTGATTTTTCAACTTACTTCAAGTTTTTCATCGGGTTATTTGCGCTGGTTAACCCGGTAGGCATCATCCCGGTTTTCATTAGTATGACCAGTTATCAAACGGCCGTGATCCGCAATAAGACCAACCTGACGGCGAATCTTTCGGTTGCCATTATTCTGCTGACGTCGCTTTTTCTCGGTGACTCGATTTTGCAAATTTTCGGCATCTCTATTGACTCATTCCGTATTGCCGGCGGGATCCTGGTCGTGACGATTGCGATGTCGATGATCAGCGGCAAACTCGGCGAGGATAAGCAAAACAAGCAGGAAAAATCAGAAACCGCAATTCGTGAAAGTATTGGCGTCGTGCCGTTGGCGCTGCCGTTGATGGCAGGGCCGGGCGCAATCAGCTCGACTATCGTCTGGGGAACGCGCTACCACACGGTAACCTACCTGTTAGGGTTTTCCCTTGCCATTGCCCTGTTTGCCTTATGCTGCTGGGGGATTTTCCGCATGGCGCCGTGGCTGGTGCGCCTGTTAGGGCAGACGGGTATCAACGTCATCACGCGTATTATGGGGCTATTGCTGATGGCGCTGGGGATTGAGTTTATCGTCACCGGAATAAAAGCGCTGTTTCCTGGCCTGGTCAGTTAAACGAGCCCGCGCGATGCGGAGCCCGGTGCTCCGCGTTTGCTTCATTATTAGCAAAACATATCAATTAAGCGGATAACACGCGATAAGATAGCTTTCCGTAATGTCTTTAAATATTGTTATTTATCAGATAATTATGTAACTTCCCGAACGTTTCCTCTCTTTTTATCACCCCCTTGCCACTGTTATTTTCTTCACATCATTCTCTGGTGCTTGCCGTCGCATAATTGAAATGATATTAGTAATTTCATAACCGGGGCAGATGAATGTGCTAAATAATAACCGATTGTTAAATTTTCGTACAAAAATACATCTCAGCGTGGTGCCGCGGCATCCATAACGGGCTGTTGACAGTATCTGTATGAAAACTAAATTCTTTAATGATTTTCTCGCCGCAAGACAGGGCAAGATAGCGGCGTAGAGAAAACCATAAAAGAGAATCCGGTAACATATTTGCAAATTGCATTGGCGGATAAGATGGCCTTTTGGTACTTTCCGCCGTGATCGCTCACTGAACAATACACGTAAATGAGAATTATTATTAAATAACTCGTTGCGGCTGAAACCGCCCCGCCACAGGGGATAAAAGAATCGACGCCAAGGTCGCCGTTTGAGCGGCCGTAATAAATAAGTCGGTGATAGCAAGTAGTAAAGTCTGACAGCAGCATAAACTCCTGCACTGTACAGAATCCCGTTAGGGGAAAAAAACAGGCTGGTTAAATAGCCAGTAATTATAATGAATGGAGTAACAACACAATGACCATCATCACCAAAAAAAGTCTGGTAGCCGCGGGGATTTTGTCTGCGCTAATTACCGCGAATGTTGCCATGGCAGCGGATGTACCTGCAGGGGTGCAGCTGGCGGATAAACAATCGCTGGTACGTAATAACGGCGCGGAAGTGCAATCCCTGGACCCGCATAAAATTGAAGGCGTTCCGGAATCCAACATTAACCGCGATTTGTTTGAAGGGTTAGTGATTGGCGATATTCAAGGCCATCCGATTCCTGGGGCCGCAGAATCCTGGGATAATAAAGATTTTAAAGTCTGGACCTTCCATCTGCGCAAAGATGCGAAATGGTCGGACGGCACGCCGGTTACCGCGCAAGATTTCGTCTATAGCTGGCAGCGTCTGGCGGATCCGAAAACCGCTTCACCTTACGCAAGCTATCTGCAATATGGCCACCTGCTGAATGTTGATGACATTATCGCGGGCAAAAAGCCGATCACCGATCTGGGCGTAAAAGCGATTGATGATAAAACCTTCGAAGTCACGCTGAGCGAACCGGTTCCTTATTTTTATAAACTCCTCGTTCACCCATCCGTTTCTCCGGTGCCGAAAGCCGCCATCGAAAAATACGGCGAGAAATGGACCCAGCCTGCCAATATCGTGACCAACGGCGCTTATAAGCTGAAAGACTGGGTCGTTAACGAACGTATTGTGCTTGAGCGCAATCCGCAATACTGGGATAACGCGAAAACCGTCATTAATCAGGTTACCTACCTGCCGATCTCTTCCGAAGTTACCGACGTTAACCGCTACCGCAGCGGCGAAATCGACATGACCTATAACAACATGCCGATTGAACTGTTCCAGAAACTGAAAAAAGAGATCCCGCAAGAAGTGCATGTCGATCCGTATCTCTGCACCTATTACTACGAAATTAATAACCAGAAAGCACCGTTTACCGATGTCCGCGTCCGTACCGCGCTGAAAATGGCGCTGGATCGCGATATTATCGTTAATAAAGTGAAGAATCAGGGCGACCTGCCGGCCTATAGCTATACCCCGCCGTATACCGATGGCATGAAAGTTGTCAAACCAGAATGGTTTACCTGGTCTCAGGACAAGCGTAACGAAGAAGCGAAAAAACTGCTGGCGGAAGCCGGATATACCGCTGATAAACCGCTGACCTTTAATTTACTGTATAACACTTCCGATCTGCATAAAAAACTGGCTATTGCCGTGGCGTCCATCTGGAAGAAAAACCTGGGGGCTAACGTCAAGCTGGAAAATCAGGAATGGAAAACCTTCCTCGATAACCGTCATCAGGGGACCTTCGACGTGGCGCGTGCCGGCTGGTGTGCGGATTACAACGAACCAACCTCATTCCTGAATACGATGCTGAGCGACAGCTCAAATAACACCTCTCATTATAAGAGCCCGGCTTTCGATAAAATCATCGCCGAAACATTACAAACTAATGATGACGCGAAGCGTGCCGACCTGTATGCGCAAGCAGAACAGCAGCTCGATAAAGATTCTGTGATCGTGCCGGTCTTCTATTACGTCAACGCCCGTCTGGTTAAACCGTGGGTGGGCGGCTATACCGGTAAAGACCCGTTAGATAATATCTACGTTAAAAATCTTTATATTATCAAACATTAATGGCAATACGTGGGGCAGGCGACGCTTGCCCCACCGTGTCTGAATTCATCGCACTCGATAGGCACAGGCCAGAAGGTACGGGCAATGTTAAAATTTATTTTTCGTCGCTGTCTGGAAGCGATTCCGACACTATTTATTCTTATTACGATCTCTTTCTTCATGATGCGTCTGGCGCCGGGAAGTCCATTTACCGGTGAACGCACGCTGCCGCCGGAAGTGATGGCGAATATTGAAGCTAAATACCATTTAAACGACCCCATCATGACCCAGTACTTCAATTATCTGAAGCAGCTGGCGCACGGTGATTTCGGTCCCTCTTTTAAATATAAAGACTATTCGGTAAACGATCTGGTGGCGTCGAGCTTCCCGGTTTCCGCTAAATTAGGGCTTGCCGCCTTCCTGTTGGCGGTCGTTCTCGGCGTGACGGCAGGGGTTATTGCGGCCCTGAAGCAGAATACAAAATGGGATTATGCGGTCATGGGGGTGGCAATGACCGGCGTGGTGATACCCAGTTTCGTGGTTGCGCCGCTGCTGGTGATGATATTCGCCATCACGCTGCACTGGTTGCCCGGCGGCGGCTGGAACGGCGGGGCGCTGAAATTTATGATTCTGCCGATGGTGGCCTTATCGTTAGCCTATATCGCCAGTATCGCGCGTATTACCCGCGGTTCAATGATTGAGGTCCTGCATTCCAACTTTATCCGCACCGCGCGCGCGAAAGGGCTGCCGATGCGGCGCATTATTTTGCGTCATGCGCTGAAACCCGCTCTGCTGCCGGTTCTTTCTTATATGGGGCCAGCATTTGTGGGGATCATCACCGGCTCAATGGTCATCGAAACGATCTACGGTCTTCCGGGTATTGGTCAGCTGTTTGTGAATGGCGCGCTTAACCGCGACTATTCGCTGGTGCTGAGCCTGACCATTCTGGTCGGCGCGCTGACTATTCTGTTTAACGCGATTGTTGACGTGCTGTATGCCGTTATCGATCCGAAGATTCGCTATTGAGGCTGGAGTTCGCCATGATGTTAAGTAAGAAAAGCAACGAGGCGTTGGAAAACTTCAGTGAAAAGCTGGAAGTCGAAGGACGTAGTTTATGGCAGGACGCCCGCCGTCGTTTTATGCATAACCGTGCCGCCGTTGCCAGCCTGATTGTGCTGGTGATTATCGCACTGTTCGTGACTATTGCACCGATGGTATCGCAGTTCTCCTACTTCGATACCGACTGGGGCATGATGTCCAGTGCGCCGGATACGACATCCGGCCACTACTTTGGTACCGACTCTTCCGGCCGCGACCTGCTGGTTCGCGTCGCTATCGGCGGGCGTATCTCGCTGATGGTCGGGGTGGCTGCGGCGCTGGTGGCGGTGGTTCTTGGTACGCTCTACGGTTCACTTTCCGGCTACCTGGGCGGCAAAGTCGATTCCGTGATGATGCGTCTGCTGGAGATCCTCAACTCCTTTCCGTTCATGTTCTTCGTTATCCTGCTCGTCACCTTCTTTGGCCAGAACATCCTGCTGATTTTCGTTGCCATCGGCATGGTCTCCTGGCTGGATATGGCGCGTATTGTTCGCGGCCAGACGCTGAGCCTGAAGCGCAAAGAGTTTATCGAAGCGGCGCAGGTCGGCGGTGTTTCAACATTCAGTATTGTGGTTCGGCATATCGTGCCTAACGTACTGGGTGTGGTGGTGGTGTACGCCTCTCTGCTGGTTCCGAGCATGATCCTGTTTGAATCCTTCTTAAGCTTCCTTGGTCTGGGTACTCAGGAACCGCTGAGCAGCTGGGGTGCGCTGCTCAGCGATGGCGCGAACTCTATGGAAGTGTCGCCGTGGCTGCTGCTGTTTCCAGCGGGGTTCCTGGTGGTTACGCTGTTCTGTTTTAACTTTATCGGCGATGGCCTGCGTGATGCCCTCGACCCGAAAGATCGCTAAGGAGCGCCGTCATGAGCACAATTGAAACGGCAAAAGCGCCGCAGGCACAGCAACAATCCGGCCTGCTGCTGGATGTCAAAGATCTCCGCGTCACGTTCAAAACGCCTGATGGCGATGTCACGGCGGTGAATGACCTCAATTTTAACCTGCGAGCCGGGGAAACGCTGGGCATCGTCGGCGAATCGGGTTCCGGTAAGTCGCAGACCGCTTTTGCTTTAATGGGCCTGTTGGCTTCCAACGGTCAGATTGGCGGGTCGGCTCTGTTTAACGGCCGTCAGATTCTCAATCTGCCGGAGCGCGATCTGAATAAGCTTCGCGCCGAACAAATTTCCATGATATTCCAGGACCCGATGACCTCCCTGAACCCGTATATGCGGGTGGGTGAGCAGCTGATGGAAGTTCTGATGTTGCATAAAGGTCTGGGAAAAGCCGAAGCCTTTGAAGAGTCGGTGAAGATGCTGGATGCGGTTAAGATGCCGGAAGCGCGTAAGCGCATGAAAATGTATCCGCACGAATTCTCCGGCGGGATGCGTCAGCGCGTGATGATTGCGATGGCGCTGCTGTGCCGGCCTAAACTGCTGATTGCCGATGAGCCGACAACTGCTCTGGATGTTACGGTTCAGGCGCAAATCATGACCCTGTTGAATGAGCTTAAGCGCGAGTTCAATACGGCGATCATTATGATTACTCACGATCTTGGGGTCGTCGCCGGGATCTGCGATAAAGTGCTGGTGATGTATGCCGGGCGGACCATGGAATACGGCATGGCGCGGGATGTCTTTTATCATCCTTCCCATCCGTACTCTATCGGCTTGCTGAACGCGGTTCCGCGTCTGGACGCCGAGGGCGAGTCGCTGTTGACCATCCCGGGCAACCCGCCAAACCTGCTGCGTCTGCCGAAAGGCTGCCCGTTCCAGCCGCGTTGTCCACATGCGATGGAGATTTGTCATAGTGCTCCACCTCTGGAGGAGTTTGCACCGGGCCGCCTGCGCGCCTGCTTTCAACCGGTAGGGGATCTGCTATGAACGCCGTTACGGAACAAAGAAAAGTCCTGCTCGAAATTGCCGATCTGAAAGTCCACTTTGATATTAAGGATGGCAAACAGTGGTTCTGGCAGCCGTCCAAAACGCTGAAAGCGGTGGATGGCGTCACGCTGCGTCTCTACGAGGGCGAAACGCTGGGCGTGGTCGGGGAATCCGGCTGCGGCAAGTCGACCTTTGCCCGGGCAATTATTGGTCTGGTGAAGGCGACCGACGGCAAAGTCGCCTGGCTTGGCAAAGATCTGTTAGGCATGAAGCAGGAACAGTGGCGCGATGTTCGCAGCGATATCCAGATGATCTTCCAGGATCCGCTGGCTTCGCTCAACCCGCGTATGACTATCGGCGAAATTATTGCCGAGCCGCTGCGCACCTATCATCCCAAAATGTCGCGTCAGGAAGTCCGTGACCGGGTGAAAGCGATGATGATGAAAGTGGGTCTGTTGCCGAACCTGATTAACCGCTATCCGCACGAGTTTTCCGGCGGCCAGTGCCAGCGTATCGGTATCGCCCGTGCGCTGATTCTCGAGCCGAAGCTGATTATCTGCGATGAGCCGGTTTCGGCGCTGGACGTTTCGATTCAGGCGCAGGTCGTTAACCTGCTGCAGCAGCTGCAGCGCGAAATGGGGCTGTCGCTGATCTTTATCGCTCACGATCTGGCGGTGGTGAAGCATATTTCCGATCGCGTTCTGGTGATGTATCTGGGCCATGCGGTGGAGCTGGGGACTTATGATGAGGTGTACCACAATCCGCTGCACCCCTATACCAAAGCGCTGATGTCCGCGGTGCCGATTCCGGACCCGGATCTGGAAAAGAACAAAACCATCCAGCTGCTGGAGGGGGAGCTGCCGTCGCCGATTAACCCGCCGTCGGGGTGTGTTTTCCGTACGCGTTGTCCCATCGCCGGGCCAGAATGTGCGAAAACGCGGCCGGTGCTGGAGGGGAGTTTCCGACATGCGGTTTCCTGCCTGAAGGTAGACCCGTTATAATCTCTGGGGCTGACGTAGGTCAGCCCTTTTTTTTTGCGAGGTTAAACGTGGCTGTTCATTTTCACGCCGCTCGCCAGCGGTTGTATCATTTACTCTTCGATCAAACCCGTCGTTCCGGACGACGATTTGAAGGCCTGTGCGGTATTTTTGCGCTTTTGAGCGTGCTGGTGATTTTTATTGAGTCCGGTCTGGGTACGCAATATCACCTGACGTTTGATGAATGGCACATTTTTGTCTGGCTGGAGCTGTTTGTCACCGCTGTTTTTACCCTCGAATATTTCCTGCGTATTATCAGCTGGCCGAAACCCTTCAGCTATATTTTCAGCTTTTGGGGGGTGATAGATTTAGCCACCATCCTGCCGCTCTATGTGATGTGGATGTGGCCGGAAATGAGCCTCAATTATGTCTTTGCGTGGCGTGCGATGCGGGCGATTCGCTGCTTGCGTATTCTTAAACTGCTGCGCTTTATGCCGTCATTGAATATTTTCTGGGCGGCAATCGTTAGCGCCCGCCATCAGCTGATCCTCTTTTATTCCTTTATTGCCATCGTGATGGTTATCTTTGGTTCGCTGATGTATCTGATTGAAGGGCCGCAGTATGGGTTTACCACCTTAAATGCGTCGGTCTACTGGGCGATTGTGACCATTACGACGGTAGGGTATGGCGATATTACGCCGCATACGCCGATCGGCAGAATTCTGGCCTCGGTTCTGATCTTAATCGGCTATTCCATTATCGCCATCCCGACCGGGCTTATCACCACGCATATGACCAGCGCATTACAACATCGCCGCGCGCGCGTGTGTCCAAGCTGTCAGCACGCCGCGCATGATAAAAATGCGCGTTTTTGCAACGCCTGCGGGAGTGAACTGCCGGAATAGTCGGGGAAGAAAAATAAAACGGCAGGCGGTGTGGTGACCGTCTGCCGTTTTTTGTGCTTTAGTATGGGAGAGGCTTATTCACGCCACAGAATATGGCACAGCTTATGGTCTTTTTCACGGCACAGCAGAATACGCGCAAAGATATCGTTAATTTCGCCGCCATCGGTATCGGCAAGACCAATCACGACTTCGGCGAAAAAGTCCGGGTTGAGGTCATAATCGACATGCTCTTCCCAGTCCGGCGCGGGGTCAAACAGCTCGGCGCCGCCGCGTTCTTCAAACTGCAGGTTAAACAGAATGACATCCGCCGGATCGAGGTTGTCGACAGCCAGCTCCAGGAAGATGTCATAAGCTTGTTCAAGCGTTTCGTCTTCGGTCAGGCGATTGTTTAAATCCATATCCATGATTGCTACCCGTTAAACATCTGATTGGCACGTTTTACAGCAACGGACTGAAGAAGTAAAACAGTCGCTCGGTGATCCGCTGCCAGAGCGGTCGTTTTAACCACAGCCGCGCGTCCAGCAGGCGCGAACGGGAAATATAATCGTCCTGAACGGCCGCCAGATCGCCGCCGAATCCGACGTCGTCAATGACCAGCGTGATTTCGAAATTAAGCCACAGGCTGCGCATATCGAGATTCACGGTACCGACCAGGCTGAGCTCGCCGTCGACCAGTACGCTTTTGGTATGCAGCAGGCCGCCTTCAAACTGATAAATTTTAACCCCGGCCGCCAGCAGCTCGGTAAAGAAGGCCCGACTGGCCCAGCCAACCAGCAGCGAATCATTCTTACGCGGCAGGATAATGCTGACGTCGACCCCGCGTTGCGCCGCGGTGCAGATAGCATGCAGCAGATCGTCGCTGGGCACGAAGTAAGGGGTGGTCATGATCAGATGTTCTTTGGCGGAATAGGCGGCGGTGAGGAGCGCCTGATGAATCAGGTCTTCCGGGAAACCGGGGCCAGAAGCAATGGTATGAATCGTGTGTCCGCTGGCTTCTTCAAAGGGCATAATATTGAGATCCGGCGGCGGCGGTAAAATACGTTTGCCGGTTTCAATTTCCCAGTCGCAGGAGTAGACGATGCCCATCGCCGTGGCGACCGGGCCTTCCATCCGCGCCATCAGATCAATCCACTGCCCGACGCCGGAATCCTGTTTAAAGAAGCGCGGGTCGACCATGTTCATACTGCCGGTATAGGCAATATAGTTATCAATCATCACCATTTTGCGGTGCTGGCGCAGATCCATGCGGCGCAGAAAAACACGCATCAGGTTGACCTTCAGCGCTTCGACCACCTCGATACCGGCGTTACGCATCATGGCTGCCCACGGGCTGCGGAAAAAGGCGACGCTGCCGGCGGAATCAAGCATCAGGCGGCAGTGAACGCCGCGCCGCGCCGCCGCCATCAACGATTCCGCGACCTTATCGGCCATGCCGCCAGGTTGCCAGATGTAAAACACCATCTCAATATTGTGCCGCGCCAGCTGGATATCGCGCATCAGCGCCTGCATCACGTCATCAGATTCGGTCAACAGCTGTAGCTGATTGCCCTTAACGCCGGCGATCCCCTGACGGCGTTCGCAGAGCTTAAACAGCGACTCGGCGACCGGGCTGTTATCCTCGGCAAAAATATGTTTGCAGGCTTTGAGATCGTTTAGCCATTTGGCGGTGGAGGGCCACATCGCCCGGGCCCGTTCCGCACGACGTTTACCCAGGTGCAGCTCGCCAAATGAGAGATAGGCAATAATACCAACCAGCGGAAGAATATAGATAATCAGCAACCACGCCATTGCTGAAGGTACGGCGCGCCGTTTCATCAGAATGCGTAATGTTACACCGGCGATGAGTAACCAGTAACCGAGGATGACCAGCCAGTTCACCACCGTGTAAAAGGTTGTCATAGATGAAAAATCCTTTTGAATAACTCTATGTCATGAGTTTACGCATCAACATCCATCTGGCAAATAAAAACGCAGCGAAAGCGTTGGTCAGCCAGATTCATGGGTTTATAATGTGGTCTGTTTTTCACTTGTAGAGTAGTAGCAATGAAGCGTAGTAGAACGGAAGTAGGGCGCTGGCGCATGCTAAGACAGGTGAGTCGCCGCAAGTCCCGCTGGCTGGAAGCCCAATCGCGCCGCAACATGCGCATCCTCTCCATCAGGAAGGAACTGGTGAAACGACAACGTGGTTCCCTGCTGTTTGTCTTCACTGAGTACTGATATAAAAGGCACCGTTTACGGTGCCTCTGTTTTGCTGTCGGACGATCTCAGAATACTTTCTTGTAAGGCTTCACGGAGACGTTCTGATACACGCCAGCCGCGATGTAAGGGTCATCATTTGCCCATGCTTTTGCGACTTCCAGCGATTCAAATTCCGCAATGACCGTTGAGCCAGTAAACCCGGCGGCGCCAGGCTCATTACTGTCGACGGCAGGCATTGGCCCGGCGGTCAACAGGCGACCTTCATCTTGTAACAGCTGCAAACGTGCCAGGTGGGCGGGACGTACCGACAAGCGTTTTTCCAGAGAATCGGCAATGTCTTCAGCGTAGATAACGTAAAGCACGGCAAGGCTCCTTATCAATAAACAGGCGAATCACGTTAAGTGAATCCGTCGTTGACTGCAATGTAAAGATGCGTACCGGCTTAAAATGCCATGCTTCAGAAAATTTTTCCCACAAAACGGGGCAAATTTTGATGCAAGATAACAAGGCTTATTGAATATGATTGCTATTTGCATTTAAAATCGGGGCATCATTTTTCAACAGAAACGACTATGAGCGCAATGACCCTTGATTTACCTCGCCGCTTCCCGTGGCCGACGCTGCTGTCCGTGGCTATCCACGGTGCCGTTGTGGCGGGGTTGCTTTATACCTCGGTACATCAGGTTATTGAACGGCCCTCTCCCTCGCAACCCATCGAAATTACGATGGTTGCGCCGGCAGATCTCGAACCGCCTCAGGCCGCACAGCCGGTAGTGGAACCCGTTGTTGAACCGGAGCCTGAACCGGAAGTCGTGCCGGAACCGGAGCCGCCAAAAGAAGCGCCGGTCGTCATTCACAAGCCCGAACCCAAACCGAAGCCGAAGCCTAAACCGAAGCCGAAGCCGGAGAAGAAGGTTGAGCAGCCGAAGCGTGATGTGAAACCGGCGGAAACGCGCGTGGCTTCACCGTTTGAAACGACCAATACCGCGCCAGCGCGTACGCAGCCGAACGCCGCACCGGCAACGGCGAAACCGACTCTGACCGCGCCGAGCGGCCCGCGAGCGCTAAGCCGCAACCAGCCGGCATACCCGGCACGTGCCCAGGCGTTGCGCATCGAAGGCTCCGTTCGCGTCAAGTTTGATGTCACGCCAGATGGGCGGGTGGATAACGTAGAAATTCTCTCTGCGCAGCCAGCCAACATGTTTGAACGCGATGTGAAAAACGCGCTGCGCAAATGGCGCTATGAAGCGGGCAAACCAGGAACCGGCGTCACCATGACGATCAAATTCCGTCTGAAGGGCGTAGAGATTAGCTGACCGTGTTGTAATCAGGCCCCTTATGGGGCCTTTTCCATTAATACCGCATCCAGCGCTTTCTGTGCCGTCACCAGATGCTGACCGCCGAATAAAATCGCCCGGTTTAACAACGTGTAGAGCTGATAAACCGGCTGACGCTCAAGGAAACCGGAGGGCAGCGGCGATATTGACTGGTAGCCATCGTAGATCTGCGGTGGCTGTTCAGGGTGCAGCGGCAGCATCGCCAGATCGCACTCTCTGTCTCCCCAGTAACAGGCGGGATCGAAGATGTAGGGGCCGTTGGGTCCTAGCGCGCAGTTCCCCGACCACAAATCACCATGTAGCAATGACGGTTGAGGCTGGTGATTGCTCAGACGCTGCTGCACATTATCGACGATGCTGTCGATATCACCGAAGCTGAGCCCTTTTTCGGCAGCCAGCTCCAGCTGCCAGCCGATACGCTGTTCGGCAAAGAAAGTCGACCAGCGGCGTTGCCAGGCGTTGGGCTGCGGGGTGGTGGAAAGGTCGTTATCAAAATCCAGCCCAAACTGCGGCTGATCGCTCCACTGATGCAGATGCGCAATATGCTGACCGAGTAAGAAGGCGTTGTGCGCGTCCAGCGGGCGAGGGGGCAGATATTCCATGACCAGGAAACTGTAGTCGCGATCGCTGCCAACTGCATAAACCTGCGGAACGCTAACGGTTTTACTCCGCGACAGCAGCTCAAGCTGGTCTGCTTCAGCGGTAAAGATAGGCAGAAGCTCGCGCTCATCACATTTAACAAAGTAGTCCCGTCCGCCGAAACGTAAATGCCAGGCCGCATGAATTTCACCGCCGGGCAGTTCGTTGCGAAGTTCGATTTCAGCTGTTTCGGAATGCCAGTCGCTTAACAACGTGCTGATAGCTTGCCACATGCTGTCTCTCCCCTTGTTTTCCACCATTTCATAAGGTTAGCCCATAACCCCGGTGTAAAATTCGAACTGACGCACAACTGGCGCGCTCCGCTGCACGAATCGCACTTATTGAGCTTTCAACCACTCGGCAAATGTGGTGACGGTAACATCAACGGGGCGACCCAGCGCCGTTTCCGCCAATCCGGCGCTAAGCGCTTTGACCTCGTCGGCGCTTTGCGCGGAAATCAGGCCAAAGGTATTCGTACCCAGTTCATGGACCTTGCCGTTTTCGTCATTCAGCACAAGAGTAAATCCTGCGCGGGTGAGATGATTACTTAGCTCGTTAATTTCAGTCAGCGTCTCTTCCTGAAAGTTAACCGTGACGACGCGGGTAACAATTTCTGTGCTCATTTTTCACCCTGTTGTAATCCATGGAATTTTCAGCATAGACCATGATGATGATTTGGCGACTCCCTCTGCACCAGCAGAGGGAAGGGGAACTAGCGACCGCACAGGTAAGTATAGATTTTGTGCGTGTTTTCCAGCGAGCACAGACGGGTACCCTGGTTAATGGTGGCGGCGCTACCGGCGGCGACGCCGAAGCGGACCATATCCTCCAGACTGGCATCTTCCGCCAGGCGCAGGGTCATTGCGCCGACCATGCTGTCGCCGGCGCCAACGGTACTTTGGCTTTTCATCGGCGGCGGTACGACCTGTACACTGCCGCTGGCATCTACCCCCAGCGCACCCTGTGGGCCGAGTGAGACGACAACCCGGCGGACCTTACCCGAACGAATCAGCTCCTCCGCCGCACGTCGAACGTCATCGGGTTGGCTCAGATCGCGCCCCACCAGGGCACTCAGCTCTTTTTGGTTAGGCTTGACGAGCTCAATATTACCGACATCAAGAGCGGCCGCCAGCGCCTCGCCCGAACTATCAATGATGCAGCGAAGCCCGTGACGCTGCGCGCTTTTGACTAACTGAGTCAGGTTATCAACGCCGATGCCAGGCGGCAGGCTGCCGCTCACCACCAGCAATGAGCCGCTCTCGATTGCCAGAACCTTTTCTTCGAGACGACGGAACTCCTCTTCCGTTAAGGCGGCGCCAGGCATCACGAAGCGGTATTGTTCGCCGCTGGCGCCCACGTGCACATGCAGATTTTGCCGCGTCCAGTCTTGCGCTTCGACAGGCTCAACCGGGACCTGTTCTGCAGTGAGTAGCGCCGTAAGGTGTTCGCCGGTGGCGCCACCGGCCGGGTAGATGGCCGTTGCGTTACCACCGAGAAAGGTGATGGCACGTGCGACGTTGATACCGCCGCCGCCGGGTTCGAAAACCGGTGCGCTGCAGCGGAGTTTTCCTTCAGGATACATTTGCGGTGTCAGCGTTGCGCTGTCGAGTGAGGGAGCCAGCGTTAGCGTATAGATTTTGGTCATCTAATTTCCTCCATGATACGGGTTAAGCTGTTGTGTTTTTAAGCATGGCACTTCTTACCGGGAAGGGGAAGCGATTGCCGGTCGCGATTTGTAAAGCGCTTTTTATTTTTATCTTTATGAAATAAAGATTGTTCTAAGAGCTGTCTTATTCAAAAAATGAAATAGTAATTGATTGCTATGTTAATCGTGCTTTTTTATAATTCTTTGCCTTTCATTGGACCTGCAAGATACAAATATCATTCAAGATGCGTCGAGGCGGCGAGGGAAGCCATCCCACGAAAGCACAGTTCATACTGTGTGGGGGATGTCTTAGTGACGCCAGCAAAGAAGTAGCCTGAAGGATGACGCGTATAGCGATCCTTGCGAAAGTTTCCGGGACCAGCTGGGTCTCTCTTTTTGTTGTACGGACTCTAAATTAAATGAAGCTTTTGAAGACAGTACCCGCAGCGGCATTGCTGGCGGGGGGGCTCTTTGCGTCTGCGCACGCATTGGCCGATGATTCCGTTTTTACTGTTATGGATGACCCTTCCACTGCCAAAAAACCTTTCGAAGGTGCGGTTAACGCCGGTTATCTGGCGCAGTCCGGAAATACGAAAAGTTCTTCAATGACCGCGGATTCTACGTTGACCTGGTACGGCGATACGACGGCATGGTCGCTGTGGGGTAACGCCAGCAACACATCGTCCAACGATCAGCGCTCCTCCGAAAAATACGCGGTTGGCGGCCGTAGTCGCTACAACCTGACCGACAGCAACTACGTGTTTGGCCAGGCCAGCTGGTTGACTGACCGCTATAATGGCTACCAACAACGCGACGTTTTAACCGCGGGTTATGGTCGCCAGATTCTGAACGGTCCGGTCCACAGCCTGCGCTTTGAATTTGGTCCTGGCGTGCGCTATGACGAGTATACCGATGGCGATAATGATACCCAGCCGCTGGGCTATGCTTCCGGTACCTGGGCCTGGCAGATGACCGATAACACCAAGTTCACCCAAGGGGTGTCGGTGTTTGGTGCCCAGGACACGACGCTGAACTCGGAAAGTGCCCTGAACGTCGCTATCAATGCGCATTTTGCACTGCGGGTTGCCTACAACCTGACCTGGAACTCCGAGCCGCCGTCATCGGCACCGAATCATACCGACCGCCGCACGACGCTGTCTCTGGGTTATAAGATGTAATTTATTTCAGGCCGGGAAACCGGCCTGATTGTTTTAAAATTCACAACCGCTGGCATTATTATTTTTGGTCTTTTGTTTTGTTTTTTATAAAAAGAAAATAACTCCATAATTTCCTCATAATTCATTTTTTCCTGACAACTCTGCAGATAATTTGACACAAATAGCTAAATATTTAGTCGGACAAAAGTGTGATCGGGATCTATACTGTTGACTATCGACGAAGATGAGATCTTTGCCGGACTACCTTCAGTAAATAAGAGAATCACCATCATGAAAAATAGCAAAATCGCGACTGCGGCTGTGATGCTGTGCACCCTGTCTTTTGGCGCATTCGCCGCTAACCCGGTCCCGCAGCCAGGCAACACCGACCATACGCAGGTCGGTATTGCCAAAGCTACCGATGTTGAAGCCGGATCAAATATTGCTCCCGGTTCACAATCAACGGGTCACTCTATGGATGATGCATTTAATGTCCATACCCTTGTTGCCGGCGAGTGGTCCTGATTTTCATCTGTAGATAATATGATGACATTTCAGGGGATATAAAGCCGGGTAGAGATGTACCGGTTTATTTCCTGAAGAGTGGTCAAAGGCGATTCTTCCACTTTGCTATTTCTTGCCATTACCTGTTGTGGCGCGAGCTGTTTTTCTTTTTTCATCCGTCGTCCCGTCATGTTTTCCTGTGGCTGAATATCCAGCGCATGATTTCTGTCCCCCTTGTTTTATCCCTGACCGCCACCATTTATCTTGTTCTGACTTTTAACACGCACTAATGATGTGTAAACTAAGGGCCGGTGTTATCAACAGGCGGCTGCAGGTGGGAACGGTTCGGTAAACGGTCGTCCTCATATTTCGCAGAGTGAAGCGGGAACTGAGCTATAACTTGTTGATAATTATTATTATATTGTTTTGTATGTGCTCTTTCGTGTGGGGCACCACTGCAAATAAGGACATAAAATGCCTGTAATTACGCTTCCTGATGGCAGCCAACGCCATTTTGACCACGCCGTTAGCCCGCTGGATGTTGCTCTGGATATCGGTCCAGGCCTGGCGAAAGCTACGATCGCTGGACGAGTGAATGGTGAGCTGGTCGACGCCAGCGACCTCATCGAAAACGATGCAACCCTCTCCATCATTACCGCAAAAGATGAAGACGGTCTGGAAATCATTCGTCACTCCTGCGCGCATCTGCTCGGTCATGCGATTAAGCAGCTGTGGCCAAACACCAAGATGGCTATCGGCCCGGTTATCGATAACGGCTTCTATTATGATGTCGATCTCGATCATACGCTGACCCAGGAAGATATCGACGCGCTCGAAAAACGTATGCACGAGCTCGCCGAGAAGAATTATGACGTCATCAAGAAGAAAGTCAGCTGGCACGAAGCGCGTGAAACCTTTGTGAAGCGTGGCGAAACTTATAAAGTTTCCATTCTTGATGAAAATATCGCCCATGATGACAAGCCTGGCTTGTATCATCATGAAGAGTACGTCGACATGTGCCGTGGACCGCACGTGCCGAATATGCGTTTTTGTCATCACTTTAAACTGATGAAAACCGCAGGCGCGTACTGGCGCGGCGACAGCAACAACAAGATGTTGCAGCGTATTTACGGTACCGCATGGGCAGATAAAAAAGCGCTTAACGCGCATCTGCTGCGTCTGGAAGAAGCGTCCAAACGTGACCATCGCAAGATTGGCAAGCAGCTCGACCTGTATCATATGCAGGAAGAAGCGCCGGGTATGGTCTTCTGGCATAACGACGGCTGGACAATCTTCCGCGAGCTGGAAGTGTTTGTGCGCTCCAAGCTGAAAGAGTACCAGTACCAGGAAGTAAAAGGCCCGTTCATGATGGACCGTGTGCTGTGGGAAAAAACCGGGCACTGGGACAACTACAAAGATGCGATGTTCACCACCTCTTCTGAGAACCGTGAATACTGCATCAAGCCGATGAACTGTCCGGGTCACGTGCAGATCTTTAATCAGGGTCTGAAATCGTACCGCGATCTACCGCTGCGTATGGCGGAGTTCGGTAGCTGCCATCGTAACGAGCCTTCGGGCGCACTGCATGGTCTGATGCGCGTACGTGGCTTCACGCAGGATGATGCCCACATCTTCTGTACTGAAGATCAGGTCCGTGATGAAGTCAACGCCTGTATTCGTATGGTCTACGATATGTACAGCACTTTTGGCTTCGAGAAAATCGTCGTCAAACTCTCAACTCGTCCGGAAAAACGTATCGGAAGCGACGAGACCTGGGATCGTGCTGAGGCGGATCTGGCGGTCGCGCTGGAAGAAAACAATATCCCGTTTGAATATCAACTGGGTGAAGGCGCGTTCTACGGTCCGAAAATTGAATTTACTCTGTATGACTGCCTCGATCGTGCATGGCAGTGCGGTACTGTACAGCTGGACTTCTCTCTGCCGCAGCGTTTAAGCGCCTCTTATGTGGGCGAAAATAACGAGCGTCAGGTACCGGTAATGATTCACCGCGCCATTCTGGGGTCCATGGAGCGCTTTATTGGCATCCTGACCGAAGAGTTTGCCGGCTTCTTCCCAACCTGGCTTGCGCCGGTGCAGGTCGTGGTGATGAATATTACCGATTCTCAGTCTGAATACGTTAACGAATTGACTCGTAAACTACAAAATGCGGGCATTCGGGTAAAAGCGGACTTGAGAAATGAGAAGATTGGCTTTAAAATCCGCGAGCACACTTTACGTCGTGTCCCTTACATGTTGGTCTGTGGCGACAAAGAGGTAGAAGCAGGCAAAGTTGCCGTGCGCACCCGTCGTGGCAAAGACTTGGGCAGCCTGGACGTAAATGAAGTGATTGAGAAGCTGCAACAAGAGATTCGCAGCCGCAGTCTTCAACAACTGGAGGAATAAGGTATTAAAGGCGGAAAACGAGTTCAAACGGCGCGTCCGAATCGTATTAATGGCGAAATTCGCGCGCAAGAAGTTCGCTTAACAGGTCTGGAAGGCGAGCAGCTTGGTATTGTGAGTCTGAGAGAAGCTCTGGAAAAAGCTGAAGAAGCCGGAGTAGACTTAGTCGAAATCAGCCCTAACGCCGAGCCGCCGGTTTGTCGTATTATGGATTACGGCAAATTCCTCTATGAAAAGAGCAAGTCTTCTAAGGAACAGAAGAAAAAGCAAAAAGTTATCCAGGTTAAGGAAATCAAATTCCGTCCTGGCACCGATGATGGCGACTACCAGGTAAAACTCCGCAGCCTGGTTCGCTTTCTGGAAGAGGGTGATAAAGCTAAGATCACGCTGCGTTTCCGCGGTCGTGAAATGGCTCACCAGCAGATCGGTATGGAAGTGCTTAACCGCGTCCGTGACGATCTGAGTGAACTGGCAGTGGTCGAATCCTTCCCATCGAAGATCGAAGGCCGCCAGATGATCATGGTGCTCGCTCCTAAGAAGAAACAGTA
>OLQY01000201.1_pt1 | contig 78176 bp, 99 predicted proteins | sample 1672851 | NCBI WGS metagenome assembly OLQY01 (sample SAMEA3136730, study PRJEB25190) | human gut metagenome
TCTGAGGTGAGCATATCACCTCTGTTCAGGTGGCCAAATTCAGTAAACCACTTCAAACAGACTGATGCCGGCTGTATTATTTAACATATTTCCAGACGCCTGCAGGTATTTTGTCATAAAACTTCCCCATTGCCATTTCCGCCAGCCGGTGATCAACCGCAGCATTGAAATGCTCAAGCTCATCATCTGACAGAGAATATTTATTTTTTTCTATTACCCTTTCCAGGGTTTCCTTCGATGTACAGCGCCGTAGTCGTAAAATCCATTCCTGTTTGGTCATTAGTTTTTTATATCCTGAGGCTTCCATGGTATTTAATTTTACAAATAACGCAAATTTCTTTCAGGCGTTATGGCCCGTGCCGTTCTGCGTAAGATAATCACTGATGCTCAGACCGGACAAGCGTATATTATCCGAAATCTCCCTGAACTGCTCCTCCCACCCGTCCTGCAGCTCCCTGATTGCCGCGATCTGGAAAGCAACACTGAAAGGCGTTCTGCCCAGTTTCTCGGAAAGCCAGAACAGATGCTTGCCAATCTCTTCGTCCGGTACCGAATCGAGCGCATCACTCAGTAAGGTTTTTTCGTCTTCCTGCCAGGGATGACCGGCTCGCGGAAAACGCGGATCAGGCTGGCGGTCTTTTTTCTCCCTTTTTTCCCGTCTGGCAACGGTCGGCGCATCGCCTTTTTTCAAGCCGACGCGCGCTTTCATGGCGCCGATAGCGGCGACGGCCAGTACCAGCGTTTCACGCTCCTGGCGCGTGAGCAGGCTGTCCTCGCAAATCAGGGTGTTCAGGTTATCGATCAGCTTATTCAGCCCGGGTTCAGTGACTTTCATTTTATGCTCATGTTCCTTGTGTGGTGGCGATCAGTCCCGGCTCTCATTCACCTGGACGGTGACCGGCAGGCCTGCATCAAAACAGGTCTGATACCAGCTGGCCACCTGCAGGGGATCGCCCTCTTTTATCCGGCGTATGCCGCCGGCATCCGTCAGCTGCAGACAGGTGGTACCGTCCAGACGGATCACGTAGGCCGCTTCCCTGATGGTGTAATGGCCGTCATCCAGCTGCAGCTCCACCGCGTCACCGGCAGCCGTCTGGCGTAACGGCAGACGCCGGACGTCTGTCAGTCGTTGTCGTGCCGTTTCAGCCTCGCGTTCTGCCTGGAAGAGCGGTTCTGCAATGCCGCGACCGGCCTCCGTCAGCTCGACGGCCAGCTGCAGGTTCGGGGCGCGCAGGGTGCGCAGCCAGCCCGCGGCTTCCATGCGCCGGCAGGAGGCGCGCAGGTTCGGCCCGTACACCGGGGCGTCCCCGCCCTGCTCCAGCACCCGCTCGATATCCCGCGTCGCCACCGGGCCCGGCCGTTTCGCATCGAGGGCGGCCAGCACAATCAGCACCCGCCGCTGCAGCGGCGATGGTCGGCGCGCCTGAGTCATTGCTTGTCCGCCTCCGGCCAGATGAGTTGTCTGAGGCGCAGGTGATCGGCGTCTATGAGCTCTTGTCTCTTTATGGCATTCACTGAGGCATAGCCATTTATGGCCAGTTCATACCAATAGCTCAGCACGGCACCGGCCTTGGCTGACTCGCTGATGTAAATCGCGCCCTGGCTGTCCAGATTGCATTCACGGATACGCTCTTCCGCTATCCGGGTCAGCTGCTCATAGCTGAGTGAAAAATTCACTTCTTTCTCATCCATCCTGCTCGCTCCGTCTGAACATGTCCGGTTAGGTTAAAAATCATATCATGTATGATTTCTTACTAATAATTCAAATATCATATCAGATATTGTTATGTGTTTAATGCTAAATATCACATTCAGTATGATTTTATGTTTTTGGTTTAATTATCATATCCTTTGCGCGTTTCCCGCCGCGCAGATCCGGTTTCTGGCTAAGTCGGATCTCCAGACTGCAGCAGGGCTGTTTTGAAAAAATGCCGGAGATGGAAGCAGCGTAGTAAGCTGATTTAATGATGTAAGAATAAATCTTACATTAAGATATGGAGGGGTTATGGCTCGTACGATGACGGTGGACGTGGGTGATGAGCTGCATGAAAAGCAGGCTGAATCCAGACTTCAGGAACTGCGCGATCTGCTGGCCGAAGGGATCAGCAGCGGCGAGGCGAAACCATGGAACAAGAATGCATTCCTGAGGAATGTCAGGGCCAGGGTGGCAAATGAAAGAGATTGAGCTGACACCCAAAGCAGAAGAGGATCTGGAGGCCATCTGGGACTTCAGCTTCAGACAGATCGGGGTTGTTCAGGCGGATGCATAGATCGGTCGTATAGCTGCAGTATTTGATGTGCTGGCCATGCATGATATCGGCACGCATTGTGCAGAGCTGGGAGACGATATCTGCACACTGCCGGTAGAACCGGCATACGATCTATTTTGTATCATCACATTCTATGGTTACGGTCATTCGTATTCTCAGCCAGTCTCAGGATACGGCGCGACATGCACCCTGGAGATGACCGGGGAACAGGATTCTCAAACAATATAAGTTAATTGTGAGGTCGACATGACCAAAAAAAACATTGTGTATGGACTCTTTCATTATTATTCATTTCGCTTATAAAAAAAACGCTCCCGGACGGGAGCGTAAGCCAGTGACTTCGGCGTCAAATGAGGGTCTGACAAGTGGAGCTGCGGGTTAATTCTGGGTGATCTGGCTGCGATGCTTTTCCGCCTGTTGCTGATGAATAACGGAAGACTGGCCATTATTCGCCTTCTCATGCACAACAGCGGCTTTCTCATGCTCGCTCATTTCGGAAAATGGCTTAGCAGTTTCTTGGGTGTTCTCAGGTTTGGCTTTCATCATTTTTTTATGCATTTCAGCCATGTCCTGATGGGCGGCAGAATTGCCGTTTTGCATCATTTCATGGGACATTGCGGCCTGATCGTGACCGCTCATATCCATCATTTTCATGCTCTCCCCCTGAACTGCACTTTTTTCAGCGGATGATTGCATCTGATGGGCAGGCGCCTGGGCATTATTTACCTGGTCATGCATGTTCATTGTCTCTGCAGCCCAGGCAGATGAAGCGACAGCCATCATGGCAATAAAGGATACAAGGATCTTTTTCATGGTTGGGTCTCCGGTGTTTTCATACCCGAACAATCAATGCTTATAACAGAGAAAGCATTTGATCTCAGGGCTGGTTGATCATCACGCCAGGAACCGGGCGATTGAATTATCACGCTGTCCTGATTTATGGCTGATTATAAAAAACCGCCTCTGTTTATCGCGTGACTGAACGATGACATTTTTGTCACCTTCCGGGTTTCTCCTGAATAACGGTATTAATCCATTAACAGACGCACACTGAACACAATTTCCCGCCCCTGCTGTTCTGCTGACAGCTCGCCGCCGTGAGCATGAATGATCGACCTTGTAATTGATAATCCCAGCCCCGCGCCTTCCGTGTTGTAGAACCTTGATGAGTCTGCGCGATAGAACCGGTCAAACAAACGTTCCAGATTAGCGGGAACCTGGCCGGACATCGTATTCGTAATCATCACGTTCACACAGTCACTGTCACGCTCAAGGTGTATCGCTGTACAGGTGTTATCGGGAGAATACTTGATTGCATTGGAAAGCAGGTTACTGAAAGCACGTCGGAGCATATCGCTGTCTCCGGCAACAACGCCCTCTCCTTCAACCGTGATTGTCTTTCCTGTTTCGTCTGCCAGGGGCTCGAACAACTCACGTAATTCATTCAGTTCGGCTGCCAGATCCACATCATGTTTATCCAGCCGCAGCAGACCATGCTCTGAACGTGCCAGAAAAAGCATGTCACTGGTCATTCGTGACAACCTTTTCAGTTCTTCCAGGTTAGCGAATAAAATTTCGCGGTAATGCGAAACATCCCTTTCCTTAGCCAGTGCAAACTGCGTCTGCATCATCAGATTACTGACTGGTGTGCGCAGCTCATGCGCGATGTCAGACGAGAAATCTGACAGTTTCCGGAATGCCCCCTCCAGGCGATCAAACATATTATTGAACTCCTGCATGGTCTCAGAGATTTCCGGCGGAGCCAGATCGGGATTTAGACGCTGATCCAGGCTGTGTACGGTCATGGAGGAAGCCAGACTGGTCATTTCCCGTAGCGGTTTCAGACCAATACGTGTGGTCAGCCAGCCCAGAAAAACAGAAATAAAGACCAGACCGATATTGAACCAGAACAGCCAGGTACTGAGTTTGTCCATAAACAGGGTGTGATACCCAGTATCCGTGGCAACCGTAATGATGACATGTTTGCTTTTACCCTGTTCCGGCGTCACGGCAACCCGCCGCGAGATACTGCGGTACACGGTGTTATTTTCTTCCGTCTGGATCATATAGTCGAGAATATCACCCGACTTATTAAGCAGGACCGCTGGAACAACAGAATTTTTGGCATAGAGTTCAACAATTTTTTCATTTTCCATGTTTTTTATAGAAATGAATAAGCCATTGTGCCCCACCATCGCATCGTTTATTTTTTCTGATAATGACTTAATATCCGTTTTGTTCCTGAACGTCTCTGTTTTAAGAAACTCTTCGGTGAGCTGAAGTTTACCTGTCAGAAAATCGCGGTCCTGATTATCGAAATAGCCATTCAGGGTGCTAATCAGGATAAAACTTGATAACCACCATACCGTAAGCATCACCGCAGAAAAAATCAGGCTCAGGCGTGTGGTCAGGGAAATTTTGAACCTCACTCTTCTCTGATCTCCAGGACATATCCGGCACCGCGAACGGTATGGATCAGTTTTGGCTCAAAGTCATCATCAATTTTACTTCTCAGACGTCTCACGGCGACATCAATCACATTCGTATCACTGTCAAAATTCATGTTCCAGACCAGGGACGAGATAAGACTCCTGGGTAACACTTCTCCGGTGCGTTGCAGCAGCAACTCAAGCAGAACGTATTCTTTACCGGTGAGATGGATCTTCTTCCCCGAACGGATCACGGTCCGGCGCACCATATCAACGGTCATATCGGCGATGGTGCAGACTGTTGCGGCCTGCGAGCGTGCCCGGCGCAGTAGGGTTCTTACACGTGCAACCAGCTCCGTAAAATCAAAGGGCTTAATCAGGTAGTCATCTGCGCCAAGCTCCAGTCCTTTCACTTTGTCCCGCACGTTGTCCTTTGCGGTTAAAAACAGGACCGGTTCTTCGTGCCCGGACTCCCTCAGTGCGCTGATGATTTGCCACCCGTCGAGGAAAGGCAGCATCACGTCCAGTATTATCAAATCATACTGTCCCTTCGACGCGGCCCCGAGACCATCGCGGCCATTATTAAAGAGATCGGCCTGATAGCCTTCCTCAACCAGTCCCTGCTGCAGGTAACGACCTGTTTTTTGTTCGTCTTCAACGATTAAAATACGCTGCATGGTCAACTCGCTGATATGAAAGTAAAAATCTCACGCATGAGCTTTGGCTGTCCCCTAGCTGATCTGAGACGGAGCAAGCATTCCAAGCCACGCTACGGCGCCCAGAATGATAATCGCAACAACGAATTCTGTCAGGATGCTGTTTCGCATCAGGGCAACGCTGCGATCATAATTCCCTTCCCTGACCATAACTTCAAGCCGGGGACCCAGGTGAAACCGGTTTGCTGCAGCCAGAAGAAGCATCAGAACAAACAGAGCCGTCTTGGCAAGCAATATCCTCCCCCAGGAACTGTTGAATAAGGGAGTTAAGTTACCCTCAGCAATATACAGATAGTTGACCAGCGCACTCAGGATCAGGGCTACAACAATCACCGTTCCTGCCGTGGCAAATTTTGCCAGGGAGTCAGATATCACAATGACGCTCTGTGCATTATGCTCGTTTCTGCGCATCAGCAGGATAGCAAATGCAACCAGAGCACCTGTCCAGGCACCTGCAGCGCCGAGATGGGTCAGATCGCTCAGTAAATGGAGATAGTAATGCAGACCGTCATGCATAACGGCGTGTCCTCCCCAGGCAAGTGTAGCCAGCGCCACGCCCCCACTCATCGTCATCAGCAGGCAGGACAATACTCTCTTATTAGTGTAAAGGAACAAAGCACCGAGTGTGGTAAACAGGGCACAGAGCCTGACAATCCAGCTAATACCCACATCAGTTTCTTCTATCACCATCTCGATAACATGGATGGATAATTCTCTGAGGTCAGTTACTCCACTCATGGCATTAGATACCAGGAGCATATTAATGCCAGTAAGAATGATGCCTGTAACAACAGCAAAGGTTATAAACGACCTGAAATTAGTCAGGTTATAGGTTTCATGTCTGACACCGCTTATTCCATATATCTGAAAAAATGGCAATCCAAATATTACCATCAAATCCAGATAAAGAAGAAAACGAATAACAATCATAATCAGGTCGTTCATAATATTACTTCACTGTAAAGGTGTAATTACCGGTAATAGGGTGCGTATCTGAAGAAACCGCGCGCCAGTCAACACGATAAGTGCCAGCGGGTAAAGGCTCTCGCGGAATAATGACCATCGATTTAGGGTCAGCGCCTGGCGCCACTTTTGCCGCGACCGGCATCGGAGAATGTGATGACATGCCTTTCATACCCGTCATCGTTAATTTTGCACCTGAGAATTTCACGGTCAGATTTTCCGAGAAATTAAGCTGAATCTTTTCCGGGGCCGCTACGGCTGAATCAGCCTGTGGCACAGAGCTTTTTAATTCCGGATGGGCCATAGCAGAGAAAGCAACGCCCATAACGAGGCCACCTGTAAGAATGGCTTTATTTAAAATCGACATTTTATTTACCTGTTTAGTTGAGTGTTTTATATCAGTGCGTTAAAACCAGATTCTGGCTCCCGCCAGGAATACTACCTGATGGTCTTTCTCACCTTCTCTTTTCGCCATATCGGATGTTTTCCCGTAAAGTTGATTCCAGGAAACGCCTATATAGGGTGCAAACTCACGGCGTATTTCATAGCGCAGCCGGAGCCCCAGCTCTGTGTCAGTCAGTCCCCTGCCGCGACCCCGCGATTCATCATCCTGACTGTAGAAATTCACCTCATAGGATGGCTGGAGTATGAGCCGGTTAGTCAGTAAAACGTCGTATTCTCCTCCCAGACGAAGGGCTGCTTTTCCGCCATTACTGACAAAACCCGTAATTTCAGACTCAAAATTATAGAGTGCCAGCCCCTGAAAACCGACAGCAGCCCAGGTCCGGGCAGAAGCAGGTCTGAAATCCTGCCTGACACCCGCAACCAAATCCCACCATGGGCCAACCGCATGTCCCCAGAGTAACTGCGCTTCAGCCGCCTCCGTTTCCCCATTGCTTCGTTCACCTTCACTCTTTAGCCAAATCCGATCTGTGTCGCCTCCAATCCAGCTGTTAACACTCCAGCTGAAATTGTTGGTGTTATCCGACCGTTGCCATTCCAGTTGATCCAGCAGAACCAGATAATTAATCGCACTGTCGTGAATCGCATGCCCCTGTAAATTGCCGAATGCAGCCTTCCGGTCGGCATCGGTAACAGGCGGAATTGGCGTTCTGCTCTCAGTTACAATGGGCTCCATTGACGTCATCTCAGTGAAATTCTCATCTGCTGGCATCTGCATGGCAGACATGTCGTGCCCGGCGTGGGGATCTGCAGAGACGGAGCCCGCCGCAATAGAAAGCTGTGAGGTAAACAAACCGGCGACCAGAACAGGTATGGCCTTCAAATTTCTCTTCATTCGCATCATTCCTCCACCCGGACTTCACGAAACATTCCCATTTCCATGTGATAGAGCAAATGGCAGTGATACGCCCAGCGGCCAAGCGCATCTGCTGTCACTCTGTAACTGCGTTTTGTACCAGGGGGAACATCTATTGTGTGTTTACGAACCATGAAATTACCGTTTTCATCTTCCAGATCGCTCCACATACCATGCAGGTGAATGGGGTGAGTCATCATGGTATCGTTGATCAGCGTGATCCTGAGCCGCTCACCGTATTTCAGCAGCACCGGTGCGGCATCTGAAAACTTGATTCCGTTAAATGACCAGGCAAACTTTTCCATGTGGCCGGTTAAATGCAGTTCTATGGTACGGCCAGGTTCACGTCCGTCAGGATCCTCAAAGCGGCTTTTCAAATCCGCGTACGTGAGAACCTTTCTTCCGTTATTTCGAAGACCAATACCCGGATCATTTAATTTCGGAGAGACGCTCATCGCCTGCATATCAACCAGTGGGTTATCCGTTTCTGACGCAGGATGACTTTGCATACCCGGCATTCCGGCCATCCGGGAATGATCCATACCGGCCATGCTGCTGTGATCCATGGGCGCGGAGGATGTCCCGCTATCCGGAAGGTCAGCACCGTCCATAGACATCATCTCTCCGCTGTTATCCATGCCTCCCATCTGGCTGTGGTCCATTCCTGCCATATCATGTCCCATTCCCCCCATACCCATATCTTCCATGGTCAACAGAGGACGGGGATCGAGGGGGGGAACGGCAGCACTTAACCCCTCTCTCGTGGCCAGTGTCCCTCGAGCGTAACCGGTCCTGTCCATGGATTGTGCGAAGATGGTATAGGCCTCACCCTGAGGCTCCACAATGACATCATAGGTTTCGGCAACGGCAATCCTGAATTCGTCAACGGTAACCGGGTTTACATACTGGCCATCTGCAGCCACGACCGTCATTTTCAGCCCGGGGATACGGATATCGAAATAGGTCATTGCCGAGCCGTTGATAAACCGTAAGCGTATCTTTTCACCGGGACGGAACAGTCCGGTCCAGTTTTTCAGCGGGGCCTGCCCGTTCATGAGATAGGTGTAGGTGTAGCCACTGACATCCGCGAGGTCAGTCGGATTCATTTTCATTTCAGCCCACATTTTCCGATCGGCAATGGTGGCTGACAGCCCCCTGGTATTCACGTCGCGGAAAAAAGAGCCAACGGTTGGTTTATTGAAATTGTAGTAATCCGACTGTTTTTTTAATTTTTTCAGCAGGCTGTGAGGATTTTCATCGGTCCAGTCAGACAACATGACCACATGCTCACGATCGTAAGCAAACGGTTCTGGCTCCCTGGCATCGATGATAATGGCACCGTATACCCCCTCCTGTTCCTGCAGACCGGAATGGCTGTGGTACCAGTAAGTCCCGTTCTGCTTAACCTTAAAGGTGTAAACGTAGGTATCATCAGGCTCGATGCCCATAAAACTCAGCCCCGGAACACCATCCATATTGGCCGGAAGAATAATGCCGTGCCAGTGAATGGACGTCTGTTCATTAAGACGGTTTTTGACCTTCAGGGTAATGGTGTCACCTTCTTTCCAGCGAAGAACGGGCCCCGGCAGGCCTCCATTGATTGTTTTGGCCTGACGCTCACTGCCCGTGATATTGACGGCCGTTTCACCAATGGTCAGGTCAAACTGAGTACCCTGCAGGGATGCGGCAACTGGCAGGCTCAGACTGGAACGCGCATTGAAACTCCATACGCCAAGACTTCCGGCTACGCCAGAGAGGGTTAACCCCTTCAGGAAAGTTCGTCGAGACGTTTTCAACAGCATGCGCATTCCCTTATTTAAAGTATGGTTACTGACAGAGTTCGAGAACCGATTTAAATTAAATTACTGGTTCATCCACTTACAATGAAATGAATCTAGCACACCTTAAGAAACAAATTAATTACAATCGTGTAATGTACATAGCTGTATTACATTTACGTCATCTTCCCCACAGGTTGATTATTTTTATATATGATCATAAGGACATCTTTTATGTACCTCAGAAGGTAATTACACATGAATATATTAATCACGACCACTGCGTTTACAGCTTTATTTTGTGGGGCAGCTTTTGCTCAGTCCAGTGATATTGCCCATGAAGCACATCGATTTGTTAATAATGCCTCAGCCGTCAGTCATGTGAACTCCTCGACGCATGAAAACTTACCGGACAGGGTTAATAAAAACAACACGCCCTCATTCTCTGAAATGAATGAACATGAAAGGGCCATTGTTGCTCATTCATTTATGAACAACAGCGCGTCCTATGCGCATCAGAAAATGATTGAGGAACATAAAAAAATGCTGTCCGGCAGTGATGCAAATTCAAAGACCTCGTCTTCTTCTTTTAACGAACTGAATGCCGGAGAAAAAGCCGCTCTCGTGCATGAGCAGGTCAATAATGCCGGTGCGGAAGCACATCAGACGCAGGCAAGAAAGCTTCGCGGGCTGTATTCGACCAGGTAACTGCAGGCGGGTTAGTGCTTAGCGTCAGGTGCGCAGCAGGGCTTTACTGACGGGTTACGTAGCAGGACATGAGCCCCATATTGCTCTGCCGTAACCTGTTTCAGTCCCGTTAATCATCACCGTCGGGCTGGTCATACAGTTCCCAGAGCTTCAGGAGCAAACGGGAAACAAGATATGTTACAAAAATGACGACCATCAACGGTGCTCCCGATTAACTGACAGATGACACGCCTCCTGAAAACCCCTAGCATACGCCGCAGTGTTCATGCTAACGGCGAATTCCAGTAAATGTATTCTACCGATGTCGTAAAAGAAAATGCCTACCTTTCAGCCACCCGCTCGGGGCTGGAATCGAACGAGATCGCTACTCTTCAGCGCTCCTTGCCTTCCCGGTTTAATCTGCGGCATTTGAAAAAAAATGAATCATTAAAACTCGTACTGCAAAAGAAAGCGGGAAAATCACGTGTCGTGGCCTATAAATTTACGTCCGGTTCATTTAATTACACGGCGTATCGTATATCAGATAAAAAGTTCTATAACCTTTCCGATACTTCCGGGAAAGGCAGTCTCGATTATCCGTTACCGGCCACAGCAAGACTCAGTTCGCCTTTCAATCCTGCAAGACTTAACCCGGTATCGGGAAAAGTGAGTCCCCATAATGGCATTGATTATTCCATGCCCATGAACACGAAAATAGTCAGCGTCATCGACGGAAAAATCACCCGGGCCGAATACAACAGTACCATGGGATATTTTGTTGAAGTAACGGGAAAAGCCGGTGTTAAAACTCGCTATCTCCACCTCAATAAAATACTCGTTACTAAAGGGGCCAGGGTTACCCGGGGAGACGCTATTGCGTTATCCGGTAACAGCGGACGTTCATCCGGTCCTCATCTGCATTACGAGCTGGTCATCAATAACAATCCTGTTAACTCACTGGCGTTCCGGGCAGCGGCACCCGCTGATAACAAACTTGAACAGCATGCCTTTGCGCATGCCAGAGACTACGAACGATACCTGGACTGATAACGGGGCCGCGACGCGGCCCCGTCTGCCGGATTAATTTTTTTTATCGTTTTCACTTCCTTGATGTTGATGATCTCCATGCCCTCCGTGGCCGTGGAAAAGATGCATGAGCGGGCAGACCAGCAATAACAGATATGGCCAGTAACCTGCCACATGTGACCAGTGTTCGCGCAGGAGGGCAAATGCCGCGATCGCGGCGACAGCAATAAGCGCATAGGTGGTACTTTTCATACTGGACTCCTTCTGTTCGTAACAGCCCCTTCACTCAGTGTTATTTCCCGAGCCTGACACTTTTCAGACGCAACGCATTCACAATGACGCTGACGGAGGAAAGAGCCATGGCCGCCGCCGCAATAACTGGCGACAGCAGTATTCCATACACAGGATAAAGCAGACCTGCAGCCACAGGCACGCCAAGTGCGTTGTAGATAAATGCAAAAAACAGATTCTGTCGGATATTTTTCATGGTGATTTCTGACAGATGACGGGCCCTGTTCAGTATCATCAAGTCGCCTTTGAGAAGGGTGACTCCGGCACTTTCAATTGCCACATCTGTACCCGTTCCCATGGCTATACCCACGTCAGCCGCTGCCAGCGCCGGGGCATCATTCACACCGTCTCCGGCCATCGCAACCACATGGCCAGACGCTTTCAGTCGGGTTATCACTGCTTTTTTGCCATCCGGCAGAATCCCGGCTTCAACCTCATCTATTCCCAGTTTCCGTGCGACTGCTTCAGCGGTAAGCTGGTTATCCCCGGTGAGCATAACGATGCGGATCCCCGCCTGACGCAAAGCTTTAAGCGCATCCGGCGTGGTTGCTTTCACGGGATCCGAGATAGCTATCAGGCCTGCAAGGTGCCCGTCTGTGGCCACATAGATAACGGTAGCACCTTCCATCCGCAACGTATCCGCAACGGCCTTTTGATTATCAATAACGATACTGTTTTCCTGCATAGCCAGTTCATTACCAATAACAACCCGTTGACCTTCGACATCGCCTGAGACACCTTTACCCGACGGCGCATTGAAATGAGTGACTGCGGGTATTGCGATCCCCTTTTCCTGTGCTGCTTTAACTACTGCCATACCCAGCGGATGCTGCGAGCCTTTTTCCACTGCGGCCGTTACACGCAAAAGAGATGTTTCCCCACCCGGATTGAGACTGATAATCCCTGTCACCGTCGGCGAACCTTCCGTGAGCGTGCCTGTTTTGTCGACAACCAGCGTGTCCACTTTTTCAAGACGCTCAAGGGCTTCGGCATTCTTAATTAACACCCCGGCCTGGGCTCCTTTGCCCACCCCCACCATTATCGACATCGGCGTGGCCAGCCCCAGCGCGCAGGGACAGGCAATAATCAGGACCGACACAGCCGCAATGAGACCGTGCGCCATCCTGGGCTCGGGCCCCCAGACAGACCAGATCATGAAAGCAACAACCGCGATAAGTATCACCAGAGGAACAAACCAGCCTGAAACGCTGTCAGCCATTCTCTGGATGGGGGCCCGCGAACGCTGTGCATCAGCGACCATCTGAACAATTCGTGAGAGCATCGTTTCATCACCGACTTTCTCTGCACGGATGATAAGACTACCTGTCTGATTAATCGTCCCCCCAATGACGGGTTCACCCTCCGTTTTGGTAACCGGCATAGACTCCCCGGTCACCATCGATTCATCCACGGTTGTTTTGCCTTCGACCACGATACCGTCGACCGGAATACTCTCTCCAGGTCTGATGCGGAGCTTATCGCCAGGCAGGACATCTTCCGCATTAATATCCGTTTCATGACCGTCATGATCCAGCCGCCTGGCGGTTTTGGGGGCAAGGTTCAGAAGTGCAGTAATGGCACCTGAGGTTTGTTCCCTTGCCCGCAATTCAAGGACCTGTCCCAGCAGAACAAGCACCGTAATAACAGCTGCGGCTTCAAAATAAATGGCCACCAGGCCATCCATGTTTCTGAACGATGCAGGAAACCAGGAGGGGAAGACGGTTGCAATGACGCTGTAAACCCAGGCTACGCCGGTCCCCATTGCAACAAGGGTAAACATATTCAGGGAGCGGTTACGTAACGACATTCCGGCCCGGGCGAAGAATGGCCAGCCACACCACAAAACGACAGGAGAGGCCAGAAGTAACTGCAGCCATGTGTTGTACTGTGGCGGTACTGTATTCCTCAAAGCGGGAAACAGATGAGAACCCATTTCGAGTATCAGAACCGGAAACGCCAGCAACAACCCCAGCCAGAAGCGTCTTGTCATGTCGCGAAGTTCATCACTCGTCCCCGTGGATGCCGTAGCTACGAGCGGCTCCAGTGCCATTCCACAGACAGGACAGCTTCCGGGACCACTACGGCGTATCTCCGGATGCATCGGACATGTCCACACACCTTCAGAAATCTCTTTCTCCGCCTGGCGGTGAGACTGTTTTATCTTATCAGGGCTGACTTCATGGTGGTCGTGGTGATGGTGATGTTCACTGGCATCTTCGGTAAAATAATGATCGGGATGGGCTTTAAATTTGCTCTCACAGCTGGCGGAGCAGAAATAAAGCTGATGGTCCTGGTATCGAATGCTGCTGTGCGCCTTGTCAGGCAGGATGACCATCCCGCACACGGGATCTCTCACCTTATGCAATGCGTGACTCTCGTCCGGGGATGATGTCTGCTCAGAAGCAGTCTGGTTGTTATGTTCCACTGCATTGTCATTTTTCACAGTAACTCTCCTTATGCATATCTGAAGCATTTTCTGTCTTCAGGATATGTCATGGATGCGATTACCACGAATGCCGCCGGCATAAGAGTGCCTGCTGCCGGCGTCCCGTTATCAGCCGTTCCGCTGACTATTCGATTCGCTGGAAGACTTTTTTACTGCCCTCCGGTGAGAATGCGATAACATCGTAAGCCTCTTTTCGGGCCCCCATCTCCATTCCCGGACTTCCTGCTGGCATACCGGGGGTGGCGAGACCGTATATACCCGAACCAGACTGCATGGCCTTATGTATCGTTGCCGCAGGCACATGGCCTTCAATGATCAAATTACCTACAACCGCGGTATGACAACTTCGTAGTCCAGCAGGAACAGCATGCTTTTCTTTCAGGGCTGACAGCGCCTGATCATTCATGACGTGAGTTCGCACTTCGAACCCGTCTTTTTCCATCGCTTTGCCCCACAGGGAACAACAGCCACAGTTTTCAGATTTGTACATATCAATGACTTTTTCACTCGCCATTGCAGGCAGTGACAGGCCGAGAGCCAGGGCCATTAGAACCACTTTTTTCATACTCACCTCTGTATATTATCGATATAAACCCTGACGTCAGGGTGAATCAGTGCAGAAGGACGCCCACTGGGGGCGCCCTTTCAGGGTTATGACACGCTTTTTTTATGTCTGCGCAGCCAGATTAATTTGTAGGCGGCAGGAATAATGAACAGGGACAGCAGCGGAGCCGTGATCATCCCACCAATCATTGGCGCAGCAATACGGCTCATGACTTCTGAACCTGCGCCGGTTCCCCAGAGTATTGGCAGCAGACCCGCAATGATCACCGCCACGGTCATGGCTTTCGGCCGGACACGCAGTACGGCACCATGATAGAGGGCTTCATCAAGACCTTCCGGTGTGAACGTCTCTTTACGGGACAATTCCGGGTGCGCTTCAATGGCATGACGCAGATACATCAGCATGACCACGCCAAACTCTGCTGCCACCCCGGCCAGGGCGATAAACCCGGTTCCGGTCGCCACTGACATATGGAAGCCCTGCCAGTACAGGAACCATATTCCGCCAACCAGGGCGAACGGCAGGCTCATCAGGATCAGCAGGGCTTCGTCAACCCGGCGGAATGCCAGATACAACAGGATGAAAATGATCATCACCGTCATCGGCACCATCAGCTTCAGTTTCTTGTTGGCATGCTCAAGCAGTTCAAACTGTCCGGAGAATGCCACACTGGTTCCCGGTCTCAGTTTCACTTTCTCGCTGATGGCCGTCTTAATGTCGTTAACCACCGACACCATGTCCCTGCCGCGGGCATCAACATAAATCCAGCTGGCTGGCCGGGCATTTTCGGTTTTCAGCATGGTTGGTCCAGAAACGACGTTAATATCCGCGACATCGCCCAGCGTGATCTGCTGCTTCATCGGGGTCAGGATCGGCATCTGTTTCAGCGCCTGCGGACTGTTCCGGTAATCCTGCGGGTAGCGAATGTTAATAGGGTACCGGGCCACCCCTTCAACCGTCTCACCCACCATAGCTCCTCCGATTGCTGAAGAGACGAACAGCTGGACATCACCTACCGTCATCCCGTAGCGGGAGGCTTTCTCCCGGTTGATATCGATATCGATGTAGCGCCCGCCCTCAAGTCGCTCAGCCAGGACAGACACCACGCCAGGCACGGTTTTGGCTACCGCCTCGATACTCTGCGCCGTCGCGTCGATATCGGACAGAACAGTCCCGGACACTTTGATACCTATCGGGCTTTTGATCCCGGTTGAGAGCATATCAATACGGTTACGGATAGGCGGCACCCAGAGGTTTGCCAGACCCGGTAAACGGACTGTCCTGTCGAGTTCATCAATAATCTTGTCAATTGTCATGCCGGGACGCCACTGATCCTCAGGTTTGAGCTGGATCGTGGTTTCCACCATTTCGAGCGGCGCGGAATCCGTTGCGGTCTCTGCTTTACCGGTCTTGCCAAATACAGAAGCCACTTCAGGAACGCTTTTGATTAACTTGTCTGTTGTCTGCAGGAGCGCTGCAGCTTCTGCCGGAGAGACGCCAGGCAAGGTCGACGGCATATACAGCAGATCGCCCTCGTTAATCTTCGGCAGAAATTCACCGCCCACCTGACTCAGTGGCCAGATAACCGTGAAAATGGACAAGGCCGCAACCAGCAGGGTTGTTTTTGGCCAGTGGAGGACCCGCAGCAGCAAAGGATGATACGCTTTGATCAGCACCCGGTTCAGGGGGTTACTTGTCTCGGCAGGAATTTTCCCCCGGATCCAGAATCCCATCAGAATAGGAATGACGATGATGGCCAGTGCGGCCGCTCCCGCCATGGAGTACGTTTTCGTGAATGCCAGCGGGCCAAACAGACGACCTTCCTGCCCTTCCAGGGTAAAGATAGGAATAAAGGACAGGGTGATGATCAGCAGGCTAATGAACAACGCGGGTCCCACTTCCACGGAGGCGTCGGTAATCACCTTCCAGCGGGTGGCGTTGTCAATCTGCTCACCCGGATGCTGATGATCCCACTCCTCAAGCCGTTTGTGCGCATTTTCAATCATCACAATGGCGGCATCCACCATCGCACCGACGGCAATCGCTATCCCTCCCAGCGACATGATATTGGCGTTCAGTCCCTGGAAGTGCATGACGATAAAGGCGATACACAGGCCAAGCGGCAGAGAGATAATCGCCACCAGGGCAGAACGTACGTGCCACAGGAACAGAGCACAGACGATGGCCACCACGATAAACTCTTCCAGAAGTTTGGAACTGAGGTTATCAATCGCCCGGTCGATTAACTGGCTGCGATCGTAGGTGGTCACGATTTCAACGCCTTCCGGCAGGCTGGCCTTCAGCGTCTCCAGTTTATCCCTCACTGCCGTGATAACGTCGCGCGCATTTTTACCCGACCGCAGGATCACCACGCCGCCAGCGACTTCTCCCTGGCCGTTCAGCTCGGCAATACCACGCCTCATTTCGGGCCCGGTCTGCACGCGGGCAACATCCCGCAGATAAACCGGCACGCCGTTCTCACCTGTTTTCAGGACGATGTTATTAAAATCATCAATGCTCTGAAGATAACCGCTGGCACGGACCATATACTCCGCTTCGGCCATTTCAACGGATGAGCCACCGGCCTCCTGGTTAGACGATTCAAGTGCCTGTTTCACTTCGGGCAGGCTGATACCGTACTGGGACAGTTTTACCGGATTGACCTGAATCTGGTACTGTTTCACCACGCCGCCAACCGAAGCGACCTCAGCCACGTTCGGGATGGTTTTCAGCTCAAATTTCAGGAACCAGTCCTGCAGAGAGCGCAGTTCTGAAAGGTCGTGTTTTCCGTTGCGATCGACAAGGGCATATTCAAATATCCAGCCCACTCCCGTGGCGTCCGGGCCGATTTCAGAGCTCACACCCGCAGGCAGTTTGCCCTGAACCTGATTCAGGTATTCCAGCACGCGCGAACGGGCCCAGTACAGATCGGTGCCGTCTTCAAAAATGACATACACATACGAATCACCGAACTGTGAAAAGCCACGCACGGTTTTTGCGCCAGGTACGGACAGCATGGTGGTGGTAAGCGGATAGGTGACCTGGTTTTCTACAATCTGCGGGGCCTGTCCGGGATAGCTGGTTTTAATAATGACCTGCACATCTGACAGGTCAGGCAGCGCATCGACCGGCGTGTTAATTATCGTCCATGTGCCCCAGATGCTGAGAAACAGTGCGCCCATCATGACCAGGAAACGGTTGGCGACAGAGCGCCGGATAATCCATTCAATCATCGTCGTCTCCTCAGTGCCCTGAATGCATATTTACAGGCTGCTCAGACATTGCTGGCATACTGTTTTCTGTTTTTTCAGGGTGGCGCATACGTTCCAGCGCGCCCGTAATATTGGCTTCGGAGTCAATGAGGAACAGGCCACTGACCACCACGGTATCGCCTTCATTCAGGCCGGAGCCAATGCCGGACTGTTGCTGTGATTCATGCAGAACGTGGATCTGTTTCGGCACAAACTTGCCTTCATCATCAACAGTAATCACGCGCTGTTCTTTGCCGGTATCGATAACGGCCTGGCTTGGTATCAGCAGCATCTCCTGGCTCTTGGTATTCAGTTTCAGATAGGCATTCATGCCCGGCTTGAGAAACTCATCCTTATTAGAAACCTGGAGACGGACCTGAAGCGTACGGGTTGTCTGATCCACGCTGGGAAGAATGTTCCATTTTTCGACATGGAATGTTTTATCCGGATAAGCCGGTACCGAAATTTCAAACTGCGACGTATCTTTCAGCAGATATGCGATAGATTCTGGCACTGCAGCGCTGATCCAGACCGGGTCCATCCCCTGAATCTGAGCCACTACTTTATCTTTCGAAATATTCATTCCGGTGCGCAGGTCAAACGCAGTAATGACACCATCAATAGGTGCTTTAATGGTAAAACGGGTCTGGATTGTGCGGGTTGAACGCAGCCTTTGAATATCCTCTTCCGGCATACCAGCCAGACGAAGTCGCTCCAGAACCCCTTTTATCTGGGTTGACGTACCGCCTGTACCGGATAACAGCAGGAACTCACTTTGTGCCTCAACCCATTCAGGAATGGTGATATCGATAAGCGGAGTGCCTTTCTTCACATGATCGCCAATCGTCAGGGGATACACTTTTTCGACGAAACCGTCAGAGCGCGCCTGCACAATGACAAACTGATACTCGTTGTAACTGACATTAGCCGGGATTGTCTGAGAATAATTCAGCATTCCTCGCGTGACTTTTTGCGTTTTTAATCCCAGATTCTGAACCTGCGTTGGATCGATACGGATCCCGCCACTGCTTTTATCGCCGCTTTCATCAGCATATTTTGGCACCAGGTCCATATCCATAAAGGGAGATTTTCCGGGTTTATCAAATTTGGTATCCGGTTTCATCGGGTCATACCAGAAAAGTACCTTTCGCTCCGGTGCCTTTTGTTCGGTTTGTACTGTTTTTTGTGATGAGTTTACATACTGCCAGGCAGTAACCGATATCAGCCCTCCTGCTATGAGGCTGCTGATAATTATTGCAGCATATTTTATCTTTAAAGAAGCCATACAATTTCTCGCTGAAAAATCAAAACACCTGGCATATGCGCCCGATCATTCATTCACAGTAATCCCTTAATGAATGTTCAGGCGCACTGGATGTATTCGCTCCGGACTGATAATCAGGATTGCGTAACGTTAATGCTTTTGAGTAAGGAGATATTGCCCTGCTGAATAAACGAGAAATCGACATGGTTGCCGGTTTTCAGGGCATTGATAGCGTCGTCTGCATTAACAAAAGTGAAGCGCATGGTCATTGCAGGCCAGCCCACAGCAGGGATTGCTTCGTGCGAAATGGTAATCTTTTTACTATTCATATCAATGTCTTTAACGACACCGGTGCCCTTGATAACCTGCTGTACCGAAGCATCACTGGCAGCATTCATATCGCCATGCTGATGTGTTTCAGCATGAAGACCGGCAGAAAACATGACAGAGAAGGCACCAAATAAAACGGCTTTAAGTGAATTACGCATTTTTAATTTCCTGATTAATTAAATAAATTTACTCTACCCAACCGCCACCCAGCGCGGTAAACAGATTAATTTCGTTAACCTGTCGGGAATAGGTAAGATCGAGAATGGTTTGCTGCGTAGCGAAGAGGGAACGTTCTGCATCCAGCACTTCGATGTAACTGACAGCACCACTTGCATATAATCCTCTGGCACGCTGGAGAGTTATCTGAAGTGAATCAAGATAACGCTGCTGTGACTCAAGTTGCTGGCTAAGGCTGTCGCGCAGCGCAAGCGTGTCGGAAACATCCTTAAAGGCTGACTGAATTTTTTGTTCGTAATTAACCACCGATTGTTGCTGGCGAATTTCAGCCAGCTTCAGATTGGCTTTATTCCTGCCAGCATTAAAAATAGGAATTTCAATTTTAGGGATAAAATTCCACATTCCACTTCCTGACGTAAACAGGCTTGACAGCTCCGTACTGCTTGCGGAAAGACCACTGGTCAGGGTAATGGAGGGGAAAAAGGCCGCTCGCGCTGCGCCAATATTGGCATCAGCCGCTTTCAGCTGATATTCCGCTTCCATAATATCCGGTCGCTGCAGCAAAATTTGTGAAGATAGATTTGGTGGCAATTTTACTGGTGCGATCTCCCCGCCTTTCATCCCTTTTTCTGACGGAAGTGCGCGGTACGTTCCCAGCACCAGTTGCAGGGCATTGTTTGCCTGAGCCAGATCGCCTTCTCGTTTGGCTATTTCGGCGCGGGTACTTTCGATTTGTCCTCTCGCCTGTTCAAGTGCCAGAACGTTCGTACTCCCGGTCACGAGCTGTTGCTCAACGAAAGCATAGGACTGTTCATAATTTTTCAGCGTTTCCCGCGCAATACGGAGTTGTTCGTACGCCAGTTGCTGGCTGAAATAGCTCTGTGAAACGTTGGAGACCAGCAGGATGTGTACGGCCCGACGGGCTTCTTCGCTGGCAAAGTAGTTCTGGCGGTCAGCATCACTCATGTTCTTAAGTTTGCCGAAAAAATCGAGCTCATAGCTGAGCTCCAGTCTCGCGTCGTACTCCTGTGTGGTCGGCTTGTCACCTTTCAGACCACCGCTGTATGTTATCCCGGATGAGGCATTCAGCTGGGGATAACGATCTGCATCCGTGACGTTGAACTGGGCTCGGGCCTCTTCAACCTTCAGGGCAGCCATTCTCAAATCACGGTTATTAGTCAGAGCTTCACCGATCAACCGGGTAACCTGGGGATCGACAAAAAAGTTACGCCAGCCCGTATCCTGATAGCCATTTACCGCTGGCGTCAGGCTGTTATGGGACAGTGAAAACTGCTGGGGTACCGGTGCTGCGGGCCGCTGATATTCAGGCGCAAGCGACACGCAGCCTGCCAGGATGAATATCGTGCTAATGCTGAGTAATTTTAATTTGAACATAACGCTTCTCGTCCAGGCAGACCTGGTAAATGGTTCAAATGAAGTCCAGAGTATTGATAGGGGTACTTTACCTAACGCTCTCTGTTTGCCGGGTGACAGGATAATGACAATGTTGTCATTTTTGCTGTAATCCGTTGATAACGATCGTGGGCGCAATAGAATGACATTAGCAGCCAGCCGGGGAGCAAGATGAAAATATTGATCGTCGAAGACGAAATTAAAACAGGTGAATATCTCAGCAAAGGGCTTACAGAGGCAGGGTTCATAGTGGATCACGCTGATAATGGTCTTACCGGATATCATCTCGCCATGACAGCCGAGTATGATTTAGTCATTCTGGATATCATGCTACCTGATGTGAACGGCTGGGATATCATCCGCATGCTGCGCACTGCCGGAAAGGGTATGCCGGTCTTACTGCTGACAGCCCTCGGCACGATCGAACATAGGGTCAAAGGACTGGAACTGGGTGCGGACGATTATCTGGTTAAACCCTTTGCGTTTGCCGAACTGCTCGCCCGGGTGAGAACCCTTCTGAGGCGGGGAAACACGATGATCACGGAAAGCCAGTTTAAGGTGGCTGACCTCTCGATTGATCTCGTATCCAGAAAAGTCAGTCGCGCCGGAAAACGCATTGTGCTCACCAGTAAAGAGTTCAGCCTGCTGGAATTCTTCATTCGCCATCAGGGAGAGGTTCTTCCCCGCTCCCTGATTGCCTCTCAGGTCTGGGACATGAATTTTGACAGCGACACTAATGCGATCGATGTCGCAGTAAAGCGACTCCGCGCTAAAATAGACAACGATTACGAGACAAAGCTGATCCAGACAGTCCGGGGCGTGGGCTACATGCTGGAGGTCCCGGATGCATAGCAAACCTTCCAGACGCCCTTTCTCACTCGCTCTGCGGCTGACCTTTTTTATCAGCCTGTCCACGATACTGGCTTTTATCGCCTTCACCTGGTTTATGCTGCATTCTGTTGAAAATCATTTTGCCGAGCAGGATGTCAGCGATCTTCAACAAATCAGCACCACACTGAACCGTATACTGCAGTCCCCGGTGGATCCGGATGATAAAAAAATAAGCAAAATAAAGGAATCAATTGCCAGCTACCGCAACGTTGCCCTTTTGCTCCTCAATCCCAGGGGTGAAGTGCTCTTTAGCTCAACTCAGGGGGCGGCACTACGCCCGGCAGTGAATTCAGCAGATTTTAGCGAGCACAGCCGCGCACGGGATGTCTTTCTCTGGACGGTGGAGGATCCTGCGGGACCGATGGATACCGGGTCCGAAATGAAGATGGAAACATACAGGATTATCGCCTCCTCTGGTCAGGCGATATTTCAGGGCAAACAGCAGAACTATGTCATGCTGACTGGCCTATCCATTAATTTCCATCTCCATTACCTCGATGCGCTGAAAAAGAACCTGATTGCGATTGCCGTCGTGATAAGCCTGTTGATTGTTCTGATCATTCGAATCGCTGTCCGTCAGGGGCACCTGCCCCTTCGTAATGTCAGCAATGCCATTAAAAACATCACCTCCGAGAATCTTGATGCGCGACTGGAACCGACACGCGTTCCCATTGAGCTGGAGCAACTGGTTATCTCGTTCAATCATATGATTGGAAAGATTGAGGATGTCTTTACCCGCCAGGCCAATTTCTCTGCCGATATCGCGCATGAGATCAGAACGCCCATCACCAATCTGGTGACGCAGACTGAAATCGCACTGAGTCAGGATCGAACACAGAGGGAACTTGAGGATGTCCTCTATTCCAGTCTTGAAGAGTATAACCGGATGACCAAAATGGTCAGCGATATGCTGTTCCTGGCACAGGCAGATAATAATCAGCTGATACCTGACAGGGTCATGTTTGACCTCAGAGCGGAAGTCATGAAAGTCTTCGAGTTTTTCGAAGCCTGGGCCGAAGAACGCAATATCACGCTCAAATTTAACGGGATGCCCTGCCTGGTTGAGGGAGATCCACAAATGTTCAGAAGGGCGATCAATAATCTGTTATCCAATGCCCTGCGTTATACCCCGGAGGGACAGGCAATCACCGTCTCAATAAGAGAGCAGGAGAGCCTTTTTGACCTTGTGATTGAAAATCCGGGGAAACCAATCCCTGAAGAGCATTTATCAAGGCTGTTTGACCGTTTTTATCGGGTAGATCCGTCCAGACAACGAAAAGGAGAAGGCAGCGGCATCGGCCTTGCGATTGTGAAGTCCATCGTGGAAGCACATCACGGAAGAGTGCAGGTGGAATCGGACGTACGTTCAACTCGTTTTATCCTATCCGTGCCCAGACTGGAGAAAATGATTCCGGAAACCCAGTACTGAGAATAAAGATTTAAATGACAAAGATGTCATTAGCCTGTCATGCAGCAAACAGAAGCCATTCGATATAATTAGTGCAACTTATCAGGAAGGCATTATTACTTCATCCATACACGGCATCAGCACAAGCCAGGAGTTGTATTAAAGCCTCATCCCGGCGGAATAAGGTCTGTAGAGTTGTCAGTTGTACTACTGAGGACACAGATCGAAATTCACGGACATCACTAATTCAGAAATGGAGAGTTACCATGAAAAATATCGTCTTAGCATCAGTGTTAGGTTTGAGCTTAATTTCTACGGCCTGGGCCACTGAAACTGTAAATATCCATGAGCGTGTCAATAATGCTCAGGCTCCGGCCCATCAGATGCAGTCTTCTTCAACTCCAGCCGCCATCCAGGGGGCAGCTCCACGGATGGCCGGTATGGATCAGCATGAACAGGCTATTATTGTTCATGAAACCATGAACAATGGTTCAGCAGATGCACATAAAAAAATGGCGGAAAGTCATCAGAAGATGATGGGAACTGGCACCGTTAACGCTTCCCGTCCGGCGACTTCGTTTGCGGCGATGAATGAACATGAAAGAGCAGCTGTTGCCCATGAATTTACGAATAACGGTCAGTCCGGCCCCCATCAGGCTATGGCTGATGCACACCGCCGCATGATCAATGCGGGCTGATGACAACTGAAGTTTCCGTGCGGTTACCCTTTCCTTGATAGATTGTCCCTTATACTGATATGTTGTTATTTTTTGCCCCCTTCAGGGGGCTTTTTTGTCTGACTCAGCTAAACTTATCCGGTAACCATCTGAAAGGGTTTATTATATGAAAATCACAAATTCGCTTTTTGTTATACTGATGTTATCCCTGCCAGCGATTTCCGCAGAACATTCAGAAATGAAAATGTCAGATATATCCTCATCGGCATCGTCACAGGAATATATGTCCGGCATGAAAGGTATGCATGACAAAATGATGGCCGCTGTAAAAGAGTCCGATCCCGACAAGGCTTTTGCGAAAGGCATGGTAGCACACCATGAAGGGGCAATAGCAATGGCTGAGACCGAGCTAAAATACGGAAAAGATCCGGAAATGAGAAAGCTCGCGCAGGACATCATTAAAGCTCAAAAAGGTGAAATTGAGCAGATGAATAAATGGCTTGGTAATCAAAAATAATGATTGCGGAAATAATATATTGCGCGTACAGTCAGAGTGTTCCCGGGCACGGGAACCTGTTAATCGTTAATTAATCGAAACCCGATTCATTTCGGGTTTTTCCTTTTAACCCCCCCAACGCATGCACTGCACCGAGTGAAATTCACCTGAGCCAATTCTGCTTGCTTATTATTTCGATGGGAATTGCTGATTTTAATTAAGTCTATGTTTTAAAGGTGTTTCTCATGCCTGGGTTTGGCAGGGGTTCGTCCTGTTCTCTGGTCATGCGCAATGGCAATTCGCAGTCAGGGCTCAAGACTACTTTTACCTCTTTTTTAACAGAAAGTTTCTGGACCCGATACTTGCCGGAAACATCATCTGCTGTTCATCCCGACCAATAAAACGAAGGTATCACTCTCGTTTGAATCTCACTTACTTTCCATTTTGTAATAAAGAATCAAGTTTTCCAGTGATATATCAATACCAACTTTTTTTAATAACCTTTTTCGCGCAGTGTATATTTCTTTCAGCATATCTTCATAACCCTGACCAAGGTGAATTTGTTTATGGCAATTGCAACACAGAGATATGATATTTTCTTCAACATCAAGAGCTGTGTCAAAAGCATCTTGCCTGGACATAGGTACAATGTGATGAGGTTCTGTGTAATTTAAGGATGAATTTCGCCTTCTGAATGTTGGGTGGTCACTATCGACTTCACATCTGTAACCTGCTTTATTCAGCGCATTTTGGGATACGCCTTTACTCCTGGGATACGAGAGGCCATTTTTTACTTCTATTGCATTTTTCTTTGGTTTGGCTTCCCCTGTATATTCAAACGTCTGAACGTTGTCAAAGATATTACTTTTCTCTATGGCATTGATCAACTCATCGTCAGAGTAATACTCACTGCTGGCCATTTCTGTTGTACCAAAAAAATCCAGTTCGTTAATTGCCTGAACAAGTTCCTCACGAATTGTCCATAAGTTTCTTTTGGGTTTTCCGCCGATTTCTTTACTCTTCATTACGGTAATGAATTTTGTACCGGATGCGATATTTCCGACACCTTTAACCTCGAATCTACCAAGTTCTTTTTGAACTCTGCCACCCAGTCCGTTTATGACTCCATTAGCACTCATGCTGTGCAGGTCGTACTTCTTACCAATATCGAAGCATGTGCAGGAATGATTTGGCTCAATAAACCATTTTTTTAACGCTGCAATACTTTTTGTGTCAAAAACTTTATCATTTGTTAATAAAGTTTTCCATTCTTCCACACTGATATCAATGTCACAGACATACTCTCCATCAATCACTTCGCATATTTTTTTAATCACATTCATTCCCCTGTTATACAGATAGTCATAATGAAAATATAAAGCTCGCTAACCGGTATGGTTGCGTAAGGACCGTAGTCTCTCAGAGACCGTGCTTTCTTTTTTTTCAGGCCTGGACACTAAAGGGTCTGTTGCACCCCGAAAAAATTTGTTGCGGGGATTGCTCATTGAGATGAGCCTCTGCTCGATCATACCAGATCAGCAGGCTGCCCCCAATGCTATGGCTTCTTAGTTTGGCCATTATCCGGCCTTCCTCACGACCAATAAAATAGAGACATTACCCGTGACGCTGCCACCGTCTCAGCCCGGAACGATCAGTGAGCGCTTCTGATGACCTTCGGTTTTTTTAACGAAGCGGGTGGGATACGGTTTGTTGCTGAAATCTTAATAATAACCAACAACTGATGCTAATTTCGCACTTTTAACATATATGAATATAAATGTTATGAATAATTGCATTTACAGGAAATATCATGCGTTTTGTCATCCGGGATCCGAAAAAAGGCAGTTCCGGATCTGCTTTCCTTCCCCCGGCGCGCTGCGGCCCCCTGACACAAGATGTGGTAGGCCTGTCAGCTGATGCAGCTACCAGATGTTGTGTTTCTCCCCTGCCCCGTGACCCGGGGCGCAGCAGCAGAAAACAGTGCTTCACTTACTTCCTGACCGTGGTACACTTCCGGAAACTTCTGAATTAAAGAAAAGTCGGATCACCGCGAAATCGCCATCCAGTAATTTAACGGCGTGGCTATATGGCTGCTTATTATCAGCCTGAAAATGATGACGACAGGGGAAAATCCATCAGTGTGACAGTCAGGTGGGTTATCGGCGGGTGAATGATTACGGGTGGTGATTATTTTCATGGGAAGGATTGAATATAATGACAGATGTCCAGCTACAACAGAAATTGTCTAATTCAAACGTAGCAACAATATGGATTTACCAATCGACCAACAATAATGGAGTTGTTCTTTATATCCTTAATTACAACGGACATGAGTTAGCGCGTAAAGAGTACAACACGCGAAGCGGTGGCTGGGATGATACAACTGATCCAAAAATGTGGTTCTATCCGCTTCCGAACAATGCCAATGACATAGATGTACATCCTATTGGAGATTTCAGCTTTTTTATCGCTATGTATGACTTTTGATAATTATTCGAGTGTACAGGTTATCTTTTATCGTTGGCTCAGGAGCGTCGCCTAATGGATGGCGGGATTTTTCTATTAAGGAACAAACATGGCGGACTGGTTTATTGCGACTGAAGGCGTGAAGGTGGTGAAGGACAGCGCCAGCCTGTGGCCGCAGATCATCACGGCGGTTTCATCTGCAGGCGCTGCACTTGGTGGTGTGTGTCTTACACATCGTTTCACACGCAGGCGGGAAGAACGTGCGGCAGCTGATAAGGCAGCAGCTGAACGTCGTTATATCGCTACTGAACTGGTGTTCTTGCTTGAACGCTATGCTGTGGCCTGGGTGGCTCTGGAATATTTCCTTATCCATGAATTACATGAAAAAAACAAAACACCTGTTCTGAATCTTTCAGTAGTTAACAGCGACTGGAGGACCCTGCCAGCACATCTAATATTCCGGCTCCGCTTACTTGAAACATATCAAGCGGATCTGTTGTTACGCATAGAACGGAAGATAGTTAATGAAAATCCAATAGTATCCGTGCCTCTCTCCATTGATTGTTTGAAAATGGGCATATTCGCTTTTATTCTGGCCGCCAAACTACGCAGAGAAGTTGGATTGCCGGATTCTGTCCATCTGAGAGGTAAGCAGGAAGTGTTTGGCAGACTTAGAAGTAGGCGCAAATTATATTGGCGCAAAATTGTCCTGCAAAAGAGGAGAGCCAAGGAAATGCCAAATGGATCTGATTACAAGGATAATGATAGGTTGTTATGACAAATCTTACTCCTAATACATCTCATAACCCTCAAGCACGGCTTCATTTGACAATCGACTACTATCCTGCGGCACTCGCCTAGCTCCGGAATTCAGTGCTGTCAGGAAAAGAGAAAAACCGAATGATAAATGGCCCGCAGGCCGCGCAGGTCGCTGATGAGAAGGTGATATACCATGATACCGGCTTTTTTCGGGTCAGTGCGCCACAATTTCTGCCGCGGCGCAGTTGCCGGTGATCATTCTGTTCGGCACGTTTCCTGTCAGGCCGGAAATCGTACGATCCATTACAATGATAAAGGTATATGTATATGAGTGATAACAACAATTCTGTTTCACACCAGACCATTGAACTGCTGACACGCTGTCTGCAGCTGCAGTCAGAAAAAGACGGTATTCAGCGCCCCACGCCTGACAAAGCGCTGGTTGCCGTGCCCTTTGATGACTTCACCCGCCAGATCCATCAGGCCTGCCTGTACGCCTCGATGACCGACAGCCTGCTGGCCCTGCAAAACCGATTGGCTGATACGGGTCGGCAGCTGGAACAGCAGGGGCAGATCCACGTCGACGCCGGCGAAAACTACGCCGTGGCCGCTGTTGCCTGGCTTGAACGCCTTACGGGGACAGAGAACGCGCCATGACGGTACCTGTTCCGGCCATTCCCGGCGTACACTCTGGTGTGATGCCATCGCAGCTGCCGATCGCTGTCGACTATCCGGCGGCACTGGCCCTGCGACAGATGGCGCTTGTCCAGGATGAGCTGCCGAAATACCTGCTGGCGCCGGAAGTGAGTGCCCTGCTCCACTATGTGCCTGATCTTCACCGCAAGATGTTGCTGGCCACCCTGTGGAATACCGGCGCCCGGATTAACGAAGTCCTGGCGCTGACCCGGGGTGATTTTTCTCTGGCGCCACCGTATCCGTTCGTGCAGCTGGCCACCCTCAAACAACGCACAGAGAAAGCGGCCAGAACAGCAGGCCGGGCCCCGGCCGGTAGTCAGGCTCACCGTTTAGTTCCTCTCTCCGATCACCAGTACGTCAGCCAGCTGCAGATGATGGTGGCCACGCTGAAAATTCCGCTCGAGCGACGCAACAAACGCACCGGCAGAACGGAGAAGGCCCGCATCTGGGAGATCACCGATCGGACGGTCCGGACGTGGCTGAATGAAGCTGTGGAGACTGCAGCCGCTGACGGGGTATCATTCTCTGTGCCGGTCACACCGCACACGTTCAGACACAGTTATGCGATGCACATGCTGTATGCCGGGATCCCGCTGAAGGTATTGCAGAGTCTGATGGGCCACAAGTCGGTAAGTTCGACGGAGGTGTATACGAAAGTGTTTGCGCTCGATGTCGCTGCAAGGCACAGGGTGCAGTTTCAGATGCCCGGGCCCGATGCGGTGGCCATGCTGAAAGGAAACATTTAATTTCAGGCATTCAGGTATCCCAAATTGTGACTTGCTGACGCGCCCGGGATAGCCCCCGTTACTTTATTCGTACCCCTTATAATGGAGGGGAGCGAGCCAGGCCCGGCATGATTACCGCCCCCAGTCGTCCATTAACCGGGTGGTGATGTCACCGAGTCTGGTGGGGCGCTGGTAACCGCTAATAGGGGCTAGGTCAGGTACTTTATGTCGGGACCGTCTATAACGTGGATGTCGGTACCTGCTCCCCGTGGTTATCTGGTTAACCCGTATAACCAGGGAGACAGAATGACCGAATTAGGTAAAGATACTCATCACACTGTTGCCGTATCTCCGACTCGCACAGCGGTCTGAAGGCGGCGATACAGCAGGTGTTCTCGGCCAACTGGCAGCGCTGCCGGGTCCACTTCATGCGTAACGTGCTGAGCCGCGCCAGCAGGGCAAACCAGTAGGTGGTCCGTGCGGCACTGCAACAGGTGTTCGTGCAGACCGAAGAGAAAAGCGCCCATGCCACCTTGCGCGAGGTTGCAGCCCAATTGGATAAGCGCAACCGGCGGTCACGTAAATGATGGATGAAACAGAGGCGGACGTGCTGGCGTACTTCGGCTTCTCGAAAGCGCGCCGGGTGAAAATCCACTCAATGAACACGCTGAAGCGCCTTAACAGAGAGGTGAAACGGCGTCCAGACGTGGTGGGCATCTTCCCCAACGAAGAGAGCATTATGCGACTGCATGGTGCGGTACTGACGGAGCGGAACGAAGAATGGCTGTTGCAGAACCGCTACCTGCCGCAGCACAGCATGGCAGAGATAGACCAGCCTGCAGAGAATGAAGTGCTTGAAGCGCTGCCACTCAGCGCATAACAGGCACATTACCGGACCGGAAGGCCACAACTGAATTTACACCACTTTGACGGCCTCGATCTCAATAATACTTCTCTCCAGCCTGGATCCGGTTTCCGGTAGAGTCAGATCTTTGCCAGCGAGGTGTTCAAATGAGCTTTATGGATAACGGCTAGATAGACGCTAATTATTATATTGCTGGGAATATCTGCTCACTATTTATCAAGTTAACAATGATTAGTTACTACCCAAGAAATGAAAATTATATTAATATTTAGCACTGTTAGTAAGGGTTGTTACAAAAAGTCATAATTTGTAAGGTAAAACTGCAAAGTCGAACATGTTAATGTTATTTTTGTGGTTTAAATAAAATTCGGGATGCAGTAAATCCTTCATGATTTAGGTTTGATGATTTATAAGGACTTATACAGCAATGCAAAAAAAGACAAATGATCAAATTATTCTTGAGCATATTCTCAAAGATAAGAAAAGTGAGTTTGATATTGAAATAAATGAAGCCGAACATTTTGAGATATATTCGGCTTCGGAGATTTTAAAAGATTACGACATCACTTATGATGATATTATGTATAGTATCGTTGGAAATGGTGGTGATGGTGGGTTTGATTCAATCTTTACATTTGTCAATGGAGAATTGCAAAAAGAAGATACAGAATTGAATACACAAATAAGAAAGAATCATATCGAGTTAGTTGTAATTCAATCAAAAACATCTCCTACGTTTAAAGAAGATGCTATAATAAAATTTCGCGAAACTGTACAGGATTTATTTGATCTTTCTAATGACATATCAAAATTCAAAAAAAGATATAATCCATTATTAATCGAAAGGATAACTATATTTAGAGATGTATATGCAAAACTTGCAAAAACATTCCCATCATTTATCATTAAATTTTTCTATGCCACGCAAGGTATGGATAATGAGATTCATCATAATGTCCTTGATAAGGCAAACAAGTTGCGTGACGACGTCCATAAACTATTTAGTGGTGCCACATTTGACTTTCAATTTATTGGCGCCACGACTTTACTTGAAATGAGCCGTAATATTCCAGCCAGTTTAAGAACACTGGAGATTTCAGAGCAACCTATCAGTACATCGGCTGGAAGTTATATTTGTCTTGTGTCATTACCAAAATATTATGAATTTATTTGTGATAATGGTGCTTTGGCTAGAAGTATATTTGAATCTAATGTCAGAGATTATCAAGGTAGTGTTACGGTAAATACCGGGATTCGATTAACTCTTCAAAATTTAAATTCTGACGATTTTTGGTACCTTAACAATGGGGTAACTATAATCACGCCAAAAGCAGTTAGTGCGGGTAAACAACTAACAATTGAAGACCCACAAATAGTTAATGGACTTCAAACATCTCATGAAGTATACAGACATTTTTCAACTCAAGATTCAACAAGTGATGATAAACGTTCAATTTTGTTAAGGATAATATGTGAAGAAAACGAAGAGGCACGGGATAGAATAATACGTGCAACGAATAGTCAAACAGCTATTCTCCCAGCTTCATTAAGGAGTTCAGACGAAATACATAGGAATATTGAGGACTACCTCAAGGCGAATGATTTTTATTACGATAGGAAAAAGAATTATTATAAGAATCTTGGTAAGCCAGCATCTAAAATTATTAGCATTGCTTATTTAGCACAAGCAATGATGACCATTGTATTATTTAGACCAGATAGTGCACGAGCAAGACCGTCAACATTAATTAATGCTGATAATGAATATAAGAAAATATTTAGCTTAGACATTAATATTGACACCTATCTGAAAGTTATATTAATAATAAAAGCAACTGAAACATACCTTAAAAACGATGCCGGACCAGATGTAACGGATGCAAAAATGATTACCAACATTAAATATTATGTTGCAATGGTAGCAGCTATTATATATTTAAAAACAAAGACAGATATCTTGAATAAACTTGCATCCGTATCACAAATTGCAATCCCTTATGAAATCTTCAGTGAAAGCCTTACAATTGTTCTTAAAAATTATCATGCATTGGGTGGTGATGATCAGGTGGCTAAAGGAGGAGCATTAACCCCAGCTATCCAGAAAGATATAACACTATAGCTTATTTATAAAGAACAGTCGTTACCGGCTGTTCTTTATTGCATGAGTTTGCATTTATTTAGCTGGTATTAGGATGCCGGTTTAATTTTCTACTGGTACCCAAAGACAACGATATTGCGCTACCAGAGAGCCACCCGGATTAACGGGTGTACCTGATCTGGATTTCTTGTAGAGTACCTTTTCTCTTCCGATCAGTATCTCTTTCTGTTCCTTTCCGTTAGTCCTGGCATTACCCCATTTCTCCCAAAAAGCCCTGTATGGCCTGCAACCCTTGTCACACCTGGCTTTGTGCCGGATCTGACACCAGAAAGGATCCTTTACGTATTTGGTTTTACCCGCAATAATGATGGATAAGACAATAAAAGGATCCGCATGCTGCGATTTATTGTGATGGCAGGATCGGGCCATTCAGGCCAGAATAGCTGTATTCATAACCAGTGCGTGCGCTACGTGAAAAATAGTCGATGAACAACATCATTCCCCTGCAGAATTCACCAGAACGCGTCTCCCTGCTGCCGATCGCCCCGGGGGTCGACTTTGCGACCGCGGTCGCACTCCGGCGGATGGCCACCTCCACCGGCGCCACGCCGGCGTACCTGCTGGCTCCCGAAGTGAGCGCCCTCCTCTTCTATATGCCCGATCAGCGCCACCATATGCTGTTTGCAACCATGTGGAATACCGGCATCCGGATCGGCGAGGCCAGGATGCTCACCCCGGAGTCATTTGACTTCGACGGGCTGCGACCGTTTGTGCGGGTGTTGTCAGAAAAAGTCCGCGCGCGCCGCGGGCGCCCGCCCAAGGATGAAGTGCGGCTGGTTCCGCTGACGGACGGGAATTTTGTGCGTCAAATGGAAAGCTGGATGGTGACCACCCGTCCCCGCCGGCGCGAACCACTGTGGGCCGTCACCGATGAAACCATGCGTAACTGGCTGAAGCAGGCGGTGAAACGGGCCGAAGCTGACGGGGTGCATTTTTCGATTCCGGTGACACCGCATACGTTTCGACACAGCTACATCATGCACATGCTTTACCACAGGCAGCCGAAGAAAGTTATTCAGGCTCTGGCCGGCCACAAGGATCCACGCTCGATGGAAGTGTATACCCGGGTGTTTGCGCTGGAGCTGGCGGCCACCCTGGCGGTTCCGTTTACCGGTGATGGGCGGGATGCAGCGGCAGTCCTGCGTTCCCTGCCGCCGGCAACGTAAATTCACCAGTAAGGTCTCCTCCCCTGCCCTTGTCGCTACATTCTTCCGGTGATTACTCACGCGAATAGCATTGACTGAGGTATGCATTGCTACATACTTCAGTCAAGAACAGCGGTATTCAACGGAGTGATGTGCATGCCGCAGTCAATTTTTCATATGAAAATCGGGTTCGGTGCATGACACAGTCAATGCTCTGTGAGGGGAATGTCGGGCAAATAATCAGATAATATTGACTGCGGTATGCGTGATGCATATCACAGTCAAGAGACGGGAAGCTTCACACCACAATCAACTTTTACATACCGCAGTCAATTTTCTGGTTTCATGTTTGTGAGGGCTTCGGCCAGCTTTTGTGGATCGATCCCGGCCGCTTTCAGGGCCTTAATGACTTCGTCGTAGTTCTGTTCAGGTTTTTTCTCATCCTCATCCCTGGGAACCGCCTTGCCAGAGCTGCTGATTAGCTTCGGATTACGGTAATGAACGCTGAAATAAGTTGAACGTCCGCGTTTGAATTCCGTGTAATCCAGATACCCGATATCCTTGAGTTGTTCCATCGCTTTACGGACAGTATGGTTCTGCGTGTAGACGTTTGATGTCAGGTTCAGCCTGTCCCGCATACGCTTCATGGAGATAGGGACCGGGTTCTGCGGCAGGCTCTCAATGTATGTATAAAGCGCCTGAGCGGATTCTTTTCTCTGGAGGGCATCAATGGCCTTCAGACGCAGTAGCACCCTTCTGTCCATGTGATACAGCTCAAAGAGCTTGGGTTCAGCCTTTATCTCAATGATATCTTCGTTAATGTCATAGTAGGCGGACTGCACAAGGTGCGTCGTCCAGCCTTTTGTCTCGCTCTGAAACTTCAGGGTCACCGACGCGAGCTTGAACAGCGAGTTGCTGATGCGGTCACGCATTTTTTTATTAGAGCGTCGGGAGTCAAATCCGCACATCTTGACGAACTCAACGAACGAAAGTTCCAGTGAGTCTTTTTTTACGCCATACTCAGACATGGATCGAATGATCCCCAGCCAGACTTTGAAGTCAGTATCCATATCCAGGCGTGATCCTGTGATTTTGATATCCGTATACCCTTCACTCTTGGCAATAGAGAGCTGTACGAGCTCCTCAGTCGCGTCTGTGACGTTTTTACGGTTGGCCTTACTCTTTCCTGTCGATTTCAGCGTAGGAACGAACAGACCAAGACGCATGAGGGCTACAGGCTGTACGGTACTGGTGCTGTTGACATCCAGGTTGACAACTTCTCCGGTTGATTTATCAACTTCCTGCAGATTCAGAGGTAACTTATTATTTTCACTCGCCATTTTTTCTTCCAGTAGTTATCCACACGGGAACAGGTGAATGCATACCTCAGTCAACAGGAATACATATCGCAGTAAATGTCTTTGCATATCACAGTATTAGAATATACACGCTATAGTCAATATTTTACATGCTACAGAAAAGACCGATCACCTCTCAGGTCACAGCTGGCGAGTCCTCAGACGATCCGGGGATCTCTTTTGATCTCTGTGTGATCTCTCAAGGGATCACTTTATGGGATCGAGACTGTGGAAAACTCCTTTCGTCCTTAAGTCCCGACATGACTGCCCAACGAATAATCTGGTTTGCAGAGCACCCTTCAGAACTTACAGCATGCAGGCAATCAGCGTTAAGATCAGAGTATGGAAACGGGACCGGTATTCAATATTGACTGCGGTATGCATTTATCATTCATCCCCGGAATTTCATCCATCGCACAGAAACTACATACTATAGTCAATTTTTCGCATGCCCCAGTCAACATCAACACAATCAAACCACCAACCATCATTAAGATAATCCGTGCGTAAGCTGTTTTCTGCATGTCATCAGATATTACGCTTCCTCGACGCCCCTCACTTTGTTCGGGAGCTTACTGCGGCGAGCGTCAGTGTTTTTTCTTTACTGAGGTATGCTCGCTTTTTGTCAGATTCTCATATAACCATGAAAAGTGTATGATTATGCGATTATAACGTGAGCAACTTTGCAAATTTTATGGCGCTTTGCAAAAATTTGACAGGTTTGCTATTTTATTGCTGCTTTGCATTTATTATCAAGATTGAATAGAATATTGCAAAGTGTTGATTAAAGGATGTTCAGTATGGGACTGATGGATACGCTTAACCAGTGCATTACCGCTGGCCATGAAATGACAAAGGCAATTGCAGTTGCTCAGTTTAACGATGACAGTCCGGAGGCGCGAAAGATAACCCGCCGCTGGAGAATAGGCGAAGCCGCTGATTTGATCGGGGTTTCATCTCAGGCTATCAGAGACGCGGAAAAGGCAGGCCGACTGCCGCATCCGGACCTGGAAACCCGTGGCAGAGTAGAACAACGTGTTGGTTATACCATTGAACAGATTAATCATATGCGGGACGTCTTCGGCACTCGTTTACGCCGATCTGAAGATGCATTCCCGCCAGTTATTGGTGTTGCCGCCCATAAAGGTGGTGTCTACAAGACATCTGTCTCTGTCCATCTGGCCCAGGATCTTGCCCTGAAAGGTCTGCGTGTTTTGCTTGTGGAAGGCAATGACCCTCAGGGAACCGCATCGATGTATCACGGATGGGTGCCCGATCTCCATATTCATGCAGAAGACACTTTACTCCCCTTCTATCTCGGCGAAAAAGATGATGTCATCTATGCGGTAAAACCAACCTGCTGGCCAGGTCTCGACATCATCCCGTCATGCCTCGCGCTGCACCGGATTGAAACCGAGCTGATGGGAAAATTTGACGAAGGTAAATTACCCACCGATCCACACCTGATGCTCCGTCTCGCTATTGAAACGGTGGCTCACGACTATGATGTTATCGTCATCGACAGTGCACCTAACCTCGGTATTGGTACGATTAACGTGGTTTGCGCTGCCGACGTACTGATTGTGCCTACGCCTGCTGAACTGTTCGACTATACCTCCGCCTTGCAGTTTTTTGACATGTTACGTGATCTGCTTAAGAACGTTGACCTCAAAGGGTTTGAGCCGGATGTCCGTATTCTGCTGACCAAATACAGCAATAATAATGGTTCACAGTCGCCCTGGATGGAAGAGCAGATCAGGGATGCCTGGGGCAGTATGGTTCTGAAAAATGTTGTCCGTGAAACGGATGAGGTTGGCAAAGGTCAGATCCGTATGCGTACTGTTTTTGAACAGGCGATAGACCAACGTTCTTCCACGGGGGCGTGGAGAAATGCCCTGTCTATCTGGGAACCCGTCTGTAATGAAATTTTTGATCGCCTGATTAAACCGCGTTGGGAGATTAGATAATGAAACGTGCGCCAGTTATTCCGAAGCATACGGTTAATACGCCAGCAACTGAAACTCCCTCTTCTGCTGTGCCGGCAGCGCCGATGGTTGATTCACTCATTGCGCGAGTAGGTGCGATGGCCCGCGGTAATTCCATTGTCCTGCCCGTTTGTGGCCAGGAAGTGAGATTTTCACTTGAAGTCATTCCAGGCGATTCTGTTGAGAGCCACTCCCGGGTCTGGTCAGGCAACGAACGTGATCAGGAACTTCTGACCGAAGATGCCCTTGATGACCTGATCCCCTCTTTTTTACTAACAGGTCAGCAAACGCCGGCCTTCGGCCGTCGGGTTTCTGGTATTATCGAAGTCGCCGATGGAAGTCGACGTCGTAAAGCGGCTATCCTGACTTCAAGTGACTACCGTATCCTGGTCGGTGACCTGGATGATGAGCAAATGACGGCACTCTCCCGTCTGGGCAACGATTACCGTCCGACCAGTGCCTATGAGCGTGGTCATCGTTACGCCAGCCGTCTGCAGAATGAGTTTGCCGGCAATGTCTCTGCACTTGCCGATGCGGAACATATTTCCCGTAAGATCATCACTCGTTGCATTAATACAGCCAGACTACCAAAGTCAGTGGTTGCCCTCTTCTCTCATCCTGGTGAACTGTCAGCCCGTGCTGGTGAAGCGCTCTTTAAAGCTTTCGCTGATAAAGAGGAATTATTAAAGCAGCAGACAAAAGAACTGCATGAGCAAAAGAAAGCGGGTGTCATATTTGAAGCTGAGGAAGTGATTACTCTGTTAACTGCCGTTCTTAAGAAAACGCCTGCAGCCAGAGTAAACCAGAGTTCCCGGCATCGATATGTTCCTGGCGCCTCTGCCTTGTATAAGGGCGATAAAGTCATTCTCAGTCTTGACAGATCGCGCCTGCCTTCAGAATGTATTGAGAAGATTGAAGCGATTCTGAAGGAACTCGAAGCTAAAGCGGGCTGACTGAACTGACACGCTAATTTGAAAATTTTTTCTCTTTGACGCTACAATTCATACCATCTTCTACTGGCCAGCATAACCTTGCTGGCCTTTTTATTATGCTCTATTGTTTTTTTCATACATTTAACATTCAGAATTTCTACGTCGAATTAAATCTCTGTTGTAGTCTGAACTCAACAGGTGTTGCAGGGTGCTGAAATTCAACAGGGACCTCGGTCCCACAGCCCCATGCCAGGACCTGAGCTTCAACTGGGACCACGGTCCCACAGCCCCATGCCAGGACCTCAGCTTCAGTTGGGACCACGGTCCCACAGTCCTATACCGGGACCGGAGCTTCATCTGGGACCACGGTCCCACAGCCCTATACCGGGACCGGAGCTTCATCTGGGACCACGGTCCCACAGCCCTATACCGGGACCGGAGCTTCATCTGGGACCACGGTCCCACAGACCCATACCAGGGCCGGAGTTTCAGCTGGGACCACGGTCCCACAGCCGCATACCGGAACCGGACCTTCATCTGGGACCATGCTCCCACAGCACCATGCTGGTACCGGTGCTTCAACTGGGAACACGTTCTCACTGAACCGTACCTAGTCTCCTTGAGACTAAACTCCTTGCGAGAGAGGTAACAGGATGACAAAAAACAATCAGTTTGCCCCCGAGGTTCGTCACCGTGCCACCCGTTGGGCATGTCGTATTCCAGGCAGAGCAGAGAAGGAAAACTTCAAAATGTGGCTATTGGTAAAATTCATTCCAGTGTGTGGTGTAGGCCAGTGACAGTATTTCCCGTTTCATCTATCATTCCGAGGCAATGCCGCGATCTGCGAACCTGATCTTCCCTTTGCCTGAATGGTTAATACCGTCGAGTACCTTCATCAACTCACCACTGTGCGCCCGCGGCTGTACTTCATCGGACAGGTTCAGCTGAGAAACGCCGTTCGGGCTGAAATCGTTCAGCAGGACTCCGACTTTTGCGTAGCGATGGTCAGTCATCCAGACCCAGTCCAGCAGGTTAACCGAAACGGCGATAATGTCCCAGGTGTTGCTCTTTGGCGTACTCAGTTTTTCCGCTGAGCATTCATCGAGCAATCCGACAATTTTGTTGTAAACGAACACATACTTCCTGTAAACGAATAAGAAGATGTTCTGTCACCTGGACATAGGAAAAAATAATGCTGAAATTCTGGCTGAATATCTTGGCACTGTAGACGCGCTTGAGTTAGGTAAGGGGGCGTGAAATAAGTCGGTAAACTGGGCGCTGCGTGAACACCATACAAAAAGTGAAAACTATTCTGACAGCACCGTAAGCCGCCGGGAATTATACTGGAAGGATTAATCGGTGGTGTACAACAGGACGCTGGAGCATCCTGATGATATCTACAGCGCTGATAGAGTCGGACCCAAGGCTGGCTCTGTCTTGCCAACAATTAACTGAAAAAATGAATCTTGCTGTATACTATTTTTAAATTTATCGCTACACATATCATCGATAAAGTTTGCTGTGTAATTATTTTCATTACCTTTCAGATGGGTGAGAACACAATCTTCGTAGGTGCTCGGTGCCATAATATATTCATAGCTCAGACAGAGTATGAAAATGAAAATGCATAGTACAATTGCATATATAAAACTCTTACCAGTGAAGGATATAGTCATAGAAAATCACGCCAATCAATTCAGATAAAGTACTTGTTAACAGGCAAAATGTAGAGTTGTTCACACTACCCATTTTGGCATCAGCGATATAAATTCCGGCGATGTAGCTTGGATTTGATCGCCTCCAGCTGACAGATATTAATTCTAATCCACTCGCAGTTGGTCATGCCGCCTAGAGAAAACACCCGCTCGCGCCATTCCGGGCTTTCCCATTTGGCAATGCGTTGAACGTTTTCGATGCCGAAGTAGGAAAGTGGGTATATTCGGAAATATTTATCCCATAAAAAGTAGATCACTGGTACGGATATGATGGCCAGGGTTATCAGAATATCTATGTCTATTCCTTGAATTCGTCTGACTTGATTATCAAAGCAGTCTTCCCCGGTTTTTTAAACGTTGGGTTCTTTTTCTTCTCAGGGAAAGCAGCAAGAGCTATCCATAGTTCATCGATGAATAATTTTTCCTGTTTTACATGTTTGTTTTGTTTACTTTTTTGTCATCCATTATGCGTTATCTCATCCTTTCGCTGGCCAGATTGTACACGTCACTGCGTTCACGCTTTCCAACAGCAACAACCGCGATAATTAATTGATCATCTATCACCTGATACACCAGGCGAAAACCTGATGCACGAAGTTTAATTTTGTAGCAGTCCTTTATTCCTCTCAGCTTTGCTGAAGGGATATGTGGTTCGTCACAGCACTTCTTCAGTTTCTTCGCAAACTGCTGCTGAATGGCCTTATCCAGCTTTTGCCACTCTTTCAGCGCATCTTCCCTGAATTTGACCGTATAAGTCATAGATAAGTATCCAGATCCACGTCAAGCAGCTGCTGGTTACTGCGTTCTGATACCAGCTTTGCCAGTTCCTGATCATCCAGGGCATCGAGCATCTTCTCGTAAAGTTCAGCCGGGATGCAGTAAAAAGCCGGCTGGTTACGGTTCAGAATCGCGACCGGGAAGCCGTCGCCGGCACTGACCGTCGCCATCGGATTTTTTTTTAGTTCGCTGATGCTCGCGCTTGTGTCACTCAGAATAATGTTGGGCATAGTACACCTCCAAGACTTATTAACAGGTCTCAAATATAGACTTCATATGACCAGTTAACAAGTCTTTTAGACGGTGGGTGTGCAAAATACCCGGAGGGCGAGGGTACTGGTGATCGTACCCATTATGGTGGACATGTAAGCCAGGCCCGGTCTGAGCCGTCAGGTTAAAACCTGGCGACCGGTAACTCTTTCCAGCGTGTTGTATATGCCGGGGACAGCATCTCACGCTTCATCTGCCACTCAGGAGTAATACCTCTGCCAGCAAACCAGACCTTCCCCAGCCCTGAGTTGTTGATCCCGTCCAAAACCTTCATCAGTTCAGCGCTGTGAGGACGTGGCGGACGTTCGTCGAACAGCTGCAGCTGAGACACGCCAGAGCCAGTGAAGTCATTCAGCATAACTCCGGCTTTAGCATACCGGTGACCATCCCTCCAGATACGCTCCAGAGCCGATATGGCAGCGGCAATGACATCACGGGTATCCTGCGTGGGGGTAAACAGTTTTTCCGTGGCCACGTTGCCGTAGTAAGGTTCTTTAACGGCGAACGGAGACGTTTTGATGAAAACAGAAATATGCCGGCAATATTGTCGCTCTTTACGCAGCTTTTCAGAGGCCCGCTCTGCGTGCTGACAGATAGCCTGGCGGAGCGACTCGTACTCCGTGATCTTCACACCAAAACTGCGGCTGCAGACAATTTGCTGTTTCGTCGGAGGGGCTTCCTCAAGCGAAAGGCAGCTTTCCCCGTTCAGTTCCCGTACCGTTCGCTCAAGGACCACAGAAAAATTTTTGCGGATGAAGGTCGGGTTCGTCAGAGCCAGATCGAGAGCGGTCTTTATGCCCAGCACATTTAGCTTGCGTGCAATACGGTTGCCCACCCCCCAGATTTCTTCAACCGGCTGCAGTGAAAGCAGTTTCCGCGTTCTCTGCGGATTTCCCCTGGTCAGAGCGAGTACGCCACGAAACTGTTTCCACTCTTTTGAGGCCCACTGGGCTGATTTTGCGAGGGTTTTCGTTGGTCCGGCGCCCACGCCAATGGTCAGGCGGGTACAGTCATAAACGTGCTGACGCAGCTGCCGGCCGAAGTCCTCAAGCTCCATACAATGCTCCACGCCGGTCAGGTCGAGGAACATCTCATCAATTGAATACTGTTCCACCCTGGGGGCCAGTTCCTCCAGGCAGTTCATCACGCGCGCAGACATCGAGGCGTAAAGTTCATAGTTACTTGAAAACGCATATATTTTTTCCGGGTACCTTTCTTTTTTTATCTGAAACCACGGAGTCCCCATTTTGATCCAGGATTTCGCCTCGATGCTGCGTGCGATCACATTCCCGTCGTTGTTGCTCAAAACGACAATCGGCTTTCCTTTCAAATCAGGGCGGAAAACACGTTCACAGCTGGCGTAAAAGCTGTTCACATCGGCCAGGGCAAACATCAGTACATCTCCCTGGTACGATGGATAATGTGCGTGACGACGCCAAAGATATCCAGATCGTCCGGGTCGGGATAAATCGGCGACCAGGAGGCATTCATGGGCTGCAGCGTCAGTCGTGGCGTCAGCAGAAGCCGTTTCACCGTAAACTCCCCCTGAACGCTGGCCACAACGATATCGCCGTGCCGCGGCTTTTCAGCACTGTCCACTACCAGCAGATCGCCATTGTACAGACTGCCGTCGGCCATGCTGTCTCCGCTGGCACGCAGGTAGTAAGTCGCGCTCGGATGCCGTATGCAGTAATCATGGAGATCCAGATCGGACTCGACATAGTCAGCAGCAGGGCTGGGAAAACCGCAGCAGGCCAGATCTGCAAACAATGGATGGGCCTGTGGCGGGAGTTCTTTCCCGGTGCTGAAAGCTGTAGTTTCATCTTTCCTCCTGATATCTCAAAACTCTGGTTATGCATACAGTATATTTGACAGCGTGACGATAATCCAGAACGCCCGCCGCACGAACATTTTGAGTAAATAAAGGTGCTCAAAATGTCATTGTTAATCATTTTGATGTATTTATATTGCTCATATTGAGAAATATAACTTTGATTTTTTCATTTTGCTCTTATAATTAGTATCAAATTGAGTGTAATTAACGGAGCATAATGATGAATATTTACTGCGATGATGGTTCAACTAATGTTAAGCTGGCATGGTTTGAAGGAGATGGGCTTCAGATACGGGTCTCAGCGAACTCCTTCAGGCATGGCTGGAAAGTGGCGGAATTCAGTGCGGCAACGTTCAATTATCAGGTGGGCACGCTGAAATATACCTGGGACAGCGTCAGCCGGGATGCCATCCCGACAACAAACGTGGAATATCAGTACGGTGATCTCAACCTTCTGGCTGTGCATCATGCGCTGCTGAACAGCGGACTGGAGCCGCAGCCGGTGAGTCTGACCGTGACGCTGCCCCTGAGTGAATATTACGACGGGGACTGCCAGCGGAACGAAGAGAACATACGACGCAAACGGGAAAATCTGATGCGTGAGCTGGTTCTGAATAAGGGCAGGGCGTTTACTGTAACGGACGTGAAGGTGATGCCGGAATCACTGCCGGCGGCGTTCTCCCGTCTCGCTGAGCTGAAACCCGGCCCCGCGGAGACCACCCTGATAATCGATCTCGGTGGCACCACGCTCGATGCCGGTGTGATTGTCGGCCAGTTTGATGATATCAGTGCGGTGCACGGTAATCCGTCTGTTGGTGTGTCGCAGGTCACCCGGGCAGCTGCAGGCGCACTGCGGGCGGCAGACAGCGAAACCAGCGCCCTCATCGCTGACACTGTCATCCGCAACCGCAATGATCGTCAGTATCTGCAGCGTGTGATCAACGATGCCGGTAAAATTGACGAGGTTCGGAACAAAATAACAGAGGCAATCACCTCCCTGGGTGCGCGAGTCACCAGTGAGCTGACGGCCTTCAGGAACGTTAACCGGGTATTCCTGGTCGGGGGAGGGGCCTCCCTCATAGAAGAAGCTATCCGTCAGGCCTGGCCTCTGGCCCCTGACCGTATCGAGGTTATAGGCGATCCACAGATGGCGCTGGCCAGGGAGATTGCCCTTTACAATAAAGAGGACTAAACGTGCCGGACGGCCAGTATTCTTTCTATCTGCACAGCGACGATCGCACCGACATCGCGGCGATGGCAACCATCAGCACCATCTCACAGCCCCTGCGCGGTGAGTTCATCCGTACCGCCGCTACCGCCGGGGCGGTGGTATACCAGGTGGATGCCCGTTTACCGGCGCTGATCCCGGTGTTCTTTGCCGGGCAGCTGAGCGCTGCCCGCCTTTGCGCTGTTATGGCCCTGGTCTCCGGAACCTGGTCCTCACTCACAGGACTTCCGGATGAGCCCGAAAATGGTGAGGCTGCTCTGCCCATGTCACCGGAGACGGAATACCAGCGCCGGCGTTACACCCTGACGCTTCAAAATGGCCGGAGTGGGGAACGGGTGGAAAGTGTGCTGACGGAAGCGTCATCCCGTCTGCGTGGGGATCTGCTGAGAAACCTTATTATCACCGGTCTGGCCCTCCACACGACGGCACCGGAACTGCCGCGCCTGTTGACCAGTATGCCGGTACCGCCCACCTCGGTCAGTGAGCTGCAGGCACTGGTTCAGCAGATGGCCGGCACCACTGCCGTGAACAGGGCTGCTGCTGCAGTACCGGATACGCCGGCAACATCTGCCATGCCGGTGTCTGGTTCGGATACCCGGGAAATAAAGAAAAATATGCGGCGTGCATTCGGTGACTAAAAGTACGAGTCACATCCAGTAATATACCGATATCAAATGGTTTTCATCCCCAGGGAGATTCTCATGTCACCAGGATTCAGAAGTGTTCTCCGTTTCGCCCGCATTCCCGTCGACAGCAGTGAACCGGTCCGCAGGAAATTCGGCAGCCGACTGATTGGCATTGTGACGCTGTGTCTGCTTCCGCTTCTGGTATTCGACGTTCCGCAGTGGGGTTTCATTTTGTCGCAGGTCATCTGGGGGGCGGGCGTCTATATTGGCCTGTCCGTGGCCGGAGACAAGACCCGGCCACGCTGATATCCTTTCCGATTTGCTTAAAAAAAGAACAACTGACGCGGCGCCTGTCTTAGGGCTCTTCTCCGCCACCTGCCTCCAGGTTATCCACAGCGTTAAACAGACGTTTTGTGGATAGCGGGTTCCCGACAGTTTCTTCTGCTTTCACCCGTTAACCCGTGCCTCCGCTGCCGCACGCTGCCAGTGTGCCGCGTCCGGTTTGCCACGGGACGGGCGCCTTTACAAATCCTGCCTGGCGTGGTGGCGGTTTGCGCCATGCTGAGGAACGCCCTTCAAGCCGCTTTCGCGGCATAACCTCGCCGTCGAAAAGGGTGCGGCAGATGGTGTATTACCTGGTATCCGCGACTGACCTGGAGCAGGCCGAAGCGGGTGTCCTGGAAATGGGGCGCACCTGGTGGCCATCCCTGAAACGCGAGGATGACCGGCATCGGTAGGAGTATCCCGGTGGTCTGGTTTGACAGCATCATTCTGCTCGAGGACGTGGAGAACAGCACCCTGCGCGGGCTGAAGTTCCTCGATGTGTGGACCGTGACCGGCGCGCCGGATGCCCCGGTACTGCGTGACGAGTGGGGGAATGACTGGCGGGATACCACACGCTGACATGACATCTGCCGGGCAGAGCTCCTGCCCGGTACGTCAGAAAATAATGATGTCGCGTTGCTCCGCATCGATGCCGCGCCTGGCGCGGGGATAGTCACTGCCCGGAGCCAGTGTGCCGCGCCCGGGCGGACACGGGACGGGCGGCTTTTCCGCTCCTGTCCGGCGTCGTTGTGATTTTACGCCATCCACTCGCATTCTGATGATCGCCCTTCAAGCCGCTTTCGCGGCATAGCCTTGCCGTCGGAAAGACTGACGGCTGCGGTATTCCACGGTCAGCTTGACCCGTTACCGGTCGCGGCGTACAGGCTCCGGGCAGCAGGGAACGGACGTCGTACCGACGTCCTCCTGAGTGCCCCCTGTCACCACGAGGTATCCCTATGTCCCGTTTTATCCTGGGTAACTGTATCGATATTATGGGCGGCTTTCCCGATCGCGCCGTCGATTTCATTCTGACCGATCCCCCGTACCTGGTCGGCTTCCGTGACCGTTCCGGCCGCACCCTCGCCGGCGACAAAACTGACGAATGGCTTCAGCCTGCCTGCAATCAGATGTACCGCGTACTCAAAAAGGACGCGCTGATGGTCAGTTTTTATGGCTGGAACCGCGTCGATCGTTTTATGGCCGCGTGGAAAAGTGCCGGGTTCAGCGTGGTCGGGCATCTGGTGTTCACCAAAACTTACGCGTCCAAATCCGCCTATGTCGGCTACCGCCATGAATGCGCCTATGTCCTGGCAAAAGGCCGTCCGCCTCTGCCGCAGGACCCGCTGCCGGACGTGCTGGGCTGGAAATACAGCGGCAACCGCCACCATCCGACCGAAAAGCCAGTGACCAGTCTTCAGCCGCTGATCGAGAGCTTCACACACCCGAACGCCATTGTTCTCGACCCGTTTGCCGGCTCTGGTTCCACCTGTGTGGCTGCCCTCCAGGCTGGGCGCCGTTACATCGGTATTGAACTGATGGAGCAGTACCACAACGCCGGAATCGCCCGCCTGTCAGCTGTCCAGCGCGCCATGCAGCGCCCGGCCGCCAACGACGTCTTTTATCCGGAGGCCGCGTAATGAACTATGCCGGACACGAAAAGCTGCGCGCAGAGGTGGCGGGACTGGCCAACAACATGTGTGACCTGCGGGCAACGCTGAACAACATGGAGCACCGCTACCGCTTTGATTCCGATGTGCTGGCCGAACGCCTGACCCGCCAGACGCTTTTTCGCATCAATGCCCTGTTTATGGCGGCGTACAACGACATTCTTGAGCTGGATGCCTGCTTTAAGGACTAAGGAGAAAAACCATGTACGGAACCTGTGAAACCCTCTGCCGGTTGCTGAGTGAGCTCTATCCCGCAGAAACCCCGCTGAACCTGATTGTCTGGTCCCCGGAGGATATCGAAGCGCTGGCCGGTGGGATGGAATGTGTCGTATCTGAACAGGACATAAAGGCGGTGCTGGAGCGCATGGACGCCATACCGGAAGACCAGCGGCTTGAGTCGGGTGTGTCTGCCGGTGCGGTGATGGACCTGATCGATGAGGTAAAAGAGGCCGTTCCGGGAGTCCTGGTGCCGGCTGACCTGCTCGAAACCCTGCTCATCACCACGGAACAGGCGTTGTGGGGCAGGGAATGGGCCGCCCGGGACGGTAACTATCCTGTGCCGGAAAGCGTTACTCACCGCCTTGCTGATGCAGCAAAAGTGCGTGCATTACTGAAAAACTGACATCCACACGCCGCCCGGGCGGCGTGTCATTACCCTGTTTCGAGGAAGATACCATGCAGGAAACCACCACCTTAAACGCCCTTGTGATGCGCCGTGCACGTGATCTGCTGGCTGATTACGGATGGCCGGTCCATACCGATGTTGGCCAGCGTGATCCGGTAAATAAACCGGGATGGATAAGTATTTATGTCCGTCTGGACGCGGCCGCTATTGTTCACCTGCTTCCTTTGCTTTGTACCGGTGGAGTACCCGCAGCGCTGCAAACTGCCATGACAAAAATAGCCGGGACGCCAGCGCAGATTATTTTATCCGGCAGCCGCTATGCCGACGCGCCGCAACTGCCGGAGGACGGAACACAGATAACCTTTCCCTGGGCCGGGGAATGGCTGACAGAGCCTGAAATTCAGGCTGTGACGGATTGCCTGTTTCGTGCCGTGCGGGATATTTCCCGGCAGGTCCGGGAGGATGCGCGCCGGATTGAGGCCGCGCTGACCACGCGCGGGGAAACGCTGTTTTACCGCCAGACACGAAATTTCCGTCTGGTTGTGAAGGAAAGTGATATGCCCTGCTGGCTGGACGAAGAGGACGACAATGTACCGGTGGTACTGGATGCCCTCCTGAACAAAGGCGCGCGCTACAGTGCCGTTGAGTACTTTGTTATCAGCGACAAAGTGGATCAGATCCTGGCATGTGGGCAGATATGTGATGTGTTACGGATACCGGGAGAGCCTGCGCGCCGGTGGATGGATTTATCCCTGTTACATGAGGTCATGGCAGAAGCGCGCGCAGAAATCACCTTTGTCCGCAGTGCCCTTTCAACAATCCGGTCAGTGTCGTGAACCGCCGGGGGTTGCGGCCCCCGGGAGCATCCTGGAAGGATAAGGCTGTCGCCGGCTCCGCTTTTCCTCGGCCCCGTCCCTGCGTGACGTTGCCTGAGAGCTTTCCACTCTGTCAGTGCTGTGCGTGTGCGGGCGGTGTCGCAGTCCATGTGATGACGGAGGTTTTACCATGCAGTATGTGACAACGCGCCCTGTCCTGAATGTTGAAGAGTCCGATCGGCTTTCTTTCCTGCCGTACATGTTCGGCACGGATTTCATGATCGCAGAATTACAGGTGTATGCTCTGGCGAAAAAATGGATGCCTGAAGTTGACGGCGGTTTCTGGCACTTCATCCGCTTACCAGAAGGGGGTGGCTACATGATGCCTGATTGCGGGCGGGTTCATCTGGTGAACGGTGAAAACTGGTTCGATCGTACCGTCAGTGCCGACGCGGCGGGCATTATTCTGACCAGCCTGGCAGTTAACCGTCGTCTGGCGTCCTGGCATGACTGCGGTAACCCGGCCCTGACCCACCTTTACATGCTGCGTGATGCCCAGATCTGGGATCACATTACCTTTCACCCGGAATGCAACGCCATTTACGCCGCGCTGGACTGATTAACGACCCGGACGGCATGTATCCAGTAACGGAATCATACACGGCGGGGAAATCCCGCCGGTTAAGGAGAATACCGATGAATATTGCAACAGAAACCCGTGAAATACTCCGACAGTACAAAGCCCTGATTAATGCCCGCCGCCGTGATGCCGGTCAGCGGGAACTGACAACCGCACAGGTCATGGATGAAATCTGCGAGTACATGACCTGTCAGTGTGCCGTGTATCTCGCCGGTCATTTCATCTTACAGGGTGGAAAAGGACGGTAAGCACGATGGCAGGCGCAGGAGGAGAGGGCGCCTGTCTGCCCGCGCGCAAAACCCTGGCAGGCTGTGCCTGCCGGAGAGGCGTTTCGCCGCGCCTGCGGCGCCGCACACGCTCTCTCCGTTACTGGTCGATAAGATCGACGAAAGGGGATACTCTCTCCTGAGTTGTTTCTTAACCGGTAATGCCGATGTCAAAGTGGAATATCGCCTCTTTCTCAAAAGAAGAACAGGACAAAGTCTCCGTCGATAAAGCGGCCGCTGCCGTCGCATGGCAGGAGCGTATGAACAAGCCTGTTGTGCCCGAACTCGCGGAGCGTGAACAGCCTGGGCATCTCCGTGAGTATTTCCGGGAAAGATTGCGTATTCACAGACTGAACAGTCAGCAGCTGCCGCGCGCAAATGCTCCTGAATATCAGAAGACAGAAGAAAGTTAAGGAGAGTGGGCCAGTGGTTGCTTTCCTGAATTCAGCCTGGCACAGCATTGTGCTGTACAGAAAAGGAAAAAATTTCCGTTCCTGACGTTCCTTTTTCACGACGGGCGTCCAGGCGGGCTGTCGTGAACGGAGCCAGCCTGGCTGTCTCCGCCCTGCCGGGCTTCCATCCCATGACGCAACGTCAACGGCAGGCTTACAGCCTCCGTTCCGGAGGCGCCGCCCTGTCGCGCCGTGCCCTGCGCTCCCTGCACCCCGGCCAGTGACCGCCGGGCTGTAAGGGGCACCGCCGTTTCGCGTGCCGCGCTCCGACGCTGCGGCGGGTCCCCGCTCTGTTCCGCTCCTGGTGCATCACCCGTTTAAGCCCCTTTCGCCTGGGCTGAGACAAGCACAACCCGCCTGGCTGTCCAGGGCCGGCGTGGCCTTTCGCAATAAATTTTCCCCGGCCATTCCGCAGGCTCCATTAGACCGGAAAAAATTTCCCGCTCACCCCGGACATCTGCACCGGGCCGTGCTCGTTGACGCCCTTGCGGCGAAGGTTCTCAAACGGGTGAAGTTTATACCATCGGGAATATCGCAGCCGGTTCCCGCAAACGTCAAAACCGCGGCTCCCGAAACTCAACGGGTGATGTTCTTTAAAAATCAGGAAAAAAACGATGCTGATTAAAGGAGGCAGAAGAAGCAGACAACGAACCGCAGAAATGAAAAAAGCAGGGTAGCCCCTGCTTAATCCACGCCGTAAAAATCGCTCGAACGGTTCTACGGCTTCATTAACTACCAGAAGGAGTTAACGTAATGATCGTTACCATTGTTTCACCTTCCGCAGAGGCTGTAAAGCCTCGCCGTCATCCGCGCATTTTCCGCGCCGATATTCCCGCGCCGGAGATTGACCCCGCGTTAAAGGCTTTTGGCCGCCATATCGCCAGAAGTCACCGCAAGGGGCGCGGCGTTCATATCCCCGCGATGAAAAACGCCGCTTTTGGGCAGGTGCTCCGCACGCTCGAACTGAAACGCGCATTTAACTGATGAGGTGAGCCGCCCCGCGAGGGACGGCAACCGCAGGAAGGAGAAAAGTTATGACTCAGGCTTTTGCACAGACACTCAGTGCTGACACTATCCCGCAGACCGGCGCTGAAGAGGAGATCGGCCAGATGTATCGGGGGACCTATTCCCCGGATGATAACAAGTTGCGGCTTTATGCCTCGCTCCGTCTCGATGAAGAGACGTATAAAAAAGTGCATGATGCGGGGTTCCGGTGGGCGCCGAAACAGGGACTGTTTGTGGCGCCAGCCTGGACACCGGGCCGCGAGGATGTGTTACTGTCTCTCGCCGGTGATATCGGGGACGAAGACAGCACACTCTTTGACCGTCAGGAGCAACGCGCGGAACGCTTTAACGACTACAGCGACAAACGCGCCGGTGAATCTGAGCGGGAGCTTGCGCATGTGGACGCGCTGGCGTCGGCTATCCCCTTCGGTCAGCCGATCCTGGTTGGCCATCACAGCGAACGCCGCGCGCGCCGGGATGCGCAGAAGATTGAAAACGGTATGAAACGCGCGGTGATGCTGTTCGAACGCGCAGAATACTGGGAAGAGCGCGCGCAGGCCTCTTTACGGCACGCGAAGTACAAAGAGCGTCCGGATGTGCGTTACCGTCGTATCAAAAAAATTGAGGCGGAATTACGCAAGGCAGAAAAGCACATTGCCCGGTCTGAAAAGTATCTGACGATGTGGCGCGCGCAGACTCTTGATCTGAAAATGGCGTTACTGGTCAGTAATTATGACCATATTTATGCCAGCTTCACGCTAGACAAATACCCCCGCCCGGCAGAGAAAAGCCAGTATGAGGGCTCGATGTCTCTCCATTCTGCCCTGTCTGAGGACATCATTACTTTTGAACAGGCGCGGGATATTGCGATCCGCTGCCATGAACGCACAATCCGCCATCAGCAACGCTGGGTTCATCATTATCGCAACCGTCTGAGCTATGAGCGCGCCATGCTGGATGAAAGCGGCGGTGTGGTCACCCGGACACAGGAATTTGAGCCTGGCGGGCAGGTGCTGAGCCGGGGCGAGTGGTTAACCATCATCCGCATCAACAAAAGCAATGGTCAGGTTAGTTCGGTGGAAACTCCCTGTTACCGTTTTCTGGGCTACGGCGGCACCATGAAACTGACCCCGGACCGCATCACTGACTATAAAGCTCCCTCAGCCGAAGAGGTCAGCACCGCGAAACAGGCCGCAAAACGTCCCCCGATCGTCAACTATCCGGGGGAGGGATCCCGGGAGATGACCAAAGCCGAATGGGCCAGAATGCCGGGGGACTATAAGGCTGTCCGGGGTGTGGCCGAAACTGAGACGCACGGCGCGTACCGCTTTCGCCGCTGCATGACGCACGGCTGTACGCTGGTGAATGTCTATATCACTGACATGAAAACCGTTGAAATTCCGAAAAAATGACAGGCAGACTCCCCGGCAGGTTGCCGGGGAGATCAGGGAGGTTGACTTATGCACAGAGAACTCAGGGCGCGTATTCAGACGATGCGGGCCAGGCTGGATGACCGGATGCCTGTGACAGAAATCCGGGCCAGTTCACAGCTGTTTGTCTCGCCCGATCCGCTCTGTCGTCGGCTGGTCAGTCTGGCGGAGGTGGTGGACTCTGATCATGTTCTGGAGCCCAGCGCCGGAACGGGCGCCATTCTACGGGCGGTCAGGGAAGGCGCGCCACGGGCACAGTGTGACGCCGTGGAGCTGAACGCGGATTTGGTCTGCCATCTCCGGGATCATTTCCCGGGCGTCAGCGTCTGGCTGGGTGATTTTCTGGAATACCGGCCGGAAAAGCACTACAGCAAAATTATCATGAATCCACCGTTTAACCATGCGCAGGATATCCGGCATATACAGCGGGCAGTGACGCTGCTGGCACCCGGCGGCGTGGTCACTGCGGTCTGTCTGAACGGGCCGCGACAACAATCCATACTGAAGCCGCTTGCTGATGTCTGGGAGCCATTGCCGCGAGGCACATTCACGTATACCGACGTTTCAACTGTTCTGCTCAGGATAGCTGCCTGAAAGCCGGTTAGCCCGGCGGGGGAGTGTGCCCCCGTCTGGCCGCGCCGGAAAAGGCCGCACGCCTGCGGCGCAGGAGGACCGGGCCGCGCTGACGCGCCGCCGGCTCTCCCTCTCCGCGTTCATCCTGTCCCTCTCTTCCTTCTGGTATTCTGGTTTACTGTTGTTCCTTTTTTCCTGTTCCGGATGAGCCGCTGATGGAGCGTGGTCATCCATCTGTTTCTGCCGGCTTTTCTTTTTGCTCTTCGTTTATTTCAGGTCCTGCAGTGGGCGTCCGGGCGGGCTGTCGTGAACGGAGCCAGCCAGGCTGTCTCCGCCCTGTCGGGCTTCCATCCCATGACGCAACGTCAACGGCAGGCTTGCAGCCTCCGTTCCGGAGGCGCCGCCCTGTCGCGCCGTGCCCTGCGCTCCCTGCACCCCGGCCAGTGACCGCCGGGCTGTAAGGGGCACCGCCGTTTCGCGTGCCGCGCTCCGACGCTGCGGCGGGTCCCCGCTCTGTTCCGCTCCTGGTGCATCACCCGTTTAAGCCCCTTTCGCCTGGGCTGAGACAAGCACAACCCGCCTGGCTGTCCAGGGCCGGCGTGGCCTTTCGCAATAAATTTTCCCCGGCCATTCCGCAGGCTCCATTAGACCGGAAAAAATTTCCCGCTCACCCCGGACATCTGCACCGGGCCGTGCTCGTTGACGCCCTTGCGGCGAAGGTTCTCAAACGGGTGAAGGTCATACCTCCGGGAACAAAACAGCAGGTTCCCGCAAACGTCAAAACCGCGGCTTCCGGTAACTCAACGGATGATGGGGTTTTAAAAGCAAAACAACGGAGTAAGGAGAGTCATCATGGCAGCACGAGGCATCAATAAAGTCATTCTGGTTGGTCATCTGGGGCAGGACCCGGACGTGCGTTATATACCCAACGGGAGCGCGGTGGCCAACCTGACGCTGGCCACATCGGAAACATGGCGTGACAAACAGAGCGGGGAACTGCGCGAAAACACCGAATGGCACCGTGTGGTCATGTTCGGCAAGCTCGCGGAAGTGGCGGGGGAATACTTGCGTAAAGGCGCTCAGGTCTACATCGAGGGCCAGCTGCGCACCCGCAACTGGCAGGATGAGGCCGGAACCACACGCTATGTCACCGAGGTGCTGGTCGGGCAGAACGGCACGATGCAGATGCTGGGTGGGCGTCGTGAGGGCAGTTCGTCAGAGAGCGCCGTACCTCATCAGCCCGCACAGCCGCAGACTCCGGTACAACCTGCTGAACCCCCTGTGGCATCCCCGAAAGCGAAGGGCGGTAAAAAAGGCCGTCAGAGTGCCGCGCCGTCCCAGCAACCCCCGCAGCCGTCCCCGGATGATTACCCGCCGATGGATGACGATGCCCCGTTCTGATAACCCGTTTCAGGCCGGCCCTGCCCAGGTGGGGCCGAAAGGAGAGAGATGAGTATTTACGATAACGGTCCGTTACCGGATGACACCTTCACCAGAGCACAGGCTGAAGCGGTGGCGGCACAGTTTGAAAATGTCGCCATTGAAGACGATCAGGGTTCGCATTTTCGCCTGGTCGTTCGTCAGAACGGCGAAATGGTGTGGCGCGCATGGAATTTTGAAGCGGATGCCGGGAAATGGCTCAACCGTTATATCGAACGTTATGGCATCCGTAACACGCAATAAGCAGTAAGAGGTGCCGGACAGGGGGGCTGTCCGGCAGACAGTCATCAATATCAGAGAGGTATCAATTATGTCTGCAACAGAGTCTAAGGTAAAAACTGCACCAAAAACCAGCAAAAAATCGGTGAAACCTGCCGAAGCCGCCGCCCTGAAAGCGGCTCTCGATGCCGCGCCGATTGAGTATGTCCCGGTGACGGCACTGGTAAAATCTCCCCTGAACGTCAGGACCATCCCTTATCCGGTGGAGAAAGTACGCTCAATGGCAGACTCCATTGAAGCGCTTGGCCTGTTGCAGAATCTGGTCGTTCATTCTCTTCATGACGGGCAGTGTGGTGTGGCTGCAGGTGGTCGTCGCCTGAAAGCTCTGCAGCTCCTGCAGAGTGAAAACCGTATCGATGCCGGATATCAGGTGATGGTGAAAAAGGTACCTGATGAACTGGCTGTTGCGGCATCAATGGCAGAAAACGAACAGCAGATGGCAATGCATCCGTCTGAACAGATCGCCGGGTTCCGCACGCTGGCAGCACAGGGGAAAACCCCCGCGCAGATTGGTGACTTGCTGGGGTTCGGTACCCGTCATGTTCAGCGTATGTTGAAGCTGACCGAACTGGCTCCCGACATTCTGGAGGCGCTGGCGAAGGATGAAATCACCACCGAACACTGCCAGTCACTGGCGCTCGAAAGCGATCAGAAACGCCAGGTGGAAGTGCTGGAATCCGCCCGCAAACGGTCCTGGAATAATGAAGTATCAGTGTCCTCGATCCGTAACCTCATTACCTCAGAAGAGGTCTCCACAAACGGCGACAAATTCCGCTTTGTGGGAGAGGCCGCATTCAGTCCGGAAGAAATCCGGGTTGATCTCTTCAGCAGCGAAAACGGCGGCTATGTCAAAAGTGCTTCTCTCGATACCGCCCTGCTGGAAAAACTGCAGAGTATCGCGGAACACCTTCGCGAAGCAGAAGGCTGGTCATGGTGCGATGGCCGCCTTGAACCGATTTCTCACTACGGGAAGGATACTAAAATCTGGCGTCTGCATGCTGTCCCGCCTGTGGCATATACCGAAGCCGAATCGGAACGACTTGCCTTCCTTGCACAACGCGAAGAAGAACTCGAAGTACAAAATACCGGGGATGACGGGGAGCGTGTTGCAGGTGAACTCAATGAGGTCTGGCATGAACAGCAGACCATTGAGTTTCGCGCTGAACACCGGACATGGCCCGATGAAATGAAGCAATCCGCCGGAGTGGTGGTTTCCTGGACTGGTCAGGAGGTGAAAGTACAGCGCGGTGTGGTGCTGTGCGCCGATGAAAAAATAAAGGAGAAGGATGCATCCACCGATCAGGCTCCTGAAAAAGTCGATCCGCTGGACGCCGTCAGTGTCCCGTTGCTGACCCGCCTTTCTTCTGAACGCACACTGGCGGTTCAGGCGGCCCTGTTGCAGCAGCCGCAGAAAGCCATCGCGCTGATGGTCTGGAAACTGTGTAATTCGGTTTTCCATACCACGACGTCCGTCAAAGAGCCGTTCTGCATTAGCGTGAGTGTGTCGCATTACGCGCTGACCCGTGAAGCACCTGACGGTGAAAACAGCGTTGCGTTTCAGGCAATCCAGGCTGAAAAAGAACGCCTTGAAGCCCTGCTGCCGGAAAACTGGCGAAAGGATATGACCACCTTCTTTACGCTCGATGGCGCAACCCTGATGGCGTTGATGGCTTTCTGCACCGCCTGTTCTATTGATGGTGTACAGGGCAAGGATGAGTTTGGTCGTAAACACCAGAGTTCGCTGGATGGGGTGGAAAACGCCATCCAGTTTGACCTTCGCGACTGGTGGAAACCGACGGCTGATAACCTTTTCTCGCACATGAAGCAGCCACACATTGTACAGGCACTCTCTCAGGCCGGACTGACTGGCGCAGCACAGGACGCCGCGAAAATGAAGAAAAAGGATGCCGCTGAACATGCAGAGCACTTCCTGTCAAAAACCCGGTGGGTTCCGGAATGGATGACCAGTGCCGACAACCAGAAACAGCCTGCCGCAAAGTCTGAACTCAGTCTGGCAACGAGTCAGAGCGATACAGACGCTGATGTCGACCACGTCACCGACCATAACAACCCGGCCTGCGCCGCCTGATAACGGAGACGCCGCCCTGGGGGGCGGCGGTAAGGAGAAACCTATGCACACGATCATTACCACCGATGTCCTGAAAACCATGTTCGCCGGAGAGCTGGAAGACTACCGCGCCGCCGGTGAAGATTTTCGCCGTGAACTCACCCATGCCGTGATGCGGGATCTGTCCTGTCCGGAGAGCTGGGACGTCAACGGAGAGTACAAAAGTGAATTCGGCGGATTCTTTCCGGTACAGATCCGTTTTTCCCCCTCTCACGGTCATTTTGATGTGGCGGTCTGCAGTCCGGGAGAGCTGAGTACGCGCTGGATGGTCGTTTTTGTGACCCGTGGCGGCCAGCCGTTCTCCGTTGTTCGTAGCATGGAAACATTTAACCCGGAGTTGATCTCCCACACGCTGGCACTGATAGCGTGTCTCGATACTGACGGCTATTCCTTTGCCAGTATCATCAGCACCCTGGCTCAGGAGGGCGAACTGTGATCCCCTCATCCCATGCCATTGTGACCCTGAAACCTGCACGCCAGGCTGCTTTGCAGGCCATCATGTTCGTGGAAGACGCCCGGTTTCGGGGAGCTCGTTTGCCCTCGATGCCCCATGTCCGCACGTTCCTGCGCATGCTGACCGGTTGCAGTCGAATTAACAGCGCCGTCGCCCGGAGTATTCCCGGCCTGCACCGTGATCCGAAAGACCGGCTGAATAATCTGAAGCAGGTGGAAGAGGCACTGGATACGCTGATTGCCAGTCAGGGGGAATGCTGCCCGCTGCCGCTGACAACCGATGTTCAGGCTGAACTTTTTCCGGAAGTGATTCACACCCGAACCGATCGGCGGATGCAGCGTGAAAATATTGCGTTCACCCGGAGAGTTCGGCGTGAAGGCAAAGAGATAGCACATACCTGGTTGCTGCGACAGAACCTGCTGGGGCAGGCTATCACGGAGCTTAACTTTCAGTCACCGGAGACCGTTAACACCTGGTACCGCCAGTGGGCTGACGAGTTTGACGCGCGGGATCTGGAGCCTGCCTTCTGGAACTGGCGATCGCGGTTTGCCTCGCTGGTCTCCCTGGACTGGCTGCGGGATGCCGGGGAGCCGCTGTATGGTGTCATGCATGAAATCAGCTTCATTGTGAGAGAGACACCGGAGTCTGTGCGTCAGGCAGAACGCTGGCAGGTCCCGAACAAGCTGACACACCGGAGCCGCGGATGAAGTGGCGCTATTCCCCGCGCTGGAAACTGGACCGGACCGCATAAACTGGTCTCCGACGTCGTGGAAGCCGGGAAACCTGCTCCCTAATCGATCATGTCGCGCTGGGTGGCGGGCGCAGGATATGCGGTGTGCGTGGGTTTTCTCTTTGGGAGGCAGAGCGTGCCGCTTAGATTGGTGCCCGGACAAAGGCAAGCAGAACAAATCCACCCCTGGATTATCGAAATACTGGCCTTGTCCGGGCAATCCATCGTAGCCATTTGAAAAGCCACAGGCACGTAAAAATTCTTTCAGTCCGTGATAATGACCAGGCCGCTAAGATAACTGCCAGAAAATTAGCTTATAGGTTAACTTTACTTTGATTGAAATTAGCCTGTAGGTTAATATACAGGAAACGGGAGGTCACATGTTTAGCGTCGTTTATCATCCGGATGCCAGGGAAGAAGCCACAGCATTACCCGTAAAAATCAGGGTGAAGTTTGACCGTCTCATCGGCAAACTGGAATATGATGCCCGGTTGCTGCGGGAACCAGACACCAGGCCTCTGGGCGATGGACTTTTCGAGATCCGCACGATGGGGACGGACATCGCCAGGGGCATATGGGTATACCACAAAGGCAATACCATCATTATGCTGCGGGTTTTCATCAAAAAGTCACAGAAAACGCCAGCGAAAGAAATCGATCTCGCCAAAAAGCGTTTAGCGGAGGTACTCAATGAAACTGGTAAGCCATAAAGAACTGCATAGCGAGTGGATGCAGGACGATGAATATCGCGCTGCATGGCAGGAAGAAGAACGCAAGGAGAAGCTCAGAGAGCTGCTGGCAGAATGGCGTAAGCATGACAACCTGACAAAAGCGCAGGTTGCTGAACGCATGGGGGTTACACCTCCGGTTATTTCCCGCCTGGAAAACAACATCACCAAAGCCAGCATTGACACGCTGACCCGATACGCTCATGCCTGCGGTATCAAGAAGCCTGTCATTGCACTGTACTGAGCAACCGGCCGGGGCTGGCCTTTTGTTTCTGTCAGCCCCAGCATTTTGTCTTATAGCAATTATGCGCATGTGTTGTATCGATTCTCACCGACAGGGCATGACAGAAGGTGGCGTAAATAACCAGAAGGGCAGGGGATAACCTGCCCGACTGCGGGAAAAGGCTGCTCACCTGCGGTGCCGGATAATACCGGCTGCGCTACGCGCCGCCCGTATTATTACGGCGCGGGCTTATCTCATCATGATTAATTATTCATCCCTGTTATATCTCATCCGGCATGCTGCTTTTTATCCCTTCCGGTATTTATCCTTACAGGCGAACCCAATGAATTCCGATCCGGGCGTCGTCCCTTTAGGGACACGGCTGTCGTGAACAGAGCCAGCAGGCTGTCTCTGCCCTGCGGGCTTCCATCCTGACGCAAATTCAAATTCACGCTTGCTGCATCCTTGTCAGGATGCGCCGCTTTCACCGTGCCGGCGATAAAGCTGCCGTCACTTTTATGGCGCCACGCCGTTCCGACGTGTCGGGTGTGTGCATCCTGTCCCCCCGGTGAGGCCATCCCCCGTGTGTCCTCACGCGGAGGGCTGGTCGTAGCACCGCCGTGTCGTCGCACAAGGGGTAAATAAACTCCGCCAAAAACTTTTTGCCAGGGACCGCAAAAACTTTTTGTCTCCGCCCCTTGTTCTCCTCCTTACAGCGTTGCTCCTTTGCCCTGTGCCGCGAGAGAACTCACCAGGGAGATGGACAACCATCACCACAGGAGAAAACCAGAATGCACACACGAAACGTCAAAACCGCCGCTCAAGAATCTTCCAGAAAGATGGGGGGAAAAGCCGTGTCATACACGATCCTCGTTGCTGATAAGCCAAAAAACTCAGAGGAAGAGTGGGACGTCATGGAATTCAGCAGCCTTGTTGCGCTGAAAAAATATCGCAGAAGCCACCCGGAAAAAATGAGCTTCAGCTATGGCTATGCCCTCAGCCGTGGCGTGGATAAGCAGTTCTGTCATATCAACGTGGCTGAAGCGGATCATTTCAAACAGTTTGTGCGCCTGATTGAGCGTGCAGGCTTCAATATCCAGGACAACCAGCTATGAACACACAAAACAACAACGTCAACACCGCCGCTTTTGAATCTACCGAAAGATGGGTTATGGCCTGCCCGGAACCGATCGCAGCAAAGGTACTGGCATTTCACGGAAAGAGCGCCAGCTATGCCTTTAATGTCCTGGCTGATTTGAAAGCTGCCGGTGCGTCATATGCACGTCGAAACATTATCGCAGATATGTTCCGGCGTTTAGGCGTGAAGTAACCAATTGAACCAGAAGGAGAAAACTATGTACTTACACCTCACCGAATCTTCAGCCCGTCCGGGAATGCAGGTGACTGCCGAAGCCGAGCATGAATACTGGCTCAGTCGCCAGAAAGCGGCGGTGAAAGCGCCCGCTGAAATCGACGTTCACGCCTTCCATGATGCGCTGGGCCTGATGTACCCGCTCAACTGGTCAACGAGTGAGAACGGCGGCTGGGAGACGTTCATGCTGCAGGAAATGGTCTGCGGTGACGTGGCAGAGATTTATGCCCGCTATGGAGCCAGATATTTCCGGCTGCGGGATGTGTGCAACCTGAGCCATGCGCAGATTAAAACGCGCATAAAGGAGGGATTTAACCTGTTCCAGAAATGAAAAAAGCAGGCTTTCGCCTGCTCATTCCGCGCCGGATACGTACCCGCAAAAGTTTGCATCCGGCATATGTAAAACCAACATGGAGATTAAACCATGCAATTTGACCCGCAAATCGTCGCACAGGCAAACGCGTTTGTAAATGCTTTACGCAGCGGGAAGCGTGCCCACGTCCCCGCTATGCGCCTGGAATACTGGCAACAGTTTTTGACCGTGGTCTACAGCGGCCTCGGTCTGGCGTGATGTGAAACCTGCCGCTCCGTAAGGGGTGGCTTTTTCAGGAGGTAAAATAAGGAGGCCGCGTAAATAACCGGAAGGGCAGGGGATAACCTGCCCGACTGCAGGAAAAGGCCGCGCACCTGCGGTGCAGAATAATACCGGCTGCGCTACGCGCCGCCCGTATTACTCCGGCGCGGCGTTATCTCATCAATATTCTTTATTCATCCCTGTTACATCTCTTCCTGCATGCTGCTGTTTATCTCTTCCGGAATTTATCTCTGGTGAGAGATTAAATAAATACTGACCCGGGCGTCGTCCCTGTCGGGACATGGCTGTCGTGAACAGAGCCAGCAGGCTGTCTCTGCCCTGCGGGCTTCCATCCTGACGCAAATTCAAAATCTCGCTTGCTGCATCCCTATCAGGATGCGCCGCTCTCACCGTGGCGATAAATACCCGCCATTCTTTGGCCTGAACGTGAATCCAATAAAGACCGGATTGACGTTCAGGGTTGTGTGCATTCTCAATTCTGCGCGATATCGCCCGACATCATCTTTCGCGGAGGGCGGCTTTTAGCATCGCCCGTGGCGTAAATAAAGGGTATATAAACGCTTCGCGCCCCTTTATTTACTCCCCGTCAGCTGCAAATTGCCCTTTGCCGCTCAGTGATGAAGTCGAACGATTTAATAAAACGCGAAGGAGACAACCAGCATGCACACAATACACGTCAACACCGCCACTCGTGAATCAGACGAACAATTTAAAACAGATAAATATCTGCGCTGTGCAGTGACCGATAACAAGGCGTGTCTGGATTTTATCCAGGCGCTCTTTTTTACCCCGTCTGCGGATAATATGGCAGATAACTGGTTACGCCAGCACTCCGATTACGACGGTGGTTTCTGGTCTTACTGGATTATTCCGCAGGGTGTCGGTGGGAATATTGCACCAAACCGTATCCAGTTCATCACCACCCAGACCAGATATATTGCGCCGGAAGGTGAGCAACGTTACAGGATGAACATCCCTGAGAATTATTTTGAGAATGAATTCAGCGCCGATGCAGCAGGAATTATTGCCACGCTGATGGTGATGAACAGTCTGTCCTGGCAGGTGTCAGAAATGGGGCCGGAATATGCACGGATCTGTCATCATCTTGTGTCCCGGCAGGATGCGTTGAGGAATTATGTCAACATTATCCAGCATCCCGAACGTCATTTAATCTGGCGTGCGATTGGTTAGTCGTGTAATGAAAGTAAAGGCCTCACGAATGAGGCCTTTACTTTTTAACAGCATGGGGTTGTCCTGCATTTTTATTGGTTTTGATGGCCCGGTAGATAACCTCAATCTTCCTCGCATATGCCAGTCGTCGCATGGCCTGCCTGTCCGTTCTGCGGAACCCGGCGTTGTAGGCACCGACCGCCTCCCAGCTTATACCCCATTTCTGAAACGCCAGTGCCAGATAATATGCGCCGGTGTAAATATTCAGGCAGGCATCTGTCAGAAGATTTTGCGGTTTAATTCCGTACCGCGACAGTTGCATATGGTGCTGCGAATCGATTTGCATCAGTCCGGCACCGTAGCCTGTTCCCGGATTTTTTCCGATGGCACCCACCACCCATTTTGACTCCTGCCATGAAATAGCCCGGAGCAGATCCGGATCTATTCGATAATCCCGTCCTGCCATATCAAAACAATCCGCTGCCATTGACGAACTGGAAAATAAAAAAAGAGTGAATGCCAGTGCCATTCCTTTCATGGTTATCCCTCCGGGGCCAGATGCCGGAATTACGTTAACCCATCCCAGATGCAGACTCAACAAATATGCACTCCTCACCACAAAATCACCACACCCCACGCAAAATTAAAATTTTGCAGATTTGTATTTAAGAACAGTGACATAACGTACCTTATGTTATTTTATGTAATATAGCGTTATGTGATTACGAGTCGCAAGTGAGTCGTGTATAAGTTGCTGGTAAGTCTATGACGACTTATACACAACTCTCGTATTTATTTTCATATACTTATGATGACTTAACTCTAGACTTGAGTCGTTATATGCATCGTAAGACAACATGCCTAGACTCCAGACTTAAGTTTAGAGTTGTAATGAGATAAAACTAACGTTATCTTCTGATCATAATACCTCATCTGTTGTAAGTTTTAATAAAGGAACTGATATGGCCAGGGTCCAAGCGTATGCCAGCGATGAAGTGGCTGAAAAAATTAATGCAATTGTAGAAAAGCGTAAGGCTGAAGGGGCGAAAGATAAAGATGTCAGTTTTTCAAGTGTTGCCTCAATGCTTCTTGAATTAGGGTTGCGAGTTTATGAGGCACAAATGGAACGAAAGGAATCTGGTTTCAATCAAGCTGAGTTCAATAAAATGTTACTTGAAAATGTGATAAAAACTCAGTTTTCTATTTCTAAAGTTTTGGCTATGGAATCGCTCAGTCCGCATATACAGGGTGACGAGCGCTTTGATTTCAAATCAATGGTTATGAACATAAGAGATGATGCCAAAGAAGTGGTAGAAAGATTCTTTCCTGATACCGATGATGAGGAAAGCTAAATAATCAGATGGGGTAAGAATAATAAACTAAATAATAATAAATTAAAGCGGAATGATCTGCTGTTTTATAGTGACAGGGAAGTGGACTACATTTATCATAGTTTGAGAGGCTGAGGTCTCACAAAATTTGAGAATCGCTGATGTGAAGGGGGCGAACCCTTCACATCAGCTGTCCATAGTATCCTGTATTGGAGGCTCCTATGTGTGCGACGGATCGTAGTCAAAATACTGTATGTAGTCAAACTGTATCCATTCAATACTTGGTCGAAATGCTTAACATTTCATCGAGTCCTTCCTTCATTCGTAATAATCTGGGTGAGTTAGTTCACACAAGCCCTCTTTTCGATAAACTTTTTTTTACAAACAACGATCGAAACTCGTGGTTTTCATCCATCTCTGTTGATGTCGGGGTGGAATTAGTTAAAACGGAAATCAGAGCTCTGACAGGTGGGTCTGCTTGCCTTGTTCAAAACGTTCAGATAAATGATCAAAGATGGACTGTATTTATTGAACGTATTTCTTTAAAAGAGGAGTTATTCAGTAAATGGGTATTTATACAAGATGGGGATGTTCTTCATGATCGTTCAGGAAGATATGCTACATTTGCACTAAAAATGAATAAGTACATTGAAAGTAAGTATGGAGCGTCCAATTCAGATTGGGCAGTTTTTAACTTATATGCTATTGGTTGTTCTCATTCCACTATCTCTAAAATTACTGGTGTGCAAGAACAAACTTCAAAAAATGTAGTAAATAAGATCAAGAAAGACCTGCAGTTTTCTGACAGAGACCACCTTATTATTTCGTCAATTTATTCGTTAAGTTACTCCAGAATTATTCATAATGTAATAGATATACTTAAAAACAGTGTTAATGGTTTGTTATTTTAAAAGTACGTTTCGTACTCTTAAAATGTAAATATAATTTACTCAAAATTTCTCCTTTATTGGTTTACATTTTTATTCGTCAATGTAAACTTTTTTAAGAGTTGGTAACCTTATTTTGGAGGTCGATTGGAAAGAGCGATTAGGAGCAACGCACGACCTGCGCCAGGAAAAAATGTGCTTTTGAAACTGGATGAAGAGACTAATCGTCGACTCATCAAAGCAAAAGACAGAAGTAGAAGAAGTAAAACATCCGAAGCCTATTTGAGACTGAAAGATCATCTTGAGAGGTTTCCGGATTTTTATAACTCAGAACTAACCGTACCAGGAGGTGAACAGGAAGTGTGATTTATCATAATAGTCATAAATCTGTTTTATATATCTACCATTCTTTTTAAAGGAAATAAATATGAATGCTGTATTAAATGTTCAGGGGAATGCTTTCTCTGAAGAAACCAAACCATCTTTTCTGTCTCGTGTTTTCAACAAAAAGTCAGCCCTGAAAGTAACCAAGGCTGTACTGCCGGTTGCTGCTCTGGCAGCGTTCTTCCCGGATGCTGCGATGGCCACCACCACCGCAACCGATCTGATGAAATCCGGTGATACTACCGTTAAAGGTACCTTCGGTAAGTCGTCCAGCGTGGTCAAATGGGTTGTTCTGGCAGAAGTTATCGCGGGCGGCATCATGTATATGATGACCAAAAACGTGAAGTTCCTGTTCGGCTTCGCCATCATCTCTACCTTCATTACCATCGGTATGTCGGTCGCCGGCTACTAACAGGATATTCGTGATGACGGGAGACGAATTAAAGAAATACCGTTTCCCGGAAACACTGACTAACCAGTCCCGCTGGTTTGGTTTATATCTCGATGAACTTATCCCGGCCGTGATTTGTCTCGGCTGGGGTTTCTGGACCAGCAAGTTCATATTTGGTATGGCTGCAGCGGCACTGGTTTTCTGGGGTATCAAAAAACTGAAAAAAGGGCGGGGCAGTTCCTGGTTACGCGATCTTATTTACTGGTATCTGCCGACTTCCCTTCTTAAAGGTTTTTTTCATGATGTTCCGGACTCCTGTTTCCGGCAGTGGATTAAATAGAGCAGCGAGGAAATAGCATATGGAACATGGCGCCCGACTCAGTACCACGCGCGTCATTGCGCTGGGATATATCTGTCTGGGGACAGTTACGACGCTCAGTCTGACCACCAACATTATTCAGGGTATCAATAATTATCGCCTGCAGACGGAACAGAAAGTGGCGGTTACTCCGATGTTATTTGGTGCACCTTTTGCGGTGTCGCAGAATCAGTCGGATGCCTCTTATATTGAACAGCTGGGCCTGAGTTTTATTGCGTTACGCCTTAACGTCACACCGGAAACGGTCGATGCCCAGCATGCGCAGTTGCTGAGATATGTATTCCCGGGGTCGCAGAACGAACTCAAGGTTCAGCTGGCTGAAGATGCGAAACGAATTAAAGACAACAACGTCAATGCCACCTTCTATATGACGTCCGTCCGCTCATATCCGGCAGAGAACCGTGTGGATTTCCGGGGAGAACTGAAAACCTGGATCGGCGACTCCGCACCCTATACCGAAATTAAACACTATGTCCTCCAGTTTTATCGTACTGACGGCATCAGCTGGCTGGCCCGCTTCGGAGAAATAAATAATGAAAAAAATTAATCCGTTATTTATTTCCGGTTGTCTTTTTTTTATGGCGCCTGCCATGTCCGTCACAATGAGCGGCACGCTGGCACCGACGGTCGTGCCACTGGCGAATGGCGGACAGGCCAATATTGCCGTGAGCAATACTGACCCGAACCTGTTCACCGTACCCGGCGATCGTATCATCGCCATCAACAGCCTGGATGGCGGCCTGACTAACCAGGAACAGACTGACAGCGGTGGCGCCATTCTGGCCACGGTCAGTAAGAAACCGTTCACGTTTATTGTGGAAACCGAGCATGGCCTGAATTTTTCCATCCGGGCCGTACCACGTGCCGGTGTGGGCCGGACTATCCAGCTGGTCTCTGAGCTTGTCGGTACACCTGGGCCCGCCAAATCGTGGGAGGAGTCCAGCCCGTATGAAAGTATCCTGGTGTCCCTGAACCGTGCCGTTCGCCAGGGAAGTATGCCCGAGGATTACCAGGCTGTACCGGTGACGTCAGAAACGCTGCAGGTGCCTGCGGGTCTGCGCGCAACAGCGGAAAAGGTCTGGACCGGCCATCATCTGAAAGTGGTCCGTTACAGCCTGGATAATGTCACGTTGTCATCCCGTATGGTACGCGAAAGCGACTTCTGGCAACCGGGCACCCGCGCCGTCATGCTCAGCAGTCCTGCCGGTCAGCTGACTGGCGGTGGCCGTATGCAGGTCTGGGTCACCACATCTGAGGGGGCCCGCTGATGGCGAATTTCAACTCGTTGATTAAACGCAAGCAGTACCTCTGGCTGGGTCTCATTCTGGTCGGTGGCGCGGGGGCTGTGGCCGGTGGGCTGTATCTTTCTGACCTGAACCTGAGCTCTGATGAAGAGGCCCCTGTACAGGGTGAACCCGCCCCGGATATGACCGGTGTTGTCGACAGCAGCTTCAACAGCAAAGTGGAGCAGCATGCGACCACAGAAATGCAGGCGACCGCCGCTGAACTGAACAAGCGCTTTGCATCCCTGCAGGGAGAAGTCGACCTGCTGAGCAAGGCCCGTACTGCGGATCAGGTTCGTCTCGACAAACTCGGTAGTGAGAATGCGGCCATGCAGGAGCAACTGAGAGCGCTGGGGGTTAAACCCGCTGTCTCAGGCGGCGAGCCGGCTCCGGTACCGCCGTCTCCTGCACCGGGTTCGGAAGGGGAGCCTCAGCCCGCAAATTATCCGCCGCAGACTGCCGGAGCCGTACCACCGCCGACGGCATATTATCCGGGTAATGGCGCGGTGCCGCCTCCACATGTCAGTTACCAGTCGGTGCCGGTACCGAACCAGATCCAGCGTAAAACCTTCAGCTATGACCGCGGCAAGAAAACGAAGTCACTTCCGTACATTCCGTCGGGGAGTTTTGCTAAAAGCCTTCTCATTGAAGGAGCGGATGCGAATGCGTCCGTCACCGGTAATGAATCCACCTCACCGATGCAGGTTCGCCTTATCGGACGCGTGGAAATGCCTAATAACAAAACCTATGACCTCACCGGTTGCTTTGTCGGGCTGGAAGCCTGGGGTGACGTCTCGAGTGAGCGTGCCATCGTCCGTACCCGGAATATCAGCTGCATCAAGGGGGATAAAACCATCGACCAGCCGATTAATGGTCACGTGTCCTTTATGGGCAAGAACGGCGTGAAAGGGGAAGTGGTGATGCGTAACGGCAAAATCCTCGGCTGGGCCTGGGGGGCAGGTTTTGTTGACGGGATTGGTCAGGGGATGGTCAGGGGATGGAGCGGGCTGCACAGCCGTCCGTTGGTCTCGGAGCAACGGCGACGGTCGGCGCCGGCGACGTCCTGAAAATGGGGATTGGCGGCGGGGCTTCTAAAGCTGCGCAGACCCTCAGTGAGTACTACATCAAACGCGCCGAGCAGTATCACCCGGTCATTCCTATCGGTGCGGGCAACGAAGTTACCGTGGTGTTCCAGGATGGTTTTCAGCTGAAAACCATTGAAGAGCTGGAAGCGGAGAAGAACGGTCAGCAGGCGCAAAACCAGGCGCAACCCGAACAACCCGAGAACAGGTCGCAGCAATCCGGCGGGAACCTGAATGGCTTTAATACCGATGAGATGCTGAAGAAACTGGGCAAACTTGATCCGCGTGAATTTTCTCCGGGTACAGCGTCTCAGGGGGAAAACAATGGTTAAGTCTGTCCTGAGCTTAATTCTGTCATCGCTGCGCTGGATTAACTGGCTGATTCAGTATGCGGTGGTATATCCGCTGGCCATGATGATGTTGCTGATTGTCGCGGTGTTCTGGACCGGGAAAGTCACACCCGGGCAGATGCTGGTGAATACCATCGAATCGGTGCAGCGAGAGGGATATGTCATCAAGGACTGCACGGGACCTGCTTCGCGCGGTGAACTCAATGCTGATGCGGTCAAGCCATTATTGCCTCCTGTTTTACAGGAAGACTGCACCACTGACAGCACGGATGCGGCAGGGTACGCGGCAGATATCGATGAGGTTTACACCAAAATGATCCTCTCGCTCTGGCTGCTGATGGCTGTCGTGTTTACCGGAAGCGCTGTGGTCTTTGATCGGACACCTGCCTGCAGAGCCGGTGCTACATGGGTGAGGGATGCGAGGGGGAGTGTCTTCCCAGGATGCAAACCCGGTAAAGGTGCGATATCCCCGTTACTGGCCGGATATCAGAAACGCGGTGGGGCCATCGGGGTTTATGAACCTTCAGCCAGATTTAGCAAGGAAGATAAGAATGAAATTAAAGAGAAATAATCCGTTTCCTGCCGAAACGCGTAATGCGGTTACAGTCGGAGAGCCAGGTTCTGGAAAAAAGGCATTTTCATCAGAACTGATTTTTGCACGGTCTGATGTCAGTCAACTGAAACAGATACCGGGGAAAGGAACGGCCGAGGCTATTTTTGCAAATGCAAAATATAAATTTATTTTCAAACATAACTGATTAACGACGGGAAATATCATGAAGGAATTAATGCTGTTAATTCCTCTGGGCAGCGCTTTGCTCTTAACCGGGTGTGCGGGCACAGAGTCAGATTTTGAATGTAATGCCACAACCTCAGATACCTGTATGACGATGGAGCAGGCTAATGAGAAAGCGAAAGCCCGGGAGGAAAGCGTCTCCGCAAAGCCGGCTGCGGCCGGGTTGCCACGACTGGCTGACGGAAATTTCAGAACGTCGTCGCCAAATTCATACCCGCTACCGCCGCAACCAGTTATTAATTCTGGGCGTAATACTGCTCCAACTGTAACGGTGAGCAATAAATCCGGGTTCCTGGATACGGTACCGGTCAATCATGATGACGTCCTGAGAACCCGGACCGTTCCGGTAAATATCAGGCCGGTTAGTGTCAGTACATATACCTCTCCTTCTACGGTACCCGGCAATTATCCCCGGCCATTAAGGAAAGGGGAGCAGACCGCGTCGTTATGGGTTGCGCCGTATGTCGATTCAGATGACGTGTATCACCAGCCGACAACGGTCGTATTTGTGGTAACGCCATCGGCATGGGGGCAACCTCGTATTAATTAATTACCAGCGCCATTAATGGTGCTGTGAAAATTTTTATTTCTGGTTTTAAAACGAGTGCCCTGTGCGTTGAAAGGGATGGGCGGTAGCGTGTTTAGAGGATGGGGGAATGACTGAAATAACTCAGCATGTCGGGTTAATTCTTCGGGGGTTACAGCTATATTTTTATGGCGTCAATCTGGGAGGGTTAGCGGGGGGATTTTTAGCTCTCTTCGTTACAGCAGGTATCCTTGCTGCGTCAGTATCCTGTATAGCTTGCGCAGCAATCTTTGCTCTCCCGAAGAAGCATCATATTCATTCTGGCATCATAAAAATTTTTCTGGGGAGCGCGCTGGCCGCAATAGCGGGTATCGTCGGAACAGGGGTTGTCATGTTTGTCACTGTGTCAAATAGGGAGCTGGAAGCGGGAAGGCACTGGAAAACAGAATGCAAACTGATGGAAGTAAACATTCAGACGGGGATATTTTCAGAACCGGTCAATAAACTGGATTGTGCCGGCGTTATCATTAATGTACGGACCCGAACATATAATCGCTATATCCTGGAATGGAAATCTTATGAGAATGATAAAAACAATGTGATGAATTAAACATACAGCGTTGATGTTGCATAAAATTCGATGTCTATATCTCTACGTAAATGCGATTTTAAATGGAATAAGAGGCGGTTATGGGAAGTGACAAATTGTTTATAGTGAGTGGGGTTTTAGTCAGTGCAATAATGCTTTTCTCTTTCATTCTCAAAAACAGTCAACCTGATGTGGAGAGTCTGATTAAGTCAGGGAGATACTGGAAGGCAACGTGTGTATTAAAAGAAGTAAATATCCCGGCTGGGTTCTTTCATGGTGAAATGAACCGCCTTGATTGCGAGGGGGTTGTCACGAACGTGAGTACCAAAAAATATAACCAGGCTACCTCGGCGTATCAGGATAGTTTGCGAAACAAAGTACGTTAGCCATTCGAAAAAAACATAAATCGTCTTAAATGTGGCGTGACTCTTGTTAATGCAGAGAAGAACAAATACGGCAGAGCTATAGCCGCTTATAACCTGTCTTTAAAAAATGATTAAATATGCATACCGTTATTTTTCTGGTGATGATTATAAATCCTGGTGTCCACAGCAGCTGGACCATTACACCCATGCCCAATACTGATGTATGCCTGAAAATGCTAAAAGTCATTGAAGCCAGGGGAGGGCGTGGGGGGGGATACAATACCGGAGAGTGTATTGAAATCAAAACCAGCGAACCTTTGAGCAGTGCGATGGAAACACTGAAAGGAGGCGGACAATGAGAGCCTTTTATCTTGAGGGTAGTAATATTACCTGGCTTAACGTGCTGTGCATTCTTTTTTTTGTTATCGGTGTTGTCGGTGCGCTGGCCATGTTTGTTATCCCTGATAAATTTAATCTGCGAGTCTGCAGAGCTAATCTATTTTTCTTTAGTGCGCTTATGGCAGTGGTTTCGTTAGCCATGCTTATCGTCTTCACCAGTGAGTCATTCTCGATGGATGAGCTGGAATCCGGGAGACACTGGAAAAACGATTGTCAGCTCCTGGAGGTAAACATCCAGACAGGTTCCTTTACGTCGCCGGTTAATAAACTGGACTGTGCCGGTATCATCATTAATGTGCCGAGGCTTCAGTATGATGAGTATATTCACCAGTGGGAATTGTATAAGGATAAAAATAAATGAAAGAGATTTTTTTGAAATTTATTCTTTGCAAGAAAATAGAAAGGCAAGAATTGAAGTTTCTTAACCTGAAATATGTTTTTTTGCAACTCTTCTTTTCTTTGCGACAGCTGGATATCTTTTTTTGCAGTATGAAGAGTTTCTTGATATGCAGTCCGCCACTCCTGAACAACTGCAAAGTATTATTCATGACACACCTTGTGCAGGAGATGCGTTACGGATAGCTCTTCAAACTAACACTGGCAGTTCGTCAGAGTCATTAACTTTTGGTGACGCAAAAAAATGGCCTCAGAATGCAAGGATAAAGAAGAGTTTAACGCAGTTCGTGAAAAGCAACTTAACGCTCTGAACGATATGAGCAAATGATAAGGGGATGGATATGATGGTGTTTTTAAAAAGATATGGATTTTTATTTATTCCACCTGTCTATTGGTTCATCTATCTGGGCGCCAGACTGACATACAATGGACTGGCAGGGGAGTTTACTCCTGAGTTTTTTCAGAGCATCCGTCACGATGGTGTGTTTATTATTTGTGGTTTGTTGGCTTTTTATTTTTGTTGCTTGAGGATTGAGGTCAGTGATGGGGAACTCTCAGGGGTACTCTTTTTATGTATTATTTCTTTTCATGTGATCCCGTTAGTTATTACCCTTATTTTTTGTTTATGGCAAGGGGCGATTTTGTGGGATGTTATTTGTGCCTGGCAAATCGGCACCTCCATGTTGTTACTATTTTTTATCCCTGTGCTTACCTTTTATTACGGTAATTAAATAGATGATCCTGATATTTCAGCGATGATTTGATTTATTTTTTAGATGGATAATTAACCCCTCATTAAGGAACGCTCGCATGAGTAATAACCTGATGGATACTGTCGCTCAGGCCGTGAATTCGCTTGTCTCTGCGCTAAAACTACCCGACGAATCCGCTAAAGCCAACGACATGCTGGGGAGCATGAATTTCCCGCAGTTCAGTCGGGTTCTTCCTTATAAGGATTATGACTCGGCGACCGGACTGTTTATCAATACCAAAACCGTTGGCTGGCTGTTTGAAGCCCGACCTTTGCCCGGTGCCAACGCGCATATCGTGTCATCCCTGGAAAATCTGCTGAGAACCAAACTGCCCCGTAACGTCCCGGTGACTATCAATCTGGTGTCGAGCAAGCTGGTCGGGGACGATATTGAGTATGGCCTGCGTGAATTCAGCTGGAGCGGTAAACAGGCTGAAAAATTTAATGCCATAACCCGGGCCTACTATCTCCGGGCGGCAGAAACACAGTTTTCTCTTCCTCCCGGAATGGATTTACCGCTGACGCTGCGTAACTACCGCGTATTCATCTCCTGCTGTGTCCCCAGGAAGAAAAACTCGAAAGCACAAATCGTTGAGCTGGAGAACCAGATAAAAATCATCAGGGCCTCCCTGCAGGGAGCACAGATCCCGACTCGGGTTCTGAATGCACAGGGCCTGGTCGACATGGTGCGTGAGCAGGTCAACCCTGATCCGGGTGAAATGTACCGTAAACCGTACAAGCTGGACCCGTATCAGGACCTCAATTATCAGTGTGTGGAAGACAGTTTCGACATGCAGGTCACCGCAAACCACCTGAAAATTGGCCTGCTGGACCGTGAAGGGAAAGAAAAGACGACCCGTGTTACCAGCTATCATTTGGCCCGTGATCCTGAAATTGCCTTTCTCTGGACCAGTGCCGATAACTACGCCAACCTGCTGAATCCGGAGCTGTCAATCTCCTGCCCGTTTGTCATCACGCTGACCCTGATGGTGGAAGATCAGGTGAAAACCCAGAATGAAGCAAACCTGAAGTATCTCGACCTGGAGAAGAAAAGCAAAACCTCCTATTCGAAGTATTTCCCGTCCGTGGAGAAGGAGGTACAGGAGTGGGGGGATATCCGCCAGCGTCTGGCGACCAATCAGTCCTCTCTGGTGTCCTATTTTTTTAATATTACCGCTTATACGGCTGACAACGCGGAAGCCTCTCTGGCCACCGAGCAGGAAATACTGAACAGCTACCGGAAAGGAGGCTTTGAGCTGCTGCCTGCCCGTTACCACCATCTTCGAAATTATCTGGCTATGCTGCCCTTCAAATCCGGTGAGGGGCTGTTCAAAGAGCTCCAGGCAGCAGGCGTCGTCAAGCGGGCAGAAACCTTTAATGTGGCTAATCTGTTGCCGGTTGTTGCCGACAGTCCGTTAGCACCTGCCGGATTACTGGCGCCCACCTATCGCAACCAGCTGGCATTCATCGACCTGTTCTATGAGGGGATGAATAACACCAATTTCAACATGGCTGTCTGCGGGACCTCGGGTGCGGGTAAAACGGGGCTTATCCAGCCGTTGATCCGTAGCGTGCTCGACTCCGGGGGATTTGCCTGGGTGTTCGACATGGGGGATGGCTATAAGTCGCTGTGTGAAAATATGGGCGGGGTCTACCTGGACGGCGACTCGCTGAAATTCAACCCGTTTGCCAACATTCTCGATGACGCCAATTTTGACCTGTCCGCAGAGCGTATCCGCGACCAGATGTCCGTAATGGCGAGTCCCAACGGAAACCTGGATGAGGTGCATGAAGGTCTGCTGCTGCAGGCCGTGCAGGCAGCCTGGCTGAGTAAGCGCAATAAGGCCCGTATCGATGATGTGGTCGATTTTCTCAAAACCGCGAAAGAGAGTCATGAATATGCCGAGTCGCCGACCATCCGCAGCCGCCTGGACGAGATGATTATCCTGCTCGATCAGTACACGGTTAACGGGATTTACGGTGACTACTTCAACTCTGATGAGCCGTCATTGCATGATGATGCCCGGATGGTGGTACTCGAACTCGGTGGGCTTGAATCCCGTCCGTCTCTGCTGGTTGCGGTGATGTTCTCGCTCATCATCTATATCGAGAACCGGATGTACCAGTCGCCGCGCAGCCTGAAAAAACTGAACGTCATTGATGAAGGCTGGCGACTGCTGGATTTCAAAAATGAAAAAGTCGGGACCTTTATCGAAAAGGGATACCGCACAGCACGCCGGCATCTCGGCTCTTACATCACTATCACCCAGAATATCGTGGACTTTGACTCGCCCACGGCCTCCAGTGCGGCGCGGGCCGCGTGGGGGAACTCTTCCTACAAGGCCATTCTCAAGCAATCGGCAAAAGAGTTTGCCAAATACAACCAGCTGTACCCTGACCAGTTTACCCCGATGCAGCGGGACATGATTAACAGCTTTGGCTCCGCGAAGGACCAGTGGTTTTCCTCCTTCATGCTGCAGGTGGAAGCGCACACCTCCTGGCACCGTCTGTTCGTCGATCCACTCAGCCGGGCAATGTACTCCTCGAGCGGCGGCGATTTTGAGTACATCAAAGGCCGTAAAAGAGAGGGAGTTAACATTCACGATGCGGTGTATGAACTGGCCTCCCGCAACTTTCCGGCAGAAATGGCAGAGCTGGAATCCCGGATCACCTGTGACAACATAAGGAGTGCAGCCTGATGGAAAATACCACCGAACAACAGACCAGAACGACGTTCTTCACTTTTCGCCGGAGTCTGGTCCTTACCGTCCTGGTGAGCCTGGTCCTGGCGATAAATGTCGGTATAACGCACCTTATGCTGACCCACACCACGCCTCGTGTGGTCGCCTTTGATATGAAGAAAACACTGGACAGCTTCATGGACAGCGTCAGTCAGAAGCAGCTGTCAGAGGCACAGTCAAAAGCGCTCTCAGACCGCTTTAATGAAGCGCTGGAGCAGAGCCTGGCCGACTATCAGAAAAAGAATGGTGTCCTGATCCTGGTTTCACCGGCCGTGGTTCAGGGCGCACCCGATGTGACCCTGAAAATCCAGACCGACATTGCCAGCCGAATGAAGGGAGCGCGGGAATGAAACACACCGGTATTGCCTTGTTGGCGTTCTGCCTGATTTCAACGCGTGTGCCGGCAGCTGACCTGGGAATCTGGGGTGATCTATGGCCGGTGCAGGAGCAGGACATGTTGACGCTAATTACTCAGCGTCTCGAGGCGCTACAAAAGTCGGGGAAATGGGACCAGGAAATGGAGGCTTTCAAAGGACGAGTGATAGAGCACAGCCAGAGACCGGCGCCGGTTGAGGGGATAGGGAAAGCGGATAAGTATGCGCAGCGCTGGTTCGACCCCAGTATCCGGCTGACTGAGGACCTGAAAGATCACAATGGGCGGGTGTTCGCGCGTAAAGGCGACGTACTGAATCCGCTGAAAACAGTCCCCTTTATGCAGACGCTGTACTTTATCGACGGTGACGATCCGGACCAGGTCGCCTGGATGAAACGGCAGGTCCCCGACACCCTGATAAGTAAAATTATTCTGGTGAAAGGGAGTGTACCGGATACGTCAGTGGCGCTCGATGCCCGAATTTACTTTGACCAGAACGGTGTGCTCAGCAAACGCTTTGGCCTGACGGCAGTACCCACCAGGATCACACCGGCGCCCTCAGGCGAACGGCTGAACATCGAGACGTTCCCCGCTCATCAATAAGGATATTGACGTGAAACCTTTACTTCTTTTCTTCACCGCCGTGCTGTTGTGGGTGCAAAGTCTGAATGCTCTTGCCGACCCGTCCTGCGAAGGCCGCTTTGTTAACCCGATTTCCGATGTGTGCTGGCAATGCATTTTCCCGATGTCTATCGGCAGTGCCTCTGTGGCGGCCGGTGGCGGCCCGGATACGGTGAATCCGGCCAGCCCTATTCAAACCTGCCCCATGCCTCCGCCCATTTTTTACCGTATTGGGATGGCGATCGGTTACTGGGAGCCAATGGCCATGACGGATGTCAGCCGCTCTCCGGGGTGCATGGTGAATATGGGCGGGTTTAGCCTGAACCTGGGGAAGACCGGGATGGGAACCGCAAAAAAGGACGATAAGCAGGTCAACGGGGCCTTCTATCACGTGCACTGGTACAAATATCCGCTGACCAGTTGGCTCAGCATTATCACGTCGGCTGGGTGCCTGCAGGGTGGAGATATGGACATCGCCTACCTCTCTGAAATTGATCCAACCTGGGTAGACAGCAGCCTGACCACCATTCTGAACCCCGAGGCCATTTTGTTTGCGAACCCGATTGCTCAGGGAGCCTGTGCTGCCGATGCCATTGCCAGCGCATTCAACAAACCGCTGGACATTCTCTTCTGGTGTGCCGGCTCTCAGGGCTCGATGTACCCCTTCAGTGGCTGGGTCAGTAACGAGTCCAGCCCGCTCCAGTCGTCAGTACTGCTGAGTGAACGCATGGCCTACAAGCTCCACCGTCAGGGGCAGATCCTGGAAACCGTGGGGGCCGATGTCGCGGTGTGTTACGAGTACCCGTCACCGATTATTCCGAAGGAGCGCTGGCGGTACCAGATGGTGAATATGTATCCCGACAGCGCGCAGTGCCACCCCCTCGGCAGGACAGTGATGCGCTGGGAAGCCGGGAAAAACCCGCCGGTGACCCGAAAGAACTTCGGGTATCTGATGTGGCGAAAACGTAACTGTGTCTACTGAAAGGAGTCTACTGTGAAATTACTGAACATACTGACGGTGATGCTGTTACTGACCCGCACTTTCGCCGCGGCAGCGGGCGCAGTCTCGTCAGATCCGATGGAGGCAGATCGTAAGTGGCTTAAACAGCAGGAGGATTTCAGTGAGCAGTTGCGCCGGCATCCGGATAAGGCGCTACAGCAGGAGCTTGAAGCACAAATCAGCCGTAACCCGCTGGCCCGCTCGGATCAGCAGTTCATCGATAATCTGGCCAGTCAGCAGCGGGAGTCGACCCGGGATAAACCAACGGAAGGTGCTGTGTATTTCATCTCCTTCTCAATACCAGATGAAGGGTTGAAACGGATGCTGCATGAAACCCACCGCTACGGTATTCCCGCTACGCTCCGGGGGCTCGTCAATAACGACATGAAAGCGACCACTGATGCGGTGATGGGGCTGGTTAAGGCGGGGATTACCGAAGGTGTGCAAATCGACCCTACGTTCTATTCACAGTACAACATCCGCAGCGTACCCGCGCTGGTTGTGCGCTGCAAAGCCGGTTTCGACGTCATACAAGGCAATATCCGCCTGAAGCAGGCCCTGGAGAAGGTCGTTGATAAAGGGGATTGTGCAGAGACAGCCCGAAAACTCCTGGGAGGTGCCTGATGAGATCACTCCCCCTGCTCCTGATGCTGCATATGTTTGTGCTCGGGACATTTATCTGGTTTACCGTTCCAGCCTGTGCTGACAGCACGTCCGATTACAAAGCGGGCGCTGATTATGCGAAGCAGATACAGGGAAGCGGAACTGACGCGCTGAAGAACTTCAACGGTGCTGACACACTACCAGGATATACCAGCAAACCGGCGCAGACGAAGTACTACGGCGGTGTCTCTGCCAGTGGTGACAGTAACCTGAAAAGTGACTCTGCAGCCGAATGGGCCAGCAGTGACGTGGGGAACAGCATCACGGAGTCATTTACTAACCGTCCCCCGGACAGCATATCAGCTGACGCACCGTTCATTCAGGCGGCCAAAGAGACCGAATCCAGAGCAGATTCGATCGTGGGAAATACCGGTCAGGCCTGTACAGCAGAAGTGGTTAATCGCAGTGAGTTCACGAACCATACATGTGAGCGGGATTTGCAGGTAGAAAACTTCTGCACGCGGGAGGCAACGCTGAAAGACAACGCCACGACGCAAAAGGTGAATCGCACGTACCAGCAGGCCGTCCCGCTAACCTTCACCCGGAACAGCAACCGATGGGACGGAAAACTGACGATCCCGACAACAGGTCGCCTGTTAAGTGTTTCCGTTGATGGTGAACCCCTGCCCGTTCCCTGGATTTATGAGTGTGACAGCGAAGGAAAAGTAAAAGATAGCTGCAAGAGTGCTGTCAGCGAAAAACTCAGCCTCTTTGATAAAACATTCCCCATCGACGTGATGACCTGGCCAAATACGGTAACGACGTGCTCCGGTGGTCAGAATACGCACTGTACTGACCATTACTACGATGGTACCGGGAAGATACATCAGGCATTCAGCATGGATCGGAATGTTGTGGCCGGACAGACATTTGCGGTTTTGAAAACTTCCAAAACCCTCCCGTCAGTGAATGTTAAGTCCCTCCAGATGACGGTCATACTGGTCATGGAGGAGACAGAAACGGTTTTTGCACCCGAGCTGGTCTGGGTTGAAAGTTGTCCGTTCAGCAAGGACGAGGGCACGAAAACTGGCGAAGAATGTATCAGCCCGGGCGGGACAAAAACTCTCAACCTCGGCGGGAAAGAGTACGCCTTTACGGAGGCCTGCTGGAAATATAAAGACACCTGGCTGACTCAGCCGGCGGATAACGGCTCCTGTGAAAACCTGATGAGTAATGCGGCCTGCACGTTGTCATCACGCCAGTGCGCGTTCAGCGCGGAGGACGGGACCTGTCTGCACGAGTATGCCACGTTCTCCTGCGAAACCCGGACCAGCGGAAAGCAGATGGTTTGTGGTGGCGATGTGTTCTGCCTCGATGGCGAGTGCGATAAAGCGGTCAGCGGCACGAACAACAGCTTTGGACAGGCGGTTTCTGAGCTCGCGGCGCTGGCGGCGGCAGGGGAGGATGTTGCTAAGTTGAACGGCGTGGATGTGAAGGCGTTCACCGGTAAAGCGAAGTACTGCAAAAAATTCGCGGCCGGATTCAGTAACTGCTGCAAAGACAGTGGGTGGGGGCAGGACGTTGGCCTGGCACGCTGCAGCAGCGAAGAGAAGGCACTGGCCAAAGCAAAAACGAACAAGCTGACGGTCAGCGTAGGGGAGTTTTGCTCGAAGAAGGTATTGGGGATCTGCCTGGAGAAGAAACGCAGCTACTGTCAGTTTGACTCCAAGCTGGCTCAGATCGTTCAGGAACAGGGCCGCAACGGACAACTGCATATTAGTTTCGGGGGCGCCAGCAGCCCGAACTGCCGGGGGATCACGATGGCTGAACTCCAGGGCATTAACTTTAACCGGCTGGATTTTGCGAACTTCATGGAGGATTTAATGAATAACCAAAAAATCCCGGATAATGCGGAACTGACAGAGAAAACAAAACAGCGAATTAAAGAACTTCTCACACAGTCATCTTCAAAATAAAAAAGGAAAGTAAACATGAAAACACATGCCCTTTTTAATATGTTGAGGGCTTTGTTGAATAAATCGAACTTTTGCTGAGTTGAAGGATCAGATCACGCATCC
>OLQY01000210.1_pt1 | contig 77355 bp, 67 predicted proteins | sample 1672851 | NCBI WGS metagenome assembly OLQY01 (sample SAMEA3136730, study PRJEB25190) | human gut metagenome
CATAAAAAAACCTCCCTTCATACTACAGATAAACTATAGCATGAAGAGAGGAAAGTGCACCGTCACACCGTCATAACACACCGTGATATCCGTCATAATGCACCGATTGAATCGCTAGAGGCGCACCGAAGTATCCGCCATTTGCAAAGAAGAGAGAGTAGGAGAGATACTGAAACAAGGTCAGTATAAGAAAGTATTGGTTCACTATGGTAGTCATAGTGCAAAAGCTAGTGGTTTACTGGATCGCGTTTTATCATCTTTAAAAGAACAAAACATAGAGTATGTTACTTTAGGCGGTGTAGTTGCGAATCCGGAATTATCCAAAGTAAAAGAAGGTATAGCGTTAGCTAAAAAAGAGAATGTAGATTTTATTCTTGCTGTTGGTGGAGGAAGTGTAATTGATTCCGCAAAAGCAATTGGATATGGTGTTGTGAATGAGGGAGATATCTGGGACTATTATGAAAAGAAAAAAGCAGTATCAGGCTGTCTTCCTATTGGCGCTATTGTGACGATTGCAGCAGCAGGAAGTGAAATGAGCGATTCCAGTGTTATTACGAATGAAGATGGCTGGTTAAAACGAGGATTAAGTTCAGATTATGCTCGCTGTCGTTTCGCAATTATGAATCCAGAATTAACAATGACATTGCCTCTGTATCAAACAGCTAGTGGGGCAACCGATATCATAATGCATACGATGGAACGATATTTTGTGAAAGAAAATTCCATGGACTTAACAGATCAGTTTGCGGAAGGATTAATGCGCACAGTTATGAAACATGCGCGTATTTTAATGAAGGATCCTACCAACTATGAGTCTCGTGCAGAAATTATGTGGGCAGGAAGTAATGCGCATAATAATGTTACAGGAAGTGGAAGCTTTGGGGATTGGGCTTGTCATCAGCTGGAACATGAACTGAGTGGTTTATATCATGTAGCTCATGGTGCAGGATTAGCTGCAGTCTGGAAGAGCTGGGCAATGTATGTATATGAAGAAAAAGTATCTCGTTTTGCGCAATATGCAAGAAATGTAATGGGGATATGTGAAGAGGATGATAAAGAATGTGCTATCAAAGGAATTCTTGCGACAGAAGCATTCTTTAAAGAAATCGGAATGCCTACTTCTATCCATGAATTGGGAATTGATCTAACAGAAGAGGATATTGAAACACTTGCTTATAAATGCAGTTTTCAGAATACTCGTACAATTGGAAAGTTCAAAGTCTTGGATTTAGAAGATATGAAAGAGATTTATCGAATGGCTAAATAAAAATAATTACGGAATGAATTTAATGAGTCATTCCGTATTTTTTAATGAAAAATGTAACTTTATGCTTATGTTATAGTATAATGTTAATTGTCTGAAAAGAGGGTAAGCTATGAAAACATTATATGTGAGTGATTTAGATGGGACATTATTAAATAGTGATACGAAACTATCTGATAAAACAAAGAAAATAATTAATCAGTTGGTAAAGAATGGAATGAATTTTACTTTTGCGACTGCACGCTCTATCACATCAGCATCTGTTGTGACATCTGGGCTTCAGCTTCATACACCTTTAATTGTTTACAATGGAGTACATATTCTAGATCCCATAACGCATGAAGTCTTATATTCTTATTCTTTCCATAAAGATGAAATAAGGAAGATAATGGATGAAATGATACATCATAATATAATTCCTTTTGTATATGCTTATATTGATGGAAAAGAACGAGTAAGTTATATGGAACAGGAACTTCATGACGGGGCAATCTATTATATGGAATCTAGACCATATGATAAACGTTTTCGTAAAGTTAATACAATAGAAGAATTGTTGGAGGGGGATATATTTTATTTGAATTTTATTCATGATAAAAATGTATTAGATCCAATATATAAGTATTTAACAGATAATACTGTTTATACAGTGATTTTTCAACAGGAATTGTATCGTGATGAATATTGGCTGGAAGTAATGCCAAGTGGAGTTTCCAAGGCAAATGCTATTATGAAACTGAAGGAATTAGGCGGATATGATCGAATCGTCTCATTTGGAGATGCGAAAAATGATATCGCTATGTTTGAGATTAGTGATGAATGTTATGCGGTATATAATGCAATAGATGAATTAAAACAAGTAGCTAGTGATGTGATTGGAGATCATGATGAAGATGCAGTAGCTTCTTGGCTGTTAAAGGAGTTTGAAAGGAAGGATATGCAAAATGTATAAACTGATAGCTTGTGATTTAGATGAAACACTATTGAATACAGAAAAGGAAATCTGTGAAGAAAATATTCGCGCAATCAAAAAAGCAGAGGAAGAATATCAGGTTCGTTTCGTACCTGCAACAGGCAGAGGCTATACGTGCATTGATAATGTCTTGCATACACTTGGCGTATATGATGCGGAAAATGAGTTTACAATTTCCAATAATGGCGGGGTTGTGACAGAAAATAAAGATTATAAAGAACTATCTTTTCATGCCTTGCCTTTTCCGCTCGCAAAGAAGTTATTTGCCTTTGGTTATGAAAAAGATGTCTGTATTCAAGTATTTACCGCAAAGGATGTTTATGCCTTTCACTTGAATGATGAAGAAAGAAAGTGGTTATTTTCTTTTAAGCCTGATTCAATTGAGTGTGAAGAAGATAATATTGAATTCCTAAAGGATGTTCCAATTACAAAAATATTATTTCAGAATACCAATGTACCTTATTTACATGAATTGGCAAAAGAACTTGAACCAATGAGTGATGAAGTATCCATCTCTTTTTCTAGTAATCGATATATGGAATTAAACCTATTTGGTGTAGATAAAGGACTAGGGTTAAGGGATTTATGTAATTATTTAGGGATTGATTTAAGTGAGACCATTGCGATTGGTGATAATTTCAATGATATTGGTATGTTAAGGGAAGCTGGTTTAGCTGTGGCAGTAGAAAATGCCGTTGATGAGATTAAAGCAATGTGTGACTATGTGTGTAAAAAGGATCATAATAACGGAGCTGTTGCGGAGGTAATAGAACGTTTTATCTTTAATAAATAGATAGAAAGCTTGCAGGTAAATGATTATCTGTGGCTTTTTTATCTTTAAAACTGAAGATGTTTTTTGTATAATATTTCTAAGAATTAAGGGGTGTATGATATTGGAGAAAATCGAGAATCGTTTTCAAAAGGGTATACAGGATGGAATTCCGATTGGGTTAGGGTATTTATCAGTATCATTTACTTTTGGTATGATGGCTGTATCAAATGGAATTCCTGTGAGTGTAGCTGTAGTGATTTCATTGACCAATTTAACGAGTGCTGGACAATTTTCTGGTTTAGAGTTAATGCTGGCGCAAGGTTCTTATATGGAATTGGCTTTATCACAGTTTGTGATTAATTTACGCTATGCGTTAATGTCTTTATCATTGACACAGAAAATGGATCGTTCTGTGAAAACATACGAACGAGCTTTGATTTCTTATGGGATTACAGATGAGATTTTTGCGGTATCAAGCAGTTCTTATGAAAGAATAGGAAAATACTACATGGCCGGCTTGATTTTATTTCCTGTGTTCTGCTGGACATTAGGAACATTTTTAGGTGGTGTTGCTAGTACACTTTTACCTGAAACGATTCGAAGTGCTTTAGGAATAGCAATTTATGGCATGTTTCTTGCCATTATTATTCCTCCTGCAAAGAAGCTGCATGCAGTTCGTGTAGTGTTAGTTATTTCTATCCTTTTGAGCTGTTTATTATCATTTACATCTATGAGTTCAGGATTTGCGATTATTTTATGTACATTAATCGCATCAGCTGTAACAGCTTATGTATTTCCAATAAAGGAGGGAGAACATGAGTGAGTATTTTCCATATATTGTAATTATGGCACTGATTACGTATTTGATTCGTATGCTTCCTCTAACTTTTTTTCAGAAAGAAATAAAGAGTCAATTTGTAAAATCTTTTCTCTTCTATGTTCCTTATGCGGTGTTAGGGGCAATGACATTTCCCGCAATCTTTAGTTCTACAGATCATCTGCCAGCAGGTATAGTTGGATGTTTTGTGGGATTGATCATGGCTTATAAAGAAAAAAGTTTATTAAGTGTCGCAATTGCATCTTGTGTTAGTGCTTATTTAGTCATGTTAATATAAAAACATCTCAACTAGAGATGTTTTTAGTATACATTTATTTCTTATCATTACCTGAACGTTTTTTCGATGTACTTTCTAAAAATGATAAAAGAAATTGTTTTTGCTCATGTGAAAATAATTTTAAACTTTGATGTAGACGATAATCTAATACATTGTTTCTTTGTTTGAGATCAAATAGATATTCGATATCTAAATCTAATACATGAACTAAGTGATATAGATCAATTGCATTCGGTATTCTGCGATTGTGTATATATGAGCTTAATGTCTGTGGGGCAACGCCAATAGCTTTTGCGACCTGTTTCTGTGTAAGGTTTCTATAAATCATAGCTTCCTTTATCGCAATATTTATTTCATTTTTAAGCTGAATTCTTTTTTTCATAATGTTTTTAACTCCTTATTTATATACTCATAATTTCAGAATAATATTATATACAAAAACATTCGCAAATTTAGAAAAAGGTATATAATTTGCACTTTTTTTGAAAAAAGTATACAAATCTTAAATTTTAAGACAAAAGCCTATCTAAGATATATAGAAATTCATATATATGAATGAGGTGTTTAAAATGAAATATAAGTATCGGTATATGAAGAAAACATATATTACATTATTTATTTTCTTACTGATTGGTTTATTGTGTATTGGTATATTAGCTTGGTTTATGACATAAAAAGGTGACGGATCTTCCGTCACTTTAATTTGCATTACTTGCGGCTACTTTTACCTTGCTGAATAATTCAGAAATGATTTTTCTGCTGTTTTCATCATATTTAAATACTTCATCGTTAGGGTTATCTGTTCTAGGAAGATAAGCGTTGATTCCTTCATAATCTCCACCAGGACCACTTAGTTCTTCCATTACTTCCTGATTTGGTGAAGTATAACCTACATAGCTTGAGTTATCCATTGCGCCTTCATAATCAGAAACAAAGTTAATAAATTCATGCGCAAGATCTACGTTTTTAGCATTTTTAGGGATAACCATCGCATCACTCCATAAGTTAGTACCTGATTCAGGCATATAGAATCCCATGTTTTCATTTTCACTCATTACATAGGCAGCATCTCCTGAATAAATCAAACCTATAGCTTTTCTTCCTTGTGCCATATTATCAATGATTTCATCAGTGACAATATCTGGTTCCATAGTATTTACACATTGTAGAAGCCATTCATATGCTTCATTTAATTCTTTTTCATCTGTTGTGTTCATAGAATAGCCTAATGCTTTTAGTGCCATCATGAAAGAATCACGTTCAGAATCATATAAATAAATATCACCTTTATATTTTGTGTTTAGGAAGATATTGAACCCTTCTTTTTCAAGGTCGTCTTCACTTACTTTGGTTTTATCATAAACAATACCAACTGTTCCCCAGAAATATGGTACAGAATATTCGTTATTTGGATCGTAGTCTAATCCTTTTACTCCATCTACTAATTTATCCATACAGTTTAGTTTGCTTTTATCTAATTTCTGAATCATATCTTCACTAATTAAACGTTCGATCATATAATCACTAGGTACAAGAATATCATAGCTTTCACCACTTGTAAGTTTAATATACATCTGTTCATTAGAATCAAAGTTATCTAAAACTACTCTTGCCCCTGTCGCATCTTCAAAATCCTGTATAATGTTTTCTCCAGTATATTCTCCCCAGTTGTATACATGTAGTTCTTGTCCTGCGTATTCTTTTTCTGCATCACTTGAACCACATCCAGTGGTTAATACTGCAAGCCCAATTGTCAATAAACCCATTAGTGCCTTCTTCATCTTTTTTCCTCCTCAAAAATATTACTATTACTAAACATACAGTTTCAAAAATGAAACATAAATTATTATACATATTTTTTACTTTATTGCAATAAGCTTTTTTGTGTAAGAAATAGGGGTTAAAATTGATATTTTGTATAAAAGGCTTCTCTTACTTTTTCTTTGTTTATCCTTATATATATAGTGTTTTTTTAATTTTATAAAAAAACATCTTATTTCTATTCAAATGTTTAATATTAGTAAACAAAAAAATTTATAAAAAAAATTAACTTTATTTTATGGTAAATGAAAAATCATAGATTTTGAGGGATTTGGATAAAAAAAGAAGTACCATAAATGATACTTTCTTGGATGTGTTAGATGCTGTATCCGCCGTCTAATGGAATACATGCACCAGTGATATAATTGGAAGAAGAGCTGCATAATAATAAAATCAGTCCATCTAAATCCTGCCAGGTTCCCCAGCGTTTTGCAGGGATACTTTGTAGTATCTGCTGTTTATCAGTACCTTCCTGTAGGCGATTTCCTTCATCCATAAATCCTAATGTAATGGCATTGATTTGAATGTTTTGTGAAGCAAATTCGTGTGCCATATATTTTGTCATTGCTTCAATTGCCCCTTTGCTGGTGTAATACGCGCAATAATCAGTTGTATCATAGGGCTGGATACCGCTGGCATTGATGATCTTGCCTCCGGTTTCTTGTTTTAATAATTGAAGAATAAAAGCTTGTGAAAGTGTAAATGCCGCTGTAACATTAATATCCATGGCAGTTTGAAATGCCTGTCTAGATAAAGTTAAGGTATTTTCTTTTTTTAAGATACCTGCAAAATTTAATAAGATATCCACATGCCCATAGGCTGCTAGGACTTCTTTCATTAAGGTGCGAATATTGCCGGGTGTTGTTAGGGATATTTGTACAGAATGATATTTTCTGCCTAAAGCTTCTACTTTCTTCTGTAATTCATCATCGTCTCCAATGCTGACACCAAATATATCTGCGCCTGATTTCGCGAGTGCAATAACGCAGGCATAGCCTAATCCTTGTGAACAGCCGCTGACTAATGCGACTTTTCCTTGTAAGTTAAGTTCCATTTCATAATCCTCCTATTATTGGTAGTATGAGAGGATACTTTATCTTTATACAAGGTATTATAGAATTTCCATACGAATATGAGTTACATACTTATTGTGGTCCTTTTGTGCAATTTCGGCTATCAGATATTCTTCGTAAGCAAAGGTACCTAAAGTTATCTGATGTTTCTTGGCATATTCCAGCATGCGCTGATAAGTTTTTTGAATAGTGTCATAAGGACCGTTGTGCCATCCGCATAGATAATAGCCTTTTTTACGAATATGTGTATTTTTTTGAATGTCATGGTCAATTATCATAAATAAATGAGAGAAGTTGGAATATTCTTGTTTTCTTATATTATCGATTTTGATCATACAGCCAACGGATTCCTGAACAAGAACATTATTTTCCTGACAGAAATGGATATATTCCACCATAAAGGAGGCAAAGCTTTTACTTGAAGAGTTTTCTAGATCTTTACTACAAAGTAAAATTTCTTTTGGATACTCTTGAACACTAATTTCATCATAGGCATGGGTTACTGCAAATACAGTACTTTCCTTCATATAAACCATCATACGCTTTAAGGCTAATAGCTTTTGGATTTCCTGATCAACTTCTTCAAACTTTTCTTCTAGCAATTGAAGAAATAAAGCAGGAGTACGCTGTTCTAGAAAGAGTTTGATATCCTTTAAGCTCATGCCCATCTTCTTTAGCTTTAAGATAACAGAAAAAGTATCGTATTGATGGTATGAATAATAGCGATAACCATGCTCATTGACATAGATGGGAGTAAAGAGTCCAATCTCATCATAGTGAAACAAAACATGTTTTTCTACACCACAGATTTTCGCAAATTGACCAGCTGTTAAGTACTTTTCTTTTTTCATATGATTCTCCTCTTGACTATAAGGTTACCTTATAGTTTATGATAATATGGCTTCGAGATTACGTCAAGAAAGGAAGGGATATTTTTGAAACTGATTTTACATTATTTAAAACGATATAAAAAATTATTTATTGTCAATGTCATTTCGGTATTTGGTTTTGCCTTAGTGGAACTAGGTATACCTACCATTATTGCCGATATGCTTGATGTTGGAGTCGGTAATGCGGATACGAATTATCTAATACGAATGGGAATTATTCTTGGGATTATTTCCATTATTGGTGTAAGTATGACAATTTTATTGGGATATTGTTGTGCAAAAATTTCTACAGCGATTACAAGAGATATTCGAAATGATATCTTTACCCATGCACAGACATTTACAGCTTATGAGTTTAATCAATTTGGTATATCATCTATGATTACTCGTACCAATAATGATGCTTTTCAGATTCAGATGTTTGTGAATGTTCTACTTAGAACTGCATTAATGACACCAATCATGTTTATCGCAAGTTTTGTGATGACCGCAAGAGCTTCACTTCCTTTAAGCGGTATTATTGCGATTACGATTCCTTTGATTATTTTAGGAGTGACGATTGTTGCGAAAATCAGTAAGCCAATATCAGAAAACCAGCAAAGCAAGCTGGATGGATTAAACCGTATTTCGCGTGAAAACTTAAGCGGTATTCGTGTTATCCGTGCTTTTGATAATGATGCTTATGAACAAAAACGTTTTGATCATACAAATGAAGAGTTTGCGGGATATTCTAAACGTTTGTTTAAGGTCATGATGATGACTTCACCAATTTTCTTTTTATTGATGAATGTGGCAGGATTATGTATTTATTATGTTGCCTCCATCTTGATTCAGAATGGTAATCTTACATTAGGACAGCTGGTTGCGTTTAATGATTATTTATTCCATGCGATGTTTTCTATCATGTTATTCTGTACAGTATTTATGATGTATCCACGTGCTGCAGTAAGCGCAGGGCGTATCAAAGAAGTATTCGATACGAAACCTTTGATTCGTAATACTGGTAAAACTACAGAAAATAAAAAGGAAGGAACAATTTGTTTTGATCATGTAACATTTGTTTATCCTGATGGAGAAGAACCAGTACTGAAAGATGTTAATTTTACAGCGAAAAAAGGTGAAACAATTGCCTTTATTGGTAGTACAGGTTCTGGAAAAAGTACATTAGTAAATCTGATACCTAGATTTTATGATGTGAGTGAAGGTGCAATTTTATTAGATGGTATTGATATTCGTGAATATGATATTTTTGAACTTCGTTCTCGTCTTGGTGTTATTCCACAGAAGGCTTTCTTATTCCATGGCACAATAGCGGATAATATTCGTTTTGGGAAACCGGATGCAACGATGGAAGAAGTAGAACATGCGGCTAAGGTTGCCCAGGCATATGATTTTATCATGGAGAAAGATCATGGCTTTGAGGAAGAAATTACAGAGAGTGCAACGAATATTTCAGGCGGACAGAAACAACGTTTATCTATTGCGCGTGCATTAGTAAGAAAACCAGATGTTTATGTGTTTGATGATTCTTTCTCAGCTTTAGACTTTAAGACGGATGCGATTTTACGTAAAGAGTTGAAGAAGGAAACTAAAGATGCCATTGTCATGGTAGTTGCCCAGCGTATTTCCAGCATCATGGATGCGGATCAGATTATTGTGTTAAATGAAGGTAATGTAGTTGGAAAAGGTACGCATAAGGAATTATTGAAAAATTGTGATATTTATCGAGAAATTGCATTATCTCAGTTAAGTGAGGAGGAATTGTCTCATGAATAGAAAATTATCATCTATAAAAAGAGTCATTTCCGGTATGAAACCATTTATTTCACCTTATAAATGGCAGCTGATGGGAGCCCTTTTCATGGCAGTTGTCAGTGTTGTGACAATGGTGGCAGCACCTAGTGTTGAGGCGATGATCACTACTCAATTACAACATGATTTAGCCAATGCGGAGGCACTTGGAAAATTACAGATCAGTTTTAATGAAATAACAAAAATCATGTTATTACTGATATTTATCTATTTAGTTAAAACGTTAGCACAGGTTTTTGCGGTAATCTGGCTTACGAATGCTATACAAGATGCGATGAAGGATTTACGAAATGCATTACAGAATAAAATTCGTCGTCTGCCAGTGCGATATTTTGATAACCATGCCTTTGGCGATGTGTTAAGTCGTATAACAAATGACGTAGATGCTATTAGTAATGCACTGCAGCAGAGCTTTATGAATGTCATGACTGGTACATTAACGATTATTTTAGCATTGATCATGATGATTCGCATTAATGTTTTAATGGCTGCTATTGCATTTTTGATTATTCCATTATCATTGCTGATCACAAGTATTATCGTTCGTCATTCGCAGAAGCGATTTAGAGCACAGCAGAATGCATTGGGTGCATTAAATGGCGCAATTACGGAAATGTATAGTGGTTATAATGAAATCTTATTGTATAATAAGCAAGAAGATTCTATAGAAAAGTTTAAAAAATTAAATGAAGAATTACGTATGAATGCCAGCATGGCACAGTTTGTATCTAGTGCCATTAGTCCCTTAAACTCACTAGTAACCTATTTAACGATTGGAACTGTTGCCGTTGTTGGGACAATGCAGATTTTACAGGGAAATATAACAGTAGGTAATTTACAGGCCTTTATACGTTATATCTGGCAGGTAAATGATCCATTGAATCAGATTTCTTCACTATCTTCACAGATTCAGGCAGCATTTGCGGCTATGGGGCGTGTTTTGGATGTATTAGAAGAAGAGGAAGAAGTGCCAGAATTAGAACCTGCAAAACATATTGAGAATGTAAAAGGAAATGTATCTTTTTCCCATGTACGATTTGGTTATGGAGAAGAAGATCTGATGAAAGATTTAAATGTTGAAGTGAAAAGCGGACAGATGGTCGCAATTGTTGGACCAACCGGAGCCGGTAAAACAACATTAATTAATTTGTTGTTACGTTTCTACGATGTCAAAGGTGGAAGTATTTCCATTGATGGTGTCGATATTCGTGATATGAAACGTGGAGAATTGCGTGATATGTTTGGTATGGTACTTCAGGACACATGGTTATTCTCCGGAAGTATTTATGATAACATTCGATATGGACGTTTAGATGCTCGTAAAGATGAAATCATCGAAGCAGCAAAAATGGCTAATGTGCATCACTTTATTCGTACGCTTCCTGATGGATATCATTCTATTATTAATGAAGAAGCAAATAATGTTTCACAGGGTGAAAAACAGTTATTGACGATTGCAAGAGCAATCCTAAAAAATCCAAAAATCTTAATTCTAGATGAAGCAACTTCATCCGTTGATACACGATTGGAAAAAATGCTGCAGGAGGCAATGCATCGTGTTATGGAAGGTCGAACAAGCTTTGTGATTGCACATCGTTTATCTACAATTCGTAGTGCTGATTTAATTCTAGTTATTAATAATGGTGATATTGTAGAACAAGGAACACACGAAGAATTGATGGCACGTAAAGGCTATTATGAAAAACTATATAATTCACAGTTTGCAACACAGGAATAATTAAAAAGCACTTGAAGGTGCTTTTTAATTGCTTTCACATTAATGATAAGAAATCAGAGACAATTAATATGTGATTAATATGAGATTAAATTTATGGGCGAATATACCTTTTTCATATGTATTGTGTTATAATTATGAATACAGTTGACGGGACTGTAGATGCAACCGTAGCATCAGTGAATATTCACAAAAAGGAGGATGGCTATATGCTGATAAAATTCATGAAAATGGAGGATGTCAGCAGATAAATAGGAGGAATCATTGGTGGAATATTTAATTGCACTAATTGTGATTCTTGTGTTAATTAATCGCAAAGGATAATACACTAAATCGGTAATTCTAGATACTCTGATTTACTTACTTACTGTTTTCATCCTCCGAAAAAAAGGATGTGCTAGCACACATCCTTTTTTCCATTCTTATAAATATAAGAATAAATATTTACTGTTGTCATCCTGACACCTATATTATACAACATAAAATATAAATGTAAAGGACATTACTTCACTTGCGAGTATAACGAAAATACGGTATAGTATTTAGGAAGATAACTATAATAAGTTAAATCTTTATTATCTTTTGTAACCTTTTTGTATTCACAACATATAATTGCATAAACTATGATAAAAATAATGGAGGAATGTTGATGAGAATTAAAAATGATAATGTTTTAGTACATTTACGTAGTTTTGGTTTTTCTTTGGAAGAAAGTAATGCACAAGGGTTTGTTCGCTGGCAGAAAGTTATTGGTAATATGATCGTTACGATTGCAAATGGACAATTTGAAAATAAAATCAGAGTATCTCTTTTACAGGACAAAGATGGACATATTCGTACAACTTATCATGATATCCTTGCTTATACAGAGTTAATCTGTTCATTACAGGATGCTGGTTTAACGGGAGAAAGCATGGGACAGGAATCATTTGAAGAAAGTGATCCGTTAGGTATCATGGATAATCCTTTAGAATCATTTCCACGTAAGCCTGAAGGCTTTATGACTATATAATCTGGGGCAGCCATATGATTGATGGACATATACATTTAGAGAATGGACCATTGAGTACAGATTATGTAATGCAATTTGTACAGGCAGCAATCGATACAGGTTTAGATACGATTCAAATCTTAGACCATACTCATCGTTTTATTGAATTTCAGCCAATGTATGAACCTTTGAAAAAAGCATCTTTATATCAAAAAGAATGGTTTGAAAAAAAGCAGTTGGAACCTCTTCAGCATTATTATGATTTAATTGAGAATATGAAAGAAATGAAACTTCCTATTGAGGTACGTTTTGGGCTTGAAGTGTGTTATGCTCCACAGGATAAAGTCTTTTTAAAAAATATACTAGCGCAATACCCATATGATTTTCTAATTGGAAGTATTCATTCAATTGATGGCTTACTGTATGATATGAATGCATTTTCCCGGGAAATTTTATGGGATAAATTTAATACTAATCAGATATATCAGCGTTATTATGAAATTATGAAAGATATGATTAAAAGTGATTTGTTTACACAGATTGGTCATCCTGATCAATTAAAGATTTTTCACTATGAACCAGATTATGATTTAACATCTACTTATGAAGAAATAGCGAAGTTAGCAAAGCAGCATGACGTATATATGGAATCAAATACAGGCTGCCATTATCGTTATCATCATGAAGATTTAGGTACCAATGAGCAGTTTATGAAACAGCTAGTAAAATATGGAGTAAAGATTATGCCAGCTAGTGATGCACATGTACCCGAACATGTTGGCATGAATATAAAAGAGCTGTATGAAAAGCTACAGTTAAATTAGCATTAGGAGTAAGATATGGGAATTTATTTTGTAAGACATGGACAGACTGATTGGAATGTGATGGGCAAGCTACAAGGAAGCAGTGATATTGAATTAAACCAGACAGGCAGAGAACAGGCTGAGATTACTAGGGAACATCTAAAAACAATTCGCATGGATGAAATATATTGTTCACCTCTAAAACGAGCAAAGGAAACTGCTGAAATTATAAACGAGTTATGGCATTTGCCAATACAGCTGGATGATCGATTAAGAGAACGTAATTTTGGTAAAATGGAAGGTTGTTTGCGCAAAGATATACCATTTGATAATATCTGGTCTTGTACAGAGGAAGTAAAATTTCAGGATGGAGAAAATGCTGTAGATTTTTATAAACGTGTTGAACAGTTTTTATCTGAAATCGTTCCTATGGCTAAGGATAAAGAAATTTTAATAGTTGCCCATGGTGGAGTAAGTATTCCTTTTCAATGTTACTTTGAGGGGTATGATCATGTGGATAATCTAACAAAACTCATTATATCTAACTGTGAAGTAAAAGCTTATAAAATAGAAGAAAAACAAATTAGTAAAGGATAGCTTATGAAAGATTCCAAACGGAGTCTTTTTTCTTTTTATATGTATGCATGTGTATTAAGATTTCTACATTTTATTATGTGATTTTTATGGTAATTTTATGGGCTAAAACGCTGTAAGAGATTGACATTAGCAGTGAAAAGAATTAAAATAAAAACGGCGGTATTCTATTCTTGTGAATTATTGAACTTATAAGAAATAATGCTTATCGCTTGTGCAGATGTCATTTAATAGAGGAGATGACAGTTGCGTAAAAAGCCAAAGCTTTTTTTACGAAAAGCGGTATATGTCATGGATTGTGAGAAAGGAGAAAAATGACATGATTTATTCAAAAGAAGTTGAAAACATGTGCACTGTTAAGTGTGGTGCAAGCCATGGATGTGCACCTATTCCTGAAGAAGGAAAATGGGTTTACTCTCGTGAAATCAAAGACATTTCTGGTTTGACACACGGTATCGGATGGTGTGCTCCTCAGCAGGGTGCCTGCAAACTTACCTTAAATGTTAAAGAAGGTATTATTGAGGAAGCATTAATTGAAACAATCGGATGCTCTGGTATGACACACTCAGCTGCAATGGCAAGTGAAGCAATCGTTGGTAAAACACTGTTAGAAGCAGTAAATACTGACCTTGTTTGTGATGCAATCAACACTGCTATGCGTGAATTATTCTTACAGATCATTTATGGTCGTACACAGTCTGCGTTCTCTGAAAACGGACTTCCAGTTGGAGCTGGTCTAGAAGACCTTGGTAAAGGTACTCGTTCTCAGGTAGGTACTGTATACTCTACTAAAGTGAAAGGACCTCGTTATCTTGATTTAGCAGAAGGATACATTCTACAGATGGGACTTGATGAAAACAATGAAATCATCGGTTATGAATATGTAAATATGGGTGTATTCATGGATGCTGTTAAGAAAGGCGTAAATCCTGAAGAAGCTTTAAACAACGCTAAGAAAACTTATGGTCGTTATGCAGATGCTGTTAAATATATCGACCCAAGACACGAATAGGAGGAAAAATCATGGCATTATTTGAAGGATACGAAAGACGTATTGATAAAATCAATGAAGTATTAAACACATATGGTATTTCTTCCATCGAAGAAGCAAAGAAATTATGTGACGATTTAGGTGTTGATGTATACAACATCGTTAAAGGCATTCAGCCAATTTGTTTTGAAAATGCATGCTGGGCATATATTGCCGGGGCTGCAATTGCAATTAAAAAAGGTGACAAAACTGCATATGATGTAGCAAAATCATTAGGTGAAGGTCTACAGAGCTTCTGTATTCCTGGATCAGTTGCTGATGATCGTAAAGTAGGTTTAGGTCATGGTAACTTAGCTGCAATGCTATTAAGTGATGAAACTAAATGTTTCGCATTCCTTGCAGGACATGAAAGTTTCGCAGCTGCAGAAGGTGCTATCGGTATTGCACGTAATGCAAATAAAGCTCGTAAAGAACCACTTCGCGTTATCTTAAACGGTTTAGGAAAAGACGCTGCAAAAATTATTTCTCGTATCAATGGATTTACTTATGTAGAAACTCAGTTTGATTACTTCACTGGAGAATTGAAAGAACTTTCTAGAACTGCTTATTCTCAGGGAGAAAGAGCTGCAGTTAACTGCTATGGTGTAGACGATGTACGTGAAGGTGTTGCAGTAATGCATCATGAAGGTGTAGATGTTTCTATCACTGGTAACTCTACAAACCCTACTCGTTTCCAGCATCCAGTTGCAGGTACATACAAAAAAGAATGTGTTGAACAAGGTAAGAAATACTTCTCTGTAGCAAGTGGTGGTGGAACTGGACGTACACTTCACCCAGATAATATGGCTGCAGGTCCTGCATCTTATGGTATGACTGATACAATGGGACGTATGCACTCTGATGCTCAGTTTGCTGGTTCTTCTTCTGTTCCTGCTCACGTAGAAATGATGGGACTAATCGGTATGGGTAATAACCCAATGGTTGGTGCTAGTGTTGCAGTTGCAGTAGCTGTATCAGAAGCAATGAATAAATAATTCATAAAGAAAAATAAACTTATAAAAGCTGTACATATTACTTAGCTGAAATATGTACAGCTTTTTTTATGATATGGGAATTATCATATAGTCCTAAACTTTTTGGCAGAAATTCTTAGCTTCTTGATTTGTTTAATGGATAATACATAAGAGTAGTTTAGAAATATATCTGGAGATAGCCTTGCTTTTCAAAGTAGAAGGCTTTTTCTTTTATATAATAATTATTTCAGCAGACATAATGTAAATGTATTAGTTTTTTTATATGGTAGAATTGCCTTCATTTATGTAAAAAAGAAAAGGATTAAAAAACATTGAATATTTAGAATATGAATTATTAAAAAGACAGAAAAATTAAAATATAAATTCCATCAATATATATCTATGTGACCTCTGTGTTACGACTCTTTAATATACTAAAACTGGATTAAAACATATAGTATTGAATAAGAGGTGGAAAGCTATGAAAAAGAAAGTAGGACTATTGACAGTCGCTTCGGGATTATTAGTTGTTTCTATCGTTGGCGGGTCACTTGCCTATTTCAGAGCAGATGGTGATGCAAGGAATACCATTAGTGCCGGAAATCTTGGTGTTGACTTAGTTGTTGAAGATAAAGACAATTCAATGGTTTACGAAGATAATGGATTTATTGTTGCTGGTGCTCTTCCTGGAGATACATATGATTACCCAGTACAGGCATACAACAGTGGCGATTTTGATTCTTATGTACGTATTACTCTTACTAAATATTGGGAAGATCAAAATGGCGAGAAAAACTTTGATGCTGATTCATCACTAATAGAATTGATTAATTTAGATTCAGAAAACTGGATTGTTGATGATTCTGATGAAAATAATGAAGTTGTTTATTGTTACTATAAACATCCATTGTCAAGCAAAGAAGCTTCTAGTAATGTAATTGATCAGATTAAAGTAGGAAATATCGAAAGTAAAGATCAGAATCTGTATTCTAATCTACAAATAAAAGTAGATGTTGAAGTAGATGCTATTCAGAAAGCAGCTGCAGAAGATGCTATTCTTGCTGAATGGGGTCTAGATGTTTCATTTGATGAAGATGGAACTATGGTATCTGTAGAAGAGTAAAGGAAGTGAATGGTATGAGAAAGAAAATGTTAATGACATTAGGATTATGTCTTATGTTTGCTGGAAGCATGAATACACTTTATGCTGCCGAAGAATCTCCGTTTATTTCCTTTGATGGTGATTCTCAGGATTACTTCGAATTTTCTACAGACCAGAATGCTTTAACTGATAAATTTGAAGGTATGATGCCTGGAGAAAGCAGAAGCGAAGTATTTACACTAGTAAACAATGATGAAAGAGAATTAAGCTTCTTCCTAAACACAGATGTATTAAAAGATTTAGGAGAAGATAATAAGGCAATTGGAGCTGTATACAATATTACCTTTAAAAGAGATGGAGAAGTGTTCTATGAAGGTACCGTTGGTGGTGAAAATGGTTCATTAGTTGATTTAAGTGGACAAAGTATGGGTGAATCCATGCTAATGGCTACTTTAAATCAGAACGAAAGAACAGAAATTGAAATGACCATTGGTTTAGATGGTGATTCCATGGATAATGCTTATCAAAATGCGGCAGGACAATTACAGTTCGTATTCAGTGTTCAGCAAGATGATCCAGTTGTTCAAGAACCTATTATTGTAGAAAAAATAGTACAGCTACCTGGAAAAGAAATTGAACGAGTAGTAGAAGGAGTTAACACTGGTAATTACACAGTATTAGCACCATATGCAATCGCAATTGTAGTTGCTGCTGGTTTAATTATAATCGTAATGAAAAAACGTAAAGACGACAAAAAGGAGGAAATGGGATCATGAGAAAAGTATTAAAAAGCATCACTGCTGTCTTGGTATTTCTTGCTTTAGTGATTCCATCTAGTATTACAAATATCTCCGCAGCAAATAGAACTTATGAAGTCACATTCAAATCAGGATCACAAGGTGTGTTCGATGTATCAGATTTAGGACCAAATGCTACCTATAATGAGAAACACACAAGTGTAACTTATGAAGTAGAAGCTGGTGGAATATTCCCAGATGTTCCTGAATTAATTATTAATGAAGGATATCGTAACAATGAATGGAGTAAAGAACTTCCAGCAGTAAATAGTACAGTTGAAGAAAAACAAGTTTATGTCGCAAAATATACAAAACTTGTAAATGCTGTAGAATTTACAGTACGTTATGTAGATGCAAATGGTGTAGATTTAGAAACACCAATGATTTATACAACAGACTTAGGTACAGAAGAAGTAGTCAGAGCAAAAACAATTGATGGTTATACACCAGATGCTCTACAGAAAAGATTAACTGTATCTAGAGAAGAAGTTGAAATTCAATTCGTATATACACCAACAGAAGTTGCAGAACCACCTGTACAAGAACAAATCGTTTATGTAGAAGGTGAACCAGTATACGTAGATGTAGTACAAGAAGGAACAGGAACTGCTCCTGGTACAGCACCTGGAACAACAACACCTGCTGGTGGAGATGCCGGTGATGCAGGTGATGCTGGAGACACTGGTGATACACCGACAGAAGATGTAGAAGATCCAGACACTCCACAAGCTGGAGATAATACAGAAGATGTAGAAGATCCAGACACTCCACAATCTGATGGAGATAAAGACAGCACAAATAACAATGCGTTATATGTTGCTGGTGGAATCGGAATCGTTGCCATTATTGCTTTAATTGCTTATATGTTAAGCAAAAAGAAAAAGCAAGAAGCAAAGGATTAAGACCAAGATAGGAGGAAAGACATCATGAAAAAAGGATTACTAAAAAAAATCACAGCATGTGTTCTTGCTGTAGTCATGGTTGGAACTTTGGCTTCTAGCAATGGTATTGTAAAAGGTGAAAACACTACTGGAACTACAGAACCTCCAGTAGAGGAAAATGAAAATATTAATCTAAGTAAAACAGCAGAATGGAATGATACAACACAAGAAGCTACAATTAAAATAGAATCTTATACAACAGGTTCTGTAACAACTAGTACTGTACCATCAGATATTGTATTAGTATTAGATACATCAGGAAGTATGAAAGATGGTATAAGTTCTGAAGGAAAATACGAGTCATATAAAGAAAGAATATCACAAGCCTATAAACGTGATATATTTGTAGAGTTAAATGGAGAATATATTCCAGTTGATATCACAAGAGAATGGGTATCTACTGGTTTTAGAGGTCATTTTGTTTATACAATGTCATATACATACAATGGTCAAGTTACCAATATCTGCGAAGATGTATCTGGTGATACAAGATTAAGTGAATATTCAAATTATAGATTTTGTGTTTATACAACAACTACTATATCTAGAATGGAAGCTTTACAAAATGCTGTGAATGCATTTATTGATCAAGTAAATACTCAGAATAATTCCATACAGAACGAGTCAGATAAAAATAGATTATCAATTATAAGATTTTCTGATTCAGCTACTAAGGTTGGACGATTTAATGAGAATTTAAACTATGGAAATTTAACTATAGTAAATAATACTACTGCTCAGTTATTTAAAAGCGCAGTTAATGGATTAAATGCAGAGGGTGGAACTCATCCTGAAGATGGGTTAAACTTAGCAAATGATGTATTAGGAAATCAAAATACAGAGAGAAATCAAGTAGTAATCATGTTTACGGATGGAGGACCAGGTGGAACCACAGCTGACCCTTTTGATGACGATGTTGCTATAGATACTATAGAAAATTCTAAAGTATTAAAGGATAAAGGAGTTACAGTATATTCCGTAGGAGTTTTTGATGGAGCAAACACTAGTGATGTTACTGAAAATACTGATGAAATGAATCGTTATATGCATGGTGTTTCTAGTAACTATCCCGTTGCAACTGGACATAGATATGGAGTAGATGGAAATTTTTATTGGGAAAAAGGTCATTTAAATCAAGGCTCTAATCAAGGGTATTATTTAGCTGCTGGTAATGCTGATGAGCTTAAAGAAATTTTTGATAAAATTAACGACGATATAAATGCTGGTAGCTCTTTAGACGAAACTTCATATGTTTCAGATGTTATTTCTGATACTTTTGTATTTCCTGAAAATGTTAATTCAGTAAAAGCATATAGTGTACCTTATCTTGGTGATGGTAAATTTAGTACAAACCAAGCTGAATATACTCCAATATCATCTGAAAATATTATTCTGGATTCTGTAAACAGAGAAATTCAAGTTAAAGGATTTGATTATAGTAAAGAATATCTATTAGAAGCAAATCAAAATAATGGAGTAGCTAAAGGAAGAAAGCTTGTTATTGAAATTAAATTAAAACCTACTGAAGGATTCATTGGTGGTAATCAGATATTGACGAATGATGAATGTTCAGTAAAAGATTCTGAAGGAAATCCTCATAGAACAACTGATGTAAATACTATCGATATTCCATTGATGTTTGACTTTGATGAGAAAGATGCTGTTATTTATGTTGGAAGCGATTGGGATGATGTACAACGTTTCTTAAATGTAAATAAAGTAGATGGAAAAGATGTAATTACTTATAAAAATAAAAGAAATAATGATGGAAGAGATCAGAATTACAACATTAATGGAATAAATAATGAGTTTGTAGATATTACTTATACAATACAAACTCCTAGTGAAGAAAATCCTGATGAATTAGTTACAGTTGGTAAATACATTGTAGATGCTGGCAAAACAATTGGAAGATGGGAAACTAATAATCTAGAAATAAACTCTGAGAAACTTAGAGACTGCAAAAACTTTGTTATATCAGTAAATGTAAGTCCAATTAAACAAAAATCTCTTGAAAATGAAACACCAATATATGCAGAGACTATTAATATTAATAATAGAAAATCTACTCTTCACATTATGAATCCTGTAGTTACATTGACTGATGAAGAAATTTTCTTAGGTCAAACCAGTAATTTAAATAATAGAGTTAGCCTTGGAAATAACTGGGAACATGATTCAACAGCAGAAGATGAATTACCTTCAAATTATAAAATTGAAGGAACAAATAAGTTGACTTATGAATATAGTAGAGATTCAGGTTCAGCAGATTTAGATAATGAAGAAACTGATGATGATTATACACCAACGAAGGCAGAGGATGCTACGTTCCATGTTACAGTTAAAAATGGAGAAGAACTTATTACTGATGCAACAAAATTCAATTCAGGTTCTTCTGAAATAAAAGGTGACAATTGTGAATATAAAAATCATTTCACAGTATACGTGAATGCTGGTACTATTGAAATCTTTAAAGAATTAAATCTTAATGAGATGAAAGTTGATGAAACTGATGGTGATCCAATCTTCACATATAAAATTGAACGTGAAACTAGCTCAGGAAACTATGAAACTGTAGGTTATGAATATGTTAAACTTACAAAAGAAGGAGATACATGGGTACAAACAAGAGAGGCTACATTTGGTAATCTTCCTGAAGGAAATTATGTAGTAACTGAAGAAACTCCATTAAGATATGAATTCATGAATGGACACTGGAACTATCAAGGTAATAGTAGTACTCAACCTATTAATGATGCGATTGCTAAATTCTCTATAAGTGATAAGAATTCACATGTAGAACTTCATTATACTAATAAAGTAAAATCTGATGATTTTGATTCAGATAATGGTATACTAATTAATAAATTCGTTATTGGTGATAACGGAAATCTAGTTGTTGAAAAAGATAAATTAGATAAATAGGAAGGAGTAATGATATATGAAGTTTAGTAAAAAAATAAAAAATAAGACAGTAATAGTATCATTACTTCTTATTGCAATTGTCGTTAGTGGAATCACGTTAGCTATTTTGTTGGATACACCTTATGGGTTAACAAATACATTTGAGTTAGGTGATGTAACTACAGATATAGAAGAACCAGATATAACTTATGATGAAAACATTAATAAATCGCCTTATATTAAAAATAATGGAAAAAGTGCTGCTTTAGTTCGTGCAAAAGTTACAATTTCTCCAAAAGAATTAGAGGAAAGATTTAATTTAACAATAAACTATAAAACGGATAAATGGAAATATTATAATGGATATTATTATTATATGGATGTATTACAACCTAATAATAGTACTGAGCCATTGTTTGAGGAAGTTAATGGTACTGACATAGTTATAACTGATGATAGTGGTAATAAGGTAATTAATCCAGGTTTAGAAGGATTAGAAATTACTATTTATCATGAATCTGTTCAAGCAGAATTTGAAGATAAAAAACCAAATACAGGTGATCCAACTAACAGTGATGTACAATATATTTGGGAAGCTTATGAAAATGCAAAATAAATAATTGATAAGGAGATCTTTTGATCTCCTATCATTTTATAAAGGAGTAAAAATATGTTAAAGAAAGTATGCAATATTTTAATTGGAATTATATTAATTATTCTTATAGCATTAGCTGGTTTATTATTTGTACCTAAAATAATGGGATATGATATGTTTGCAGTTATTAGTGGAAGTATGGAGCCTAATATTAGTGTAGGATCTATTGTCTATACAAAACCAGTAGAATTTAATGAATTGAATGTTGATGATGTTATTGGATATAAATTATCTGAAGATACTATGGTAACTCATAGAATAGTATCTATTGATGACAAAAATAAAACAGTAACTACAAAGGGAGATGCCAACGAAGTAGAAGATGCAAGTCCAGTAAGTGAAGATAATATAGTAGGAAAAGTAAATTTTAATATACCGTTATTAGGCTATATAAGTTTATATGCTAAAACTCCACTGGGAATTGCTGTTATATGTGGTATTGTTGCAATATTAATAATATTAAATTTCTTGCCTGAAATATTAGAAAAAGAAGAAAGTAAAAATAAAAACTAATGAAAATTTAAAGATAAATTCTATATAAATTATATGCATGTGACCCCCTTGTTACTGATTAAAATTATAATTTAAGTGTAAAATAATTCTAAACATATTTAGGAGGAAAGATTATGAAAAAGAAACAATTATTTACGATGGTAGGAAGTTTAGCTCTAGTTGGAGCAATTGGGGCAGGAGCAACTCTTGCATATTTATCTGATACTGAAGGGCAATTAACTAATACCTTCACTATGGGAGAATCTATTAATATCTTTTTAGATGAAAAAAATAACGATTCTACTAATGATGATAAACGTGTTGAAAATGGTAATGATTATGTTGATGTATTACCAGGTGTTCCTGTATTTAAAGATCCTACTGTTACAGTAGAACGTGTAGGAGAAGAAGATGTAGTTACAGAACAATATGTATTTATGTCTGTTAAAAAAGGTACTAATGTAACTTTAGATATAGATACTAATAACTGGAAACAAATCACAGAAAATGTTGATGGTGTAGATGTTTATTACTATGTAACTAGTGTTACTGGTACTACTAATGATCTAAAAGATCCAGATGCTGAAACTACCGAAGGATACAATGCAGGTATTCAGTTACCACCATTATTTAGTCATGTAACTGTTGATGCAGATGTACAAGCAAATACAAAAATAGATAATGTATTAGTAAAAGCAGCATCAGTACAGAAAGGTAATTTCACATCTGCTCAAGATGCATATGATAGTGTTACTGCAATTTCACAACATTTGACAACATTTCAATAGAAAGAGGGATTTAAATGAATAAGAAAAAATTATATACTTTAGTAGGTAGTTTAGCACTTGTAGGTGCTATTGGTGTTGGAGCAACTTTAGCATATTTCACAGATAATGATGTGGCAAGAAACGTTGTTACAATGGGTCATGTAGACATTGATTTAGATGAACCAAACTATGCACCTGGCGATGATAACGTAATGGAGGATTTAGTTCCAGGCGAAACAATTACAAAAGACCCTACAATTACAGTTGCTGAAGATTCTCAGCCTGCATTCATCAGAGCAAAAATTGAGTTTTTAATGGATGGAGCTCCTATGGAAGCTAAATATGCTTCTGAATTAGAAGGTCAATTAACTTTAGAAGGAACTAAATTAGTTGAAGATACTTCTTGGAAAAAAGGTGAGGGAAATTATTATTATTTCCAATATGAAGTTGATCCAGGTGAAAAAATAGTTCTTTTTGATGAAGTAACTATTCCTTCAAATTGGGGAAATGATGTAGCCGATTCAGAAATACAAATTATTATCTCAGCTGAAGCTATTCAGTCTGAAAATTTTGAACCTTATGTAGAAGGTGGACAAATTCTTGGATGGAATGGAGTAACTGTTGATACTTATAATCCAGGTAACTAATATGTTATAATAAAGTCAATTCTTAAGGAATTGACTTTTTAAATAGATAGGTGATAGATATGAAGAATAAGAAATTATTGGCTAAAGTATTGAATGGAGTTGGTTTAGTAATAGTTATCGTTGTTTTAGGATTGTTGTTACCATTGACAGTACCTAAAGTATTTGGGTATGAAATATATGGAATATTAAGTAATAGTATGGAGCCTGAGATTAAAACAGGTAGTATTGTATTTGTTAAAGAAGTAAATTCTGATATAATACAGATAGGCGATATTATTACATATAAGATGGGTGCTGATTCTGATGTTGTTGCTACTCATCGTGTAGTAGAGATTGATGGTGAGAATGAAGAGTTTATTACAAAGGGAGATCATAATCAGACTATTGATGCTAGTCCTATTTCTTATGATCGTTTGTTAGGTAGGGTAGAAGGCAGTATTCCATATTGGGGAGCAATTTCTTTATTTATACATTCTTCTACTGGTCTTGCTTGTATTATTATTGGATTCTCTATTTCAATCTTTTGTTGGATATTCGCTGATTCTATTCAAAGAAAGTTGAAAAAAGAGAAATAGCAAGTAAGTTTAAAGGGGTGTGCATCGATGGATAATGTTTTACATATAACGTTATTTCAAAAATTTTCAGTTACATATCAAGGGATATATGTTAGTAGTCCAGATTTTAAATCAGATCGTTTAGTTAGATTGATGGCGTATTTTGTGATTAATCATAAACGTGCTATACCTTCTAGCGAATTGGTAGATTATATCTGGAATTATGAAAGTATAGAGAATCCAATTGGTGCTTTGAAGAATTTAATATATCGATTACGTACGTTTTTAAAGAATCAGTTTTCTATTACGGATTTAATTGTGACTGGTAAGGGAACGTATAGTTTAAATCAAAACTATGTGTTTGATATTGATGCGGAAACTTTTGAGGAATATCATCGTAAACTTTCACATGATGATAGTTTAGAAAACTTTGAAAAACTATTCAGTTTATATCGGGGAAAGTATTTTAATGAATTTAAGGGAGACCATGGAGTAATAATGAAATCTGAATATTATCATTCTTTGCTAATTGAGGATGTAGTTAAATGTTCAGAAATTTTGGAGAAAAATCATAATTATGAATTAATGGAGGAGCTTTCTAGAAAGGCTATTGAACTAGATAATACTGAGGAGAAGTTCCATGAAATATTAATTCGTTCTTTATACTTTCAGAAGAAGTATAAAAGTGCACAAGAAGTTTATAAATATACAATGGACTTGTTGTATCATACTATTGGAGTTAAACCATCAGATTCTATGAAAGAATTATATGATATGATCCAGAAAGAAAGTCATGATACCAATATGAAATTAGCAGATTTACAAAAAGAATTTGCTCAAAATTCTCCAACTAGTGCTTTCTTGTGTGATTATGGGGTGTTTAAAGAGATTTACGCAATGGAATCACGTTTAATAGGTAGATGGGGAATTCCTGTTCATGTATGTCTTATTACGCTTACAGAGCATACTAATGATACACCAGATGAAGAACTTGAAAAAATCATGATAAGGATACAAAAGGCTTTGTCTTCAGGCTTACGTATAGGAGATGTTATTTCTAGGTTGAGTAATAATCAGTTTATTGTCTTATTACTAAATTGTAAAAGAGAAGATTGTACCATGGTGTTTGATCGTGTACTGAGAAAAGTACAATATTCTTTGAATAATAAGAAGTTCTTCATTGATGTTGATGTGGAAGAAGTAATGCCACAAGAGAAAGTATTAAACATGAATTAGTATATCATTTTATTAAAGTATAAGAGATTATTTATATTATCTTGTCTTTCTTGGTGGACAGAATTGCTGAGTTGTTGGGGTTCTGTCCTTTTTAATTTTATTGTTAAATATGTTATAATTATGTAGGAGATATATTAGTATCATTTTTAGTTAAATTAATTTATACATACTGGTAAAAAATTTTTATAAATGTTATACTTAAAAAGCATTGTGTATTGCCTAAGAAAGTAACGGCTCCAGCTTAATAATGTTACCGAGGTGTATTATTTGGATGTAAAAGTTGTCATTTTATGCACCTTTATGGTGTTTTTTTAATCTATAATTTGAAGAAAAGCATCACTTTCTAATATCAAATATATTAGCTTATATTTGATACGATAGTGATGGAAAGGATGATGATTATGTGTGTGGAAGTAAAGAGAATTAAAGAAGAATACCAATATGATTTTTCTAGTCTATTGATTAATGAGAAAACAGGTATTGAAGCTAAAAACAAAATTAATACGAGATTAGAAGAAATGGCAGAAACTTTATTGAATAATATTTTGGATAATAAAAACTATAAAATTGAAGCTATTAAAGATAATGCTGTCGCAATTCCAATTATTGGTATATCTAATCATTTTGGCTTTTTAAATTACGATACAGATTTTGATTCTTTTGCGGATGGAAAGTATAAAAATGCATCTGGTTTAATTATTATTAGTAACGAGATGAATGAAATACTTGGAAGTGATAAGGTTCTGTTGTTAAGTGATAAAGAAACATTAGAACATTCAAGATTTACAATTGCTCATGAATTAGGACATTATTTGTTTGATTTCAATGAGAAAAAAGATTATCAATTTATAAATTTTTATAGAACGGAAGATACTTTTAAAAATAGTAAAGAAATACGGGCTAGTCGTTTTGCGGCTGCATTGTTAATGCCAAAAGGAAAGTTTATTGAAGAATATAATAAGGTAAAGGAGTCAGTATATTATGATAGAGTAAATATTTTAGCAAAGATTTTCATCGTGTCACCAACTGCTATTGATTTAAGAATAAAGGAACTAAAAGAACTGAATTTAATATGAGTGAAAACAGTTCAGATAGTAATAAAAATACTAATTTAGTTGGTGATATCGCAAAAGCTGTTAAAACACATATTGGTACAGATAATGACCTTCAAGATGAACGTAAGAAGCGAGAACAGAACTATTCTCAATTAATCTCAGTTTATACTGATTTTATTGGTAAGACGATTAAGTTTAAAAATAGAGCTAGGTCGTTTACTTTTTGGCTTTTCTTTAGTTTATTAATCCTAATTATTCTCTTTACTATCATAGTATTTTATATTGTGATTAGTAAAAATAAGGCTGATATAGGAAGTTATGTAATAGTAATTAGTACTATAGTAACTTTTGTTTCTACAATTATTGTTATTCCTCAAAAAATGGTTGAATTTATCTTTAACAAAGATGAAGATAAATATATTGTAGAACTTATAAAAAACACGCAGAACTTTGATAAATCATAGTATACATTTGACCTCTCGTAACGGATGAGGTCTTTTTCTAATTATGGGATTTATAGTTTCTAAATTGATTATTTCAGCTAAAAATAAATCAAGATTAATAGTACTGTCCAAATCGATTTTAAGAAAGTTTACATATAACATATATCTAAATAGTTTTTATATGAGTATTCTTTGATTCTTTGAACTCTTTTATATGGTAAAGTCTATCTAGATTTTTATTTGCTAGGTTAGGCTGTAATTGATTTGCAATCTTTAATTGTTTCTCACTTTCATTAAAGTAAGAAATTGAAAGTTCAGGATTATCTTCTAATAAATATAGGTAGGAGTAGCTCCATCCCAGTTTGTTATAAAAATCATTTTGTTTTGTTGAAAAACTCATACCAGAGTTTAATATAGTATTTATCTCTTTTAGTTTGTTTTCTATATATGTTTTTTCAGAAATACTGATATTTTTAAATGTATATGTGTTATTAGACTCTAAAATTAATTGTTTAGTTATTTGTTTTAGTAGTAAGCTAGCTAAACATAGATAAGACTTATATTCTTTTGGATTCTTACCTATAGATGTGCGATATGCTTCTTCTGCTTGTTCAAATTAGAAATAACACCAAAATTCCTATATGCTTTTGAATTGGCGTATTGACTTCTAATGCTTAAAAGAGAATATTTATAGGCCAACACACTGTATTCATCATAATGTTCATCATTAAAGTCCATTAAAAATATATAAGAAGTAGCAATTGTATTATAGTGTTTAGCTATACAATAAGGATCGTTAATTAATAATTCTTTTCTTTTGATTAGATAATCTATAGAAACTAATATATCCAATTCTTTAATATAGTTTTCTTTTGATTTTTGTTCATCTCTATGATGTGTTCGATAATAATTTCCCATAAAATAATAGAAATCACTTTCTCTAATTTGAAGATAAAATGAGAACCAAGGATTACTTTTTGATGTTTCATAGGATTCATTATTAAAGTGGTTCTTACACTGCTCTAAGATTAGTAGACCTTCTTTACAATATTTTAGTGACTCTGCTGGATCATCCTGTTCATCAGCTTTATATGCTTCATAATACATTTTTTCAACTTGAGTTAGATATCCTAGGATTTCAAAGGTTGTCATAGTAGTATTATCATGACAAAGAGCTTTGAACGGTTTATACCATGTATTATTAATATTTAAGTTAGATTCAAATATACTTATTCTTTCTTCTAAAATATTTTCTTTTAGAGCTTTTTGTTGCTTACTCATATTTGTTAGGTCATTCTTTAATACCTGTATAAGATTATCTGCGGCAGATAATTTTTCTGTAAATTCATCAACGCTTTTTTCATAATCTCTTTTTTTGTCTTCTACTTCTCTTTTAAGTGACTCAAATTCATTTTTTTCTATAACATTGTATATATTAAGTCCAAGCCATGTAGATATAGCTATGCTGAATAGTGTCATAATGTAATTTAATCACTCATCTGTTATGTTCGCACCACCTTTTTGTGAATAAAGTAGATATACTAAAACTAACATCATTAAAAGTTCAACTAGTAATAATAAAGCGATAATTCTTTTTTTCATTTTCATCTCTCCCTCATATAAATAAATTATACAAAATCGATGAATTGGCAACAATCATATATTTATATTATTAATTAAAAACGCTTACAATTATTCACTTTACCTAGTTTTCTTAGAATTGTATAATATAAGTATAATTATTAGGCAGGTAATATAATGAGGAAAATGACGGTAAGGATGAAACAAGTGATAGATAGTATCTTATCTAATGATTGTCCTACTATTAGTAGTCTATCACTGGAATTAAATATGAAACAAAGGCAGATTCGTTATTATTTGGATCTGATTAATCAGTATGTAAATGAGGATATTGTTTATATGGATCATAAGGGTGGGATTCATATAAAGGATATGGACTTACTGAGGGAGATAAGTAATAATAAAGAGTTTACTTTGTCTAAAGAAGATCGTATGAAGTGCATTCATATATTAATAGCGTTCAGCTTATCTAAATTAAATCTTAGTTTCTTATCTAAAATAATGAATGTGAATCGTACTACTGTAAAGAATGATTTAAAGGTAGTAGAGAAGCAATTATTGGAATATAACATGCAGTTATCCTATGATAAAAAGTTTATATTACATGGAAATGAATCGGATATATTTAAATATCGTGTATTTTGTATACAACGACTTTTTGACTTTTATGAGTTAAGTACTATTTATAATTTTAAACAGTTTGAAGGTATTGAATTATTTAGTGTTGATAGAAGAAATGAAATGCATAAATTGGAAACCTGGATTATTCAATTTGTATCTAAACTTAATGATGTGGTGAAAGGACAAAGGCTTATTAATCTGTCTCATGCGATATTAACATTGTTGTATTATTGCAGATATGATATTGAATTACCAGATATTCAATATCAGCTTCCTGAAGCTTATATGAATCAATATGATGATTTTATTAAGATGTTGGAAGATAGATGTAATATTACATTAAGTGATAAACAAAAGATTTACTTTGATTCTATTATTTCATATATGTATAATACGTTAGATAATGATGAACAGAAGGATATAAGAAATCATGCGATTTTATTTGTGTATAATCTAATATCTTATATTGAGAGTAAGACTGATTATTGTCTACATGAAGATATAGATTTATTAAATGCATTGTATCAGCATATGATGTTAACATTTACAGATAAAACAAATGCGTATATATCTTTAGAATTTAAGGATAATTTTGCTTTATCTCATGAGATAGAAACATTAATTAAAGAATATTGTTATCATTATCAGAAAGATTTAGATGAACAAGAGATTCTCTTTATTCAATTCCATATTGAGAATGCTTTACGCAATCAGAGACAATCATTTAAGAAACAGGTATTATTAGTATCCTCGGCATCTAAATATGTCATAGAAGCATTGTGTCATGATTTAGAAAGAACTTATAATATAAATATAGTACGTCAGATCACTTCTTATGAATTGGATATTGATATATTTCAATATGATGCGATATTATTTACAGAAGATATACCATCTTATTTACGCTATTATCCTCAGATCGTAAAAATTAATCTAACACTAACAAAAGAAGATTACGATAAGTTAGATAATATTCCATTTGAACTTAAACGTCATAAAATTGATATGAAACAAATGGAATATGCATTAAATTTCCTGAATGTAGATGACAAAAAGAGAACATTACATATAGTCAAAGACTTTCTACAAGAAGAAAATATAGGAGTATATGATTATACAAATGCTTTAAGTAAATTCCAGATTTCTTATCTAGATGATAAAGAGGATATAGACTATCCTATACAAGTTAATGGATTTGTGAATATAGGATTCTGTATACATAATTTAGAAGAAAATAGTCTAGACATTTCTACCGTGAATAATCAAGAATACATTGTTTTAAAGAGTAAAGATGTAGGATTATTGATACAGGGACTATTAGAAATATCTTTGAAATACCACCATTTATAGGGTGGTATTTTTGTAAAATAAATTACAATTATTCTAAATTGTTAAGCCTTTTCTTAATTGATATGATATAAGTAGGAATACAAGGAGGAAAAGGCAATGAAAGGCAAAACAAAAAGGGTAATTAGAAGCATTGGTAAGAAGATTCTTGCCATATGCACGAGTGCCGTATTAGCGTTTACTACTGTCATGAGTACAATGCCAACGCTAATACATGCTAACGACGATGAAGTAAAAATTGCTAGAGATGAAGTAAGTAATATTACTGTAAAATCCATTGCAGATTTTGATCAAAATTCTTCCATAGATTATTTAATGGATAATGATGTCGATACATTTATGGATTCAAACTACAATAATCATAATAATGAGAATTTACAGTGGTATCAGTTTGAACTGAATGAAGAGGTTAATGTAAGTAGAGTTCGTATACATCCACGTAAAGGGATAGATTATGGACGACCTAATTCTTATAAAATTTATGCTGGAACAGATGCAGATAATTTAGGTCTTATAACTGAAGGAAGTATTGATCCGACAGTTGAAGATTGGACAGATATTGCATTTGAACCAGTAACAGCTCGTTTTGTGAAAGTAGAACTTACTACACCTGAGAATAACTTTAATGAACATCATGTTATCACTGCTGCAGAAGTAGAGTTATACAAAACAGAAATAGATACAGAACCATCTGTAGAAGAAGTATATGTAACTGAAGGTTATCAGGATGCCGATGGCTATGTTTATTTAAAATTAAATGGGAAACCAGAGAAAATTACAAGTGTAGGTTTTGTTATTACTGAGATTGATGGTGAATATTATGCAGTAAGTAATAAACCATTATCAGCTCTTACGTATGATGATATTTGTCTTGCAGGATCTACTGATAAAAGAATTTGGAGTTATTTCTATGTAAATGAAGATGGAACAGTAGATGTATGTAGTGAATATAATCTACAAGATCCTACTATTTATGTTAAAGTAGGGGATGAAATAGTTAATATTAATACTAAAGAAGATTACAGCATAACAATACCAGAAACATTTACAGATGTTCCTTATGTGCATGTAGAAAGCGTTGATATAAGTGAAGTAACTGTAAGACATGCAATACCTTCTGAAGATGTACTAGATATCGAAGTTACAGGTAATCATCAAAGTGTAGATATTCCACTAATTAATAAGAGTGCGCAAGAACCTAAATCAGGACTTTTTGCATTATCATTTCACTATGCTTCAAATGGCTCAAAGTATTTTGAAGTTACTGTAAACTACGATGATTCTTGTGTTGAAGCTAGAACAACGTTAGATAATACAATTAAAGAAGCAGAAGCATTGAATGAAACAGACTATACAGCAAAATCTTGGAAAACTTTACAAGATGCAGTTACAGCTGGAAAAGAAGTAGCTGATAATAATATCGCGACGAAAGAAGTAATTACAAATGCTACTGATACTATTGATTTCGCAATACAAAATCTTGTAGAGGAAGTTAAAGTAGATAAAACAGAATTAAATAAATTGATTGAACAATGTCAGGAATTTAAAAGTGATCATGAAACCTTTGAGATATTAGAAAACACATTAAAAGAAGCAATAGACATTAATGATTCAACTACAGCAACACAAGAAGAAGTAGATAATATTGTGATTAATCTAGAAGCACATTACTATTTAGTTAAAGTTGCGGAATTAAATTCTGAATATGATTATGACATATTTGATTATTCATCATATAAGACGGAAACAGTTACTCCTGTAATTAGAATGCTTGGAATAACAAGAAATAGAACAAATGTGAATTATTCAGAGAACGCTGAAAACAAAGGTCAGATGAAAGGCTGGTATGAAGAATATCAAAAAGCTATAAAAGGTTTACAAAAAGCAACAGATACAGATAAATTTATCGGATTTAATCCAGAAAGTGATTCTAGCAGTGAATATCAAGGGAATTTCTCTATCATTAGTGAAGAAAATGTAGAAGGAAAGATTAAAATTACTGTGCGTTTTGATAATGATGGTCAACATCCTATTTATGGAGAAAGTAGACCAAATGCTAATGGTGAGACAGATTATAAAGGATTTTCTTCAAGTGATATGGCAAAACTTAAAGCTACTGTTTATGTTTGGAATGAGAACTTTGGATTTGTTTCCTCATCAGGATTCGATGAATATCAAAAATTAGACGGGGAAAACAATTATTCTGATGGATTCATTGCAACAAAGGTAATAGATAATGATAAAGCTAAATATATTACATTACGCTATTACAAAGATAGTTTTGATGATACTCAATCACCTTGGTATTATAAACTTAATGAAGCTGTAGATTCATCTAAATTACAAGCGCTATATGATAAATATAAAGATTATAAGAGCGATAGCGCATGGTATGAACAAAAGTTTATTGATAAATTAGAAAAAGCCAAAAATGTATTAGATAATCCTAATGCAACACAGAAAGAAATAGATACTGCATATAATGATTTGGATAAAGCATATTGGCTATGTGAATTTGGTGAGGTACAGAAAAAATTCAAGTTTAAAAATAATAACTTTGATTATTCTTCTTATACAACAGAATCTATTATTCCACTTTATAAAGTGTATGAAGATACAAATAATTATAATTGGAATACGGATATAGAATTAATCAAAGAAGCAATTACTAATTTTAAAGAAGCAGAAAAGAATCTTGTGCAAACTTCCGAAGTAAATATTATGCGAGGTTTAACAGAAGATGGTATTAATATTGATAATAGAGGAACATTTACTGTTGAACAGACAGATGTATTTAAAGAAAATGGAGTAACAAAGGTTAAATTACATGTAGAATATTATAATACAGGAATTGACCCAATTACAGGAGAAGATGAAGGTAAGTTCAGTACTTCTGATATGAGAACATATGCAGAGAATTTGAATTATCGCTATAAAACAATAAGTGGTGCTAGAGGAACTAAACCAATTCTTGATGAAGATGTAGTTTATCTTGATGATAAAACATCTTATCTAGACGGTTTCCAATGTGATGTTGTTGTGGAAAGTGGAATATATAGTTTCTATAGCACAGAAAACAGTAATACAATCGCAACAGTAGGTGAATTTTATACTTCTATAGAAGCACCTGATGATGGCACAATAATCATTTCTGATAATGGAAATGATGAAACAGGAATCGGTACAGCTGAATCTCCAGTTGCATCTTTGAAAAAAGCATTGGAACTAGTAGAAGATGGTGGAACAATTAGTTTAGCTTCTGATATTACATTGGATAAAACAGAAATAACAATTAATAAAGATATCACAATTAATGGTAATGGTTATAGCTTTATTCGCCCTAGTGATATGATTAATGCTACTACAAATATGGTTAATGTAGAAAAAGCAGAAGTATCCTTTGAAAATATTACGCTTGATGCAAAAGCTATGTGCAAGGCTGTATTGAATGTTAAGAATGGTGCTGTAGTAACCTTAGGTAAGGATGTAATTATAACAGGAATAACTAAAAATTCAGCCCCAATTGTTATGGTTGATAATGCATCTCTTAATATTAATGGAGGAAGCATTACAAAAGCATCTGGTAATGGATTAAAACTAGTTAATAACGCAACTGTGGAATTAATTGAAGGCTCTATTACAAATAATAAATTAGCAGGTGTTTGGGTAACTGACGGAAGTACATTTACAATGAATGGTGGTACTATCTCCAATAATAGAACTGGTGTCTCTCATGATGCAGGTTCATCATCTAAAGTATATTTAAATGCAGGTGTAATTTCAGAAAATACGAATGAATTAGATGTAGATTTAATTGCTGATGGTAATTCATATATAGAAGTAAAGAAAGGTGTTGTTCAAGGAAATTTAAATGTATTGAATAGAACGCAACATCTAGTCTTAACTGAAGACTATAAAGATATTCGATTAGGACGTGGAAATGAAGAAAAATTTGATACATATGTAAAAGCTATTAAAGATATAAATGCTAGTATTGAAATTCCTAGTGGTCTTAAGAATTTAATGTATAGGATACAGCCAAGCACTTCAGAAGTAAAATTATCAGTTAGTAAACATAATAGTGTGGAAGATGAAAAAATATTTGTATTCTATGTTCCAGTTACTGCTAATGGTGATGTAGATACTACAAGAGAAATCATCATGAAAGAAAATGTTACTTTAACAGATGATTATATTGATATTTCCAGTGACAAGTTAGTAGAAAATACTGCTTATGTATTGTTAGTTGGAAATAATCAGGTAGATACTTCTAAACTACAGACATTAGTTGATGCAGTTGATGACTATGAAAGAAATACAGGAATCCACAACAATGAATTTAAGCCTGCGTTTGAGAAAGCACAAGAAATTCTTTCTAATCAGAATTCTGCAACGCAAGAAGAAGTAGATAATGCTTATGCTGCACTTGATAAAGCTTATGCTAGATGTCAGATTCAGGATTATATCTTGGATTATTATAATAGACCTTATGAAAAATATGCTGATTATACTACAGACAGTGCGTTAGCTTTATATCAGACTTTAGGATCAGCACAAAGTATTCTTGATGAAAATACTCTTACAACTGATGAGCTTAAAGCTTATATTAAAGATCTAGATGATAAAAAAGCGGCATTAGTTAAAGTAGAAGAAGGTGTTGTAAAAGTAGAAAAAGGTATAAATAAAGAAGCAGTAGATAATAAAAACAATGTAGGTTACTTTACAGTTACGGAAGAGGCAAATGGTGATAAAGTAATTCTTCATGGTGAATATCATAATGATGGAATTAATCATTTAACAAATGAAAAACTAGGTGCTTTAGATCTTTCAAAGATTACTAATTATAGAATTTTTATTGAAAATATTTATTATGATGATGAAGAAAATGGTAACCATAATTCTACAAGATATGTAAAAGCAGAAGAATTCAAACCATTAAATGGAGAAACTGATTTTACGAAAGGATTCCAGTTTGATTATGAGACAGATCCAGGAAATATTACATTTGAATTAAGGCAGATTAAACCAACAAGTAAGTCTCTAGTATATTCTATTGGAACTTATTTAACTGATGTAGATAAGAATGCGCCTGAAGTCTTAAGTATTAAGAAATTAGATGATGGAACAATTCGTGTAGAATTTAATGAACCAGTTGAAATGGAAGATACTAACTGGAAGAAATCTGACAAATCTGGAGAAAAAGATGGAAGTGTTTGGATCGGTACTTTAACAGAAGATAAATTCTATGAGGTTGCTGCTAAGGATTTAGCTGGTAATTCCATGACCTTTACAGTTGATCACAAAGCTCCAGTAGTAAATTCAATCAGCTACTCTGAAACTGAATTAACAAATAAAGACGTAAAAGTGACTATTAATTTTGATGAATATATTAGTGTAGCAGATACACAGTTAAACTCAGGTTGGAAATATGATGTAAATCATCTAAAGGCAACTAAAACATTCAGTGAAAATACTACAGAAGATGTAACTTTCATTGATAAGACTGGAAATAAAGTGACTGTAAAAGTAGAAGTTAATAATATTGATAAAGAAGCTCCAACAGCAAATATTATATCTCCAAATCCAGATGGTACTATCCGTGTTAAATTTAGTGAGCCAGTAATTATTGATGATGAAAATTGGGAAATGCTAGAAGATAATTACGAAGAAGATGGCGTGCTATGGGTTGGAACACTTACAGAGAATAAGATTTATCAAGTAGAAGCTCGTGATTTTGCAGGAAATAAAGTAATATTTGATGTAGATCATGAAGCACCAGTAGCGGATGTGAAATATGAAACACTTCCAGAAACTGGAGAAGTAAAAGTTACGATTAACTTCGCAGATGAAGCGGTATATTTAACTTCAAGTACTCAGAATCCAGGATGGAATGAGGAAGTAATGGGTCATACATTTACTAAAGTATTTAATGAAAATACAGTAGAAATTGTTAATTTCCATGATACCATGGATAATAAAACTAATGTAGAAGTACGAGTAGATAGTTTTGATAAAGATGCTCCAAAAGTAGAAGTAACATATTCTAATGATAATGGTAACCAGGTAACTAAAGATGATGTTACAGTAACATTAACAGCTAATGAAGCAATTAAAGATATTGAAGGCTGGGAACGTACATCAGCTGAAACATTTACTAAAGTATTTAGCGAAAATGGTAAATATTCTGTTGATGTATATGATTTAGCAGGCAATAAGACAATTGTTAATTTTGAAGTAAAACGTATCGATAAGATTGCGCCAGTTATTATATTACATGGTGTAGAACCAGATGGTACAACAAAAGAAACAGTTACTTATACTATTACTGAACAAAGCATTTCTAAGATTGTAATTGATGGTGTAGAGTACAATGAAAAGAATGCACCTAAAGAAATATCTGGTGTAGGTACACACACAATTAGAGTAATTGATAAGGCAGGTAATGAAGCTAGTGTATCCTTTACTATAGTAGAATCTGTAAAACCTACAGTAACAGTAAAAGATAGTTCTAAGGGAATTGAAGGTCATTATAGTTATCTTGATCTAAAACTATATGATGCAAGTGGAATCGATTATGTAGTAGTAAATGGTGTAAAGAAAGACTTGGTAAACAATACATGGTCAGACTTAAATGATGCTAATGTAAACTATGTAGAAGGACACAATGTAGTAGAAGTGTATGATATCTATGGCAATAAGGCAGTATTTGAATTTGATTATGATACAGTTGCACCAGAAGTAGCAGTAAAAGACAGTTCTAAAGGAACAGATGGTTATTATAGTTACTTAGATTTAAAACTTTATGACAATAAAGCTATTGATTATGTAATAGTAAATGGTGTAAAGAAAGACTTGGCAAATGATGCATGGTCAGACTTAAATGATGCTAATGTAAGTTATGTAGAAGGACACAATGTAGTAGAAGTGTATGATATCTATGGCAATAAGACAATCTTTGAATTTGATTATGATACAACAGCACCAGTCATCTTTGCTAAAAACATAACTATCAAGAAAAATAGTAGTTTTAACCCATTAAATGGTGTAAAAGCCACAGATGATGGTAAAGATATTACATCATCAATCATTGTGGAAGAGAACCATGTAAACACAAGAAAAACCGGAAAATATGAAGTAAGATATTCTGTTACTGATCTAGCTGGTAATACAACAGAGAAATCCATTATCGTAACAGTAGAGAGAAAATCCTGCTGGGAAAACTTTGTGGACATCGTAGAAGATACTATCAAAGTGGTAGACGATATTGTGCATGGAATTTTGGATTGGATATTTTAAAGAATCTAAAATTAAATAGTTCTATGTAATGATAAAAGTCGTATCTATGGCTCCCAACATATGATACGACTTTTAGTATTGCGTTTTGAATATTGAATAAAGCAGAATATATGCTATACTTTACTCAATATACGATGGGAGGAATTGATATGATATTAAAACATTTGAATACATCAGGATTGATTTCTTCTTTCGTCCGGACTACAGCTAGGTAGATATTATAAACAAGTAAATAAAGCGCCACCTTCTTTCAGAATGAATTAAATCTGATAGAAAGGGTGGTGTTTATGGAGCAGAATGATATCTCAGTTTTAATCAAAACAAATGCTGATGAAGCATATGATCGATTATCTAAGAAATTCATAAGTATTAGGGCAATTCTGGTGCAGATTTTAAAGAATTGCACAATAGAATTTAATGATATAACATTAAGTGATATATCAAGTTATATTCATGAAAGATATTTGGATTCTAATGGAAAGAATATTCTTAGTGGAAATACAGAAGATGAGACGATACCAGGAGCTAAAATAATCTATGATGTTTTATTTGAGGCAAGGGTTCCAGGAAAAGAAGATGAGACAATCATCGTGAATGTGGAACTACAGGGAACAGACCAGAAATCGTATGTATTACTGAGAAGAGCTATTTATTATGCAGTAAGATTGTTAGATAGACAGAAGAATTCCAGCGAAGGATTTCAAAATTCAGAATTTAATAAACTGAAGAAAGTGTATAGTATATGGATATGTATGAATCATACAAATGAAAAGAACAATACCATAAAATACTACACGATAACGGAAAAAGGAAATGGAAAATATAAAAGTCCAAAAGAAGACTACGATCTAATGAGTGTTGTCATGATTTATGTAAATAAAAAATATGATTATGATGAGGATGATCGAAGCTTGGATAGGCTATTGCATATCATACTAGGAAAAGATTTGAATGCACAGCAAAAGAAAGAGTATTTGGAGAAGGATTATGGTATACTTATATCAGAGGAAGAAGAAAAGGAGGTAGAAGAGATGTGTGATTTAAGCTTGGGTCTACGTATGGAAGCCATGCAGGAAGGTCTGGTCAAAGGGAAACTAGAAGGTTTAGCTGAAGGGAAAATTGAAGGCAAATTAGAAGGAATAGCTGAAGGAAAAATTGAAGGAAGATTAGAAAGTACAATTCTTCATGTTAAAAATTTGATGAAAAAGATACCTAATATAAGCATGCAGGAAGCAATGGACATCTTGGAAATAGAAGAAAACCTTCGAGATCAAGTGGAAGAAGCATTACAATAATAGTTTATTTAGGCGGTCTGTTAAGGCTGCCTTTTTTTAAATATATAAAGATTTTATAGTTAGAGGTTAATACTTAGTCTGTTTCTAAGCGTAGGTATATTAATAAAAATGACAATATGATATAATACCGACATGAAAAGAGAACATAGTATAGAAAAATTTAGAGAACAATTATTAAATTGGTATGATGAAAATAGAAGAATATTACCTTGGAGAGAAGACGCAACTCCGTATCGTGTCTGGGTAAGTGAAATTATGCTACAACAGACAAGAGTAGAAGCTGTAAAACCTTACTTTGAACGTTTTGTGAAAGAACTTCCAACCTTACAAGATATGTCTGTCGCAAGTGATGATACTTTATTCAAGTTATGGGAAGGGCTAGGGTATTATAATCGAGTAATGAATATGAAAAAATGCGCAATAGAATGTGTGGAAAAGCATGGAGGGAATCTTCCGAGTACTTATGATGAATTAATTCAGCTTCCAGGCATTGGTGCTTATACAGCAGGAGCGATTGCTTCTATTGCGTATAAACAAAAAGTACCTGCAGTAGATGGAAATGTTCTTCGTGTATTTAGTCGCGTTTTGATTAGTGAAGATGATATATTAAAAGAAAGTACAAAACGTAAATTTCAGAAAATTATTATGGAGTATCTCCCAGAAGATCGAAGTGATGCCTTTAATCAGGCGTTAATGGAAATAGGCGCATTAATCTGTGTACCAAATGCAGCACCTCGCTGTAATATATGTCCTGTCGCAAGTGAGTGTATGGGATATCAAAGCGGTGATGCTCATCGTCTTCCTAATAAAGCGGTGAAAAAAGCAAGAAAAATAGATAAGAAAACAGTTTTAGTTATCACATATCAGAATCAGGTTCATTTATGTCAGAGAGAAGAGAAAGGTTTATTAGCTGGTTTATATGAATTTGATGTTTATGAGGGATATTTGACAAAAAATCAAATTAGGGATCAATTCAAAGGAAATATAAAACGTATGACAGCTTTGGAAGATACGAAACATATATTTTCCCATGTGGAATGGCATATGAAAGGATATCTGATTGAATTAAATGATAAAACTATCGATGGTATCTGGTGTACAAAAAAAGAGATAGAAGAAACATATGCGATACCTACTGCATATAAAGTGTATAAGAAAGCATGGTTAGAGTGGTGAAAAAATGAATTTATATGAAGAATTAAAATCCTATGTACCTTACAATGAACAGGAAGCAGGGGATTTGAAGGTTATGATGAAATATTTAGAATCATTTGATGATGTGTATACAAGAGATAATGTATTTGGACACATTACTGCTAGTCCGTGGATCATAAATGAAGATGCATCAAAAGTATTGATGATTTATCATAATATCTATGATTCATGGGGATGGTGTGGAGGCCATGCGGATGGAGATAAAGATCTGATCCATGTAGCTTTAAAGGAAGGAATGGAAGAAACAGGTGTAACACAGCTATCTTTGCTGGATTCGCATATTCTTGCGATTGATATCCTTCCTGTACCGCCTCATGTAAAACATGGAAAATTTGTATCTTCTCATGTACATTTAAACGTAACTTATCTTTGTAAAGCAAGTGAATCAAAAACCTTGCATATAAAACCTGATGAAAATAGCGGTGTTGCCTGGATCGCAATAAATGATATACCAGCTAAAGTGACAGAAGCGGATACGAAAGTTGTTTATCAGAAATTAATGGAAAAAACATATCGTTTTCTACATAAAAAATAACATGAACTTTATATGAGTTAGGCAAAAAAAACACACATTCTATACGACTTTGTCATATGGTATAGAGAATGTGGGGTTATGCATATGAATATGAAAGTAATGAAATTTGGTGGTACTTCCTTGCGTAATGAAACGACAAGAAAATATGTGTATCGCCATATACTAGAATACAGTAAAACGCATAAAGTCATCGTTGTTGTATCTGCTATGGGCAGATATCCTGATAAGTATGCAACAGATACTCTGCTTTCTATGGGAAATGAGGCTCTCACTCGAGAAGAAAAGGCAAGACTTGTTTCCTTAGGAGAGCAGCTTTCGGCTATTCAAGTATGTTCGGAATTATTAGAGATGGGGCTGCGTACCTATGCGCCTTCTTTTTTCGATTGCGGGATACTGAGTGATGAAAATTATGAATATGCTAATGTCTTAAAACTGGATCATACGATACTGAAAAAGAAACTAAATGATTATGATATTTTAGTCGTTACCGGATTTATTGGAGTTTCACCAAAAGGCTATGTCACAACATTGGGAAGAGGGGGAAGTGATTATAGCGCTGTTTTATTTGCGGATATGATGGATTTAAAGGAAGTGGATATCTATACTGATGTGGATGGTGTTTACGACAACGATCCAAAGCTGAATTCTTATGCGATCAAATATGATAAACTAACTTATGATGAAATGCTGAATATGAAATCTCGTGTTCTTCATGATCGTTGTATAAATTATGCGAAAAAACATCATATACGTATAAATTTAAAGGGGACATTTTCCACGAGTCTAGGAACAGTGATTGAAGATTAATTCTTACCATTTTCTGAAGTCTAGGCTAAGTATGGAATGTTTAGTTTGTTTATGATACAATATTTCTGAGGTGATCAACTTGAAGAATATTATTTTGATCAAACATCTTGATGACGTAGAAAAAGTTAAAAAGATAGAAGCAGCTTTAGCAGAAACAAGAGTAGATTATCAGGTGAATTTAGAAAAACAATGTGTTATTATCGAAGGTAATTCCGATATGGTTTCGGTTGCGAGAAAAGTAATTAATGATTTAGGTTTTCAAATTATTTAGATAAGCATATCTCTTTTTCGACTCTTTTTAAGAGTCTTTTTATATGAATGGTGGAGTGGATTTATATGATTACGATTAAAACGAAAGATAATATAAAGGATTGGCGTTTTGTTCGAGAAGAAGTCTTTATGAAAGAACAAGGATTTCAGAATGAGTTTGATAATATTGATGATTATGCGATTCATATTACACTTTATGTAAATGATAAGATTGCAGGCTGTGCAAGATGTTTTCCTCAAGGTAATAATAGTGATTGCTGGGTGTTGGGAAGAATTGCGATATTACCTCAATATCGTCATCAAAAACTTGGGGGAGTGTTATTAAAGGAATTAGAGAATGAGGTTAAAAAGCATCAGGGTACACACTGTATATTAGATGCACAGTGTCGCGTAAAAGCTTTTTATGAGTGTTATGGATATGAAGTGTGTGGAGAAATACACATGGATGAGCATGTACCACATATTCAGATGCAAAAAAAGCTGAATATGGGCAAACTATAAATATATATGATAGAAAAAGCTATATATGATATTTTATTCACAAAGTAAAGAAAATATGGTATACTAAGCAGTAGGTGATAAACATGACAGAAAAAAATGTACCAAAGGCAACGCTTCAGCGATATCCTGTTTACCTGAAAGCATTGCGTAAGTTAAAAAGCTCAGGAGTAGAAAGAATTATGTCAAAAGAATTGGCGAGTGTTGTAAACATTGAACCAACTACAATTCGTCGTGATTTTTCTTTTCTAGGAAATCTTGGGAAACAGGGTTATGGTTATGATGTAAATCGTTTAATAGAAATTTTTAATCAGCAGTTAGGCATGGATTTTGATGAAAAAATTATTTTAGTTGGTGCTGGTAATATGGGACGTGCATTAATGAAGTATAATAAATGGGACTATGTAGTCGGTGAAATTGAATGTGCGTTTGATATTAATCCAGATCGTCAGGGTGTACGTTTTGGTATTCCTGTTTATGATATTAAAGATTTAGAGGAAAAAGTACCGGAAGGCTGTCGTATCGCAATTTTGGCGATCAGTGAAAATATTCAGCAGACAGTAGATCGTCTGATTGCCTGTGGTATTACAGGATTAGTAGATTTTACCCATGAACACATACAAATTCCAAAAGGGGTTGTATTAAAGAGCGTTGATGTGGTATCATCTATACAGGAGTTAGTCTTCGAGACAAACAATTTAAATGTAGAGCGATGAAACAGAACAAAATATACAACGTGCAAAAGCGAGTGCAGGATGGTGAAAGCTGCATGCAGACGAGTATATATTTGAACAGCTGTGGAGCTGAACCGGAGAAAGCTAGTAGACGGTTCCGTGTGGGAGCGATATATCCCATAAAGATGCTTATACTTGAAGTATGAGAATCAGGATGGCACCGCGTATCATTACGTTCCTGAATAGGGACGTTTTTTTTATACATGAAGGAGGAAATGATATGTTTGAATTTATGACTATACGCGAACTATATGAGATTGTTATGAGTGCGTCTCATGTAGAACTAGATACAATTGAATATGTACAATTACAAGGATGGGTACGTACAAATCGCTGTAACGGTAAAATTGGATTCATCGAATTAAATGATGGAACTTATTTCCGTAATGCACAGTTAGTGTACATGCAGGAACTAAAAAACTTTGATGAAGTGGAAAAATATCCTACAGGTGCCGCCATTACGATAACTGGGAAGTTTGTCTTAACACCAGAAGGAAAACAGCCTTTTGAAATCCAAGTGACAGAATCAGTATTAGAAGGTGACTGTGATCGTGATTATCCTTTACAGAAAAAACGTCATAGCTTTGAATATTTAAGAGAAATTGCTCATCTTCGTCCACGTGCAAACTCATTCTATGCGATTTTTAGACTTCGTTCTGTTTTATCTATGGCAATTCATGAATTCTTCCAGAACCAGGGGTTTGTTTATGTGCATACACCAATCTTAACTGGTAACGATGGAGAAGGTGCAGGTGAAATGTTCACTGCGACAACTCGTGATGATGCGGATTATGAAAAAGATTTCTTTGGGAAAGAAGCATTTTTAACAGTTACAGGACAGCTTCATGTAGAAGCCTTTGCGATGGCATTCCGTGATGTATATACCTTTGGTCCTGCTTTCCGTGCAGAAAACTCTAATACAAGCCGTCATGCGAGTGAATTCTGGATGATCGAACCGGAAATTGCATTTGCGGATTTAGAAGATAACATGAATCTGATTGAAGATATGGTAAAATACTGTATTGATTATGTATTAGAAAATGCAAGTGAAGAAATGAATTTCTTCAACAAAATGATTGATAAGACTTGTATTGAACGTATTACGAAAGTACGTGATTCTGAATTTAAACGTATGACTTACAGCGAAGCAATTGAATTATTGTTGAAGGCTGATGTTAAATTTGAAAACAAAGTTGAATGGGGTATGGATCTAAACTCTGAACATGAACGTTATATCTGTGAAAAAATCGTTAATGGACCTGTATTCCTGACAGATTATCCAAAAGATATCAAAGCATTCTATATGCGTGTTAACGATGATGGTAAAACAGTTGCGGCATGTGACTTGTTAGTGCCAGGTGTTGGTGAACTTGTAGGAGGAAGCCAGCGTGAAGAACGTTATGATGTATTAGAAAAACGTATGGATGACATGGGTATGACAAAAGATAATCTACAGTGGTATATGGATTTAAGACGATATGGCGGCTGTAAACATGCAGGATTTGGTCTTGGATTTGACCGTTTCTTAATGTATTTGACTGGTATGCAGAATATTCGTGATGTAGAACCATTCCCACGTACTCCAAAAAATCTGTTGTTTTAATGAACCATGGGAAACCATGGTTTTTTTAAGGAAAGGAAGGTTATGATGATTCGTTTTGTACAATTATCCGATGTGCCAAAACTACGAGATATTTATGCATACTATGTAAAAAATACAGTAATCACTTTTGAATATGATGTACCTTCAATAGAAGAATTTACAAAACGGGTAGAAGACGTGTATGAAACTTACCCTTATCTTGTATGTGAAATAAATAATCAGATTGCTGGGTTCGCCTACGCTCATCGTCATATGCAAAGAGATGCATATAAATGGAATGTAGAGTTATCCATTTATCTTTCTTCAACAGCACAAGGCAAAGGAATAGGAACAGCATTATACACTGCTTTATTGGAACTTTTAAAGAAACAGAATTTACAAAAAGCTATTTCCTGCATCACATTGCCTAATGATAAAAGTATGGCCTTACATAAAAAATTTGGTTTCACTGAAATGGGATTGTTTCATCAGGCTGGATACAAATGCGATGCATGGCATGATGTGATATGGCTTTCAAAGGACTTGAATAATCATGAAATTAATCCAAACGATTGGATAGTAATTGAAGAGATGCCTGAAGCAGAAAAAGAAAGAATATTAATGAATGCAGAAAAATTTATAAAATAAGTTTATTAAGTGATTTACTATCCGTAAGTTATTCACCTAAGAAGGACGATAATCATAAACAAATTGTGAATTCTTTATGAGTATGCGACAGAAGCACTGTAAATTTTTCATAATATTTAGTATAATAACAGATATTGATGTTTGGGAGGCTATTATGGATCATAAATTGATTGAGAAATATACAAAAACGTATGGTGTTCGTTTTACAAGAAGACAGAAGAAAAAATTTATAAAAGATTTGTGTGAAGAGTTTGAATCAATAGGATATTCACATACTATGATTGAAGGGAAAAAATTGTTTTCTCGTGCTGAAAATTATTTGTTTGGAAATCTAAAACAGATGAAAACTATTATTGTGGCTCCTTATGATACTCCAGAGCGTAAGTTTTGGAATAAAGTTGTCTATTATCCTTTTGATGGGAATAAAACTGCAAGTAAAACCGTAGTTGCGACATATTTGCCTATTGGAATTGTCTTTGCGATTTTATTTCTAGGATTATATGGTTTACAACCTTTAGTGACCTCCATTGGTCTATCTGCACTTTTATCTGTCTGCTTATTTTTATTGACGATAATGTTGATGTATTGGATGCTTCATGGGTTTCATAACTCAAAAAACTATAATCGAAACTCAGCATCTATTGTTGCGGCATTAGAAATTGCGAGAAGCTTAAATAAAGAAGAAAAAAGAAAGATTGGTTTCGCATTTACAGATAAGAATAAACTACGTTTTGCAGGTGCTGAATCCTTTGCACAGGATTTAGTTAATCAAGGGAAAAATCCGTCTTTGATTTGTCTTGATTGCATCGCAAAGGGCAGTGAAGTACAGATAGGATTTAATCCGCAGAATCGTAAATTAGCTACAGAAATAGCAAAATATCATCCTGAAAAGAAACAAATAGAATTAGTAAAATTAGATGATCAGATGCGTCTGCAAAATGCAATGTCACATTATAAAAAAGCCGTAGTTATTTCCAGTGGAGAACTTGATAAAAATGGTTCACTTGTGGTATATGGCACAGGCACAGGAAAAGATTGTGAAATTGATATGCATGTATTAGAAAATAACATCAAAATGGTAAGGGAATATTTGCAAAATCAGAAGTAGGAAGGTGAATATTTATGTTACGAAAGTTATTATCATTACTTCATAATAAAATTTTCATTGTTACCTTATTGATTCTGATACAGCTGTTAGTTTTTTTTACAATAGTATTTAAAGTCAGTGAATATTTTGTTGCTATCTATTTTATACTGATTGCGCTAAGTTTTGGTATTAGTATTTATATTATCAATAAAAATGATAATCCAACTTATAAATTGACATGGGTATTGTTAATTATGACCGTACCGGTATTTGGCGGTCTGATTTACATATTATTTGGTGGACAGAAAGTTCCTAAAGAGCTTCGTAAACGTGATATGGAAGCGGAAGAAATCTATCAAGAAGTATTATGGCAGAATGCTAAAATCATGGAAGAGCTAGAGGAACAGGATCCGGTTGCATATAAACAGGCAAATTATTTGTGGAAAAATGCTATGTATCCAATTTATAATCATACGGAAACTTCATTCTTTCCAATTGGAGAAGATAAGTTTAAGGCTATGGTTGAGGAGCTTAAGAAAGCAGAAAAATTTATCTTCCTGGAATACTTTATCATTGCGCCAGGTATTATGTGGGATACAATTTTAGATATTTTAATTCAGAAGGTAAAAGAAGGTGTTGAAGTACGTGTTTTGTATGATGATGCAGGATGTATTACAACACTTCCACAGGATTATTGTGCTACTTTACATCGCCTAGGGATCAAAGCTAAGGTATTTAATCCGATTAAGCCACGTCTGGCAATGCAGATGAATAACCGTGATCATCGTAAAATACTAGTCATTGATGGGAAAGTCGGAATGACTGGAGGAATCAATCTAGCAGACGAATACATTAACAAAAAAGAACGTTTTGGTCATTGGAAAGACTGTTCTGTGATGTTAAAGGGAGAAGCCGTATGGAATTTAACTTTAATGTTCCTACAGTTCTGGAATTATGATGAGGCAGAAAAAGATAATGTGTTTGATTTTAAATGTGATGTAAAAGAATTTGAAAATATCTCAAATGATGGATATGTACAGCCTTATAGCGATTCACCCACAGATGAAGAAAATGTTGGAGAATATACACATATCAATATGATCAATGCTGCCAATCATTATGTTTATGCTACGACACCTTATCTGGTTATTGATAATGAGATGAAAACAGCATTAGTGTTAGCTGCTAAGAATGGAATTGATGTTAGAATTCTAGTTCCTCATATTCCAGATAAATGGTATGTTTTTGCGGTTACTAGATCAAATTATCGTGATCTGATTGAAGCTGGTGTAAAGATTTATGAATATACACCAGGCTTTGTCCATGGCAAAACATTTGTTGTAGATGATAAAATGGCAGTCGTAGGAACAGTTAATATGGACTATCGTTCCTATTATCTGCATTACGAATGTGGTGTATGGTTCTATCGCAGTAAGGTAGTCATGGATGTGAAAAAAGATTATTTAGAGACGTTAGAAAAGAGTCATTTAGTAACATTAGAAGAATGTAAACAAGTACGTTTACCAGTTCGTATCATGCGAGCTATCTTAAATTTATTCTCACCAATGATGTAATCATCTTTTGAAAAGATAAACAAGAAGATTTGAATATAACCATAATCAGATCTTCTTTTTTTATATAGGAATAATCAGAAAATAATCATTTCTTTTAGAGTAAAAGTGTTATACTTAAAGTAGATATACGAAAAAATGAAAGGAGCGAGGAAAATGAAATTTAAGAAGTTATTTGAACCTATTGTGATTCGTGATTTAGAGTTAAAAAACAAAGTAGTCATGTCTGCGATGGGAACACATGAAAGCGGGGCAAGTCCAGATGGGAGAATGGTTACAGATAAGCTAATTGCTTATCATGTTGCTCGTGCTAAAGGCGGCTGTGGATTAAACATGGTGGAGGTATCTGCAGTAGATGAGGCTAGTTCCCCTCATGGCTTTTTATCCATTGCGGAGGATAAGTACATTGAAGGCTTTAAAAAGCTGAATGATGCAGTTCATGCGGCAGGAGGAAAAACAGCTATTCAATTGTGGCAGGGAGGTCTTGCAGTTGCGAGTGATCCTACAGCTGAAATCCTATTACCAAATGATACGCCTTTATCAGCTGAATATACTGTAAAGGCGATTACTTCTGAAAGACTATTATCTGTTATTGAAGCCTTTGGTGAAGCTGCTAGACGTAGTGTAGAGGCTGGATTTGATGCGATTGAATTTCATTGTGCTCATAATTATTTACCACATTCTATGTTATCAGGCGGTTTAAATCATCGTCAGGATGAATGGGGCGGAAGTTATGATAATCGTAAAAAATTCCCACTGGAATGTATCAAGGCAATTCGTAGTCATATGCCGGAAGGTATGCCTTTGTTTATGCGTATTGGCTGTCATGATGATATGTTAGAAGGTGGACTAACAGTTGAAGAAGTAATTAAGTTCTGTAAAGAGGCAAAAGAATATGGTGTTGATGTATTAAATATTTCAAGAGGAAATATTATGACTGCCGCAACAGTGTATGAGGTAGCTCCTGTGGATATTCCACATGGTTTCAATGTAGAAGATGCCGCAAGAATTCGTAAAGAAACAGGTATGCTTACAATGCCTTGTGGTCGTATTAATACACCAGAATATGCGGAAGAAATCTTAGAAAAAGATCAGGCGGACTTAATTGTTATGGCTCGTGCTCAGCTTGCGGATTCTGATTTCTGTAATAAGGCTAAGGCAGGAGATTTATCTTCTATAAAATATTGTCTAGGCTGCAATCAGGGCTGTTATGACTATTTCTGCAAATCTTTATATGATCCTTCTATAGAACATATTACATGTATGCGTAATCCAGCTTTATTAGAAGAAGAAACCATGTCTTTGAAGAAAACAGACAAACCTAAAAAAGTAGTTATTGCGGGTGGAGGAATCGCTGGATTGGAAGCAGCAGATGATTTAATGAGAAGTGGACATACTCCAGTTATCTATGAAGCAAGTAATCATTTAGGAGGGCAGTTTGCGATTGCCGGTGTAGCACCACGTAAAGATGATTTCAAAAATGCATGTGATCGTGCTATTGAAAGAATTTCCGAACTAAATATTGAGGTACATGTAAATACTCCTCTTACTGCAGATATTCTTGCGCAAGAGAAACCAGATGCAGTACTTATTGCGATTGGTTCTTCTCCTATTACTCCTCCAATTCCTGGTATTCATGAAGACTATGTAATTGGTTCTCATGATGTGTTATCAGGAAGTGAAATCGATGCGAAAAAAGCAGTTGTGATTGGCGGAGGTTTAGTAGGCATTGAAACAGCAGAGTTTATGGCTCAGAAAGGTATAGAAGTTACAGTTGTGGAAATGCGTGATAACGTTCTTACTGAGTTAGGGCAGCTTCGTCAGATTGGAACACAATTTGCCCTTGCCAATGAACCAATTACCATTATGACAAAAACTACATGTAATGCGATAAAAGATCATAAAGTAATGGCAGAATCTGAGGGCAAAGAAATAGAATTAGAAGCTGATTTAGTTGTTGTTGCGGTAGGCTCTAAAACAAATGATTCTAAAGATTTACAGGAAAAATGTAAAGAAATGAATATACCTTATTATGTAGTTGGGGATGCAGTGAAACCACGTTTGGCTTTAGATGCTATTCATGATGCATATAAAGCAGTGCTTGATATAAATTCAGATAATTAAAATAGAATATGAAAATAAGGAATTTCAAAATTTACTGTATTTATCAGAAATGAAGAAATTCCTTTTTATATTTGTCCTGAAGTTAGAAAGAATACAAAAACAATGGTACCATCTTCTTTATTTAAATTTCAGCGCCATAAATATGCTATAATGATAATACTAACCGGAAAGGGTGGAATTTATGAAACAAATCATGACTGGTACTGAAAATTTCAAAGAAATTATTGATCATAACTATTATTATGTGGACAAGACAAAGCTGATTGAAGACATAATAACAGAAAAAGTCGTTTTATATACTCGGCCTAGACGATTTGGTAAGACATTGAATATGTCGATGCTATATTATTTCTTTTCCAATAAGGAAAAAGATAATAAATATTTATTTGATGGTTTAGCTATTTCTTTCAATTCAGAAATTATGAAACATCAAAATCAGTATCCTGTTATTTCTATCACTTTAAAGGATATGAAAAAGCAGAACATAGAAGATGCATATGAATATTTTAATGACATAATCAAAAAAATCATTGTGAAACATTACGAATTATATTCTTCTCCTTATATTGTAGAATCTATAAAAGAAGAATTAAAAAGATTAGAAAATAAAAATTCTTCACAAAATGAATTAGAAAATGCTTTACTTTTGATTGCTGAATGTTTATATCAGCATTATGGAAACAAGGTTATTATTTTGATTGATGAATATGATGTTCCTCTACAATCTGCTTATTTAGAAGGATATTATGATGAAATGGTAAACTTTCTACGCAATGTATTTAGTTCTGCCTTAAAGACAAATGATGCCCTAGAAAAAGGTATCATGACAGGCTGTTTAAGAATTGCCAAGGAAAGTATCTTTACTGGACTGAATAATTTTTCTGTACGCTCTATCTTAGATTATGAAGCAGGTGACTGTTTTGGTTTTACACAAAGTGAAATCGATGAATTATTAGAATATTATGATATAAAAGAAAAAAGAGAAATAATAAAAGACTGGTATGATGGTTATTTGTTTGGCAACACGGAAATCTATAATCCATGGAGTACATTAAACTATGTTCAAAAGGTGTTAAATCGTAAAGACTTTTCCCCTGTCAGCTTTTGGGCTAACACAAGCGGTAATGATATTATCAAACAATATATTGAGCATTCTGATGAAACCACAAAAGAAGAATTCCAGCAATTATTAAATGGTAAAAGTATCATTAAAAGAATTAAACCCGAATTGACTTATCGAGAGATGGATTTTGATCGCAATCCTACAATGAAAGATGATGTTTATAGTTTTCTTCTCTTCACAGGTTATTTAAAGGTTGAAAAACAGCTTCTTATAGAAGGTGATAATGCAGTATCCAATACGTATTATCTTGTAATTCCAAATCAGGAAATTAAAGAAATCTATACCAATATCTTTGGTGAATGGTTTACCGTTTTCCAAAATGAAAGACGTAGTGACTTTATTAATAGCTTATTAGCTGAAGATACTGATAATGCTTTAGAAATATTATCTGATGTATTAGAGGCAAGCATTAGTTACTATGATAATTATGAAAGTTTTTACCATGGCTTTCTTATAGGTTTTCTACAAGGTTCAGAATACATGATACAATCCAATAAAGAAAGCGGAGATGGAAGATTTGATATTGCTTTAGTTCCAAGAAGAAGAACAAGAACTTGTATCATATTAGAATGTAAACATAGTCTATCAAATGAACAGCTTGTATCAGATAGTCAAAATGCCGCAAAACAAATTAATGAAAAAAATTATAAAAGTTTCTTTATAAAACAGGGCTATCGCAAAACGATAGGATATGGCATATCCTTTTATAAGAAACAATGTTATATCACAAAAGCATAAAGACAACAAAATAAGGAATTTCAAAAATTACTGTATTTATCAGAAATGAAGAAATTCCTTTTTATATTTGTCCTAAAGTTTGAAAGAATGTCAATTCATAAGTGTACCTTTTTGGCTCTTTAAGCGTTAATAATAAATAGAAATAACATATTATCATATCTCATGATTTATGAGTAAAATGTCGAATTATGGGAGAAATCATCATATTTATCTAACAAAAGAAAACGCTTGCATAAGTATAGATTATATGGAATAATATAACGCATACGCTGAGCATATATTTTTAAATATATGTGGGGGAAGGAGAAAAAATTGAAAAAAATAGTAAAACCGATTATGATTTCGTTAGTTGTGGCTTCTATCGCAATTACATGTGTTCCTTTGAATGATATATTCATTCATGCGGAGTCAAAGGAGAATTTTGCGTTAAACAAAGAGGGTTTCGCAAGCTTTGAAGATGTGGAAAATGGTTTTCAGGCAGAAAAAGCACTAGATGGCAAAGAAGGCAATGATTCTAGATGGGCTGCTAAAGAAGGCGAATCCAGTGCATGGCTATGCGTTGACTTAGCAGGTGAAAAGACTTTTGATGAGTTTCGTATCCTGCAGGAAAATGAAAGTCAGAGAATCGGTAAGTTTTTGATTGAGGGTTCCCATGATGGAAGTACATTTGAGAGTATATATCAATCAGAGGATAAATCACTAACAAATGGTTATGAAGCAGATCTTAGGGTAAAGCTGGAATCTAATGTTACCTATCGTTATGTACGTATTCATATTCAAAGCTTGATTAAAGAGGCTTATCCAAGTATTTCGCTACGTGAATTTGAAGTTTTAGGTACAACAGCAGAAGTTAATACCCCGGTTAATGAGAATTTAGCTTTACATAAAAGTGTAACAACATCTGTGGAATATGCGACTATGCCAGGTAGTAATTTATGCGATGATGATGAAAAATCCAGATGGTCCAGTGAACAGAAACCTATTCAATGGGCATATGTGGATTTACAGGAATCCTATAACTTTAATACTTTTTCAATGATTTGGGAAGATAAAAATAATTATGCTTCTGCATATAACATTTATGTATCAGATGATGTAAATAAATGGGGAGATCCTGTTATTAAAAGAACAGGGAATACATCTTCTACAAGCACAGAAATATTAGAAGACAGTGTTAAGGGGCGTTATGTTAAATTAGAAGTTATCACACAGACAGGCTATCCTAGTGTATCTTGTCGTGATTTTAAAGTGATGTTATCGGACAGTCAAATTTCTCCGCAAGATCCCATGGAAAATGTTGCGCTCAACATGATGGCTGCATCAGATTCAAATGAAACTAAGGAATTAAATGCATTAAAGGCAGTTGATGGAGATAAAACAACTAGAAATTCTAGATGGGCTAGTGGCCTAGGTAGTGGACAACATTGGTTATCTATTGACTTAGGAGAAAAACGTAATATAAAAACGGTTTATTTATATTGGGAAACAAGAAAAGCTATGGATTATGAAATTCAATTATCGGATACAGGTGCAGAGGGCAGCTGGTATACGGTAAAGCATATAAAAAATCAGCCACTTCAGAAGAATGATAAAATTGTTTTGGATAAAGCAGAAACGGCTCAATATATTCGTTTATATGTAAATAGCTTTACAGCGGATGATCCAGATACTGCTAATTCGTGGAATAATGTTTCCGTATATGAAATGGAAGTATATGGCGGTGAACCAAGTGAAAGTGTGTCGGATATCTTAAATCAGATCAAGATTGAAGAACCACAGTTAGGTGATAAAAAATTAAAACTAAAACTTCCACAAAATGCTGATTATGAAGTGACTTACAATGGAACTGATTATGAACAAGTAGTCGATGAAAATTTAAATATCTATGAACCTATTGTGGATACTGTAGTAAACATTTCGTTTAAAATAATAAATAAAAAGACAAAAGAGTATGAGTTTAAAGAAATCGGCTTAACAATTCCAGGTACGTATAAACAGGAAGAAAAGGATAATGCGGCTCCTTTGATTCTACCGGAATTAAGAGAATGGAAAGGTCTTAGCGGCAGTTTTACTTTAACATCATCTTCTCGCATTGTTTATGATCAAAGTGAGCTAAAAAAAGTCGCAGAAGCGATGGCAGAGGATTATCTTGATCTTACAGGAAATAGTATGGAGATTGTACAAGGAAGTCCTAAAGCGAATGATATTTACTTTACATTGACAAAAGATGCATCAAAGGGGTTAATGAAAGAAGGATATTTATTGGATATCAATGATCAGGTAACTGTCAGTGCACAAACAACAACAGGTGCATACTGGGGGACAAGATCGATTCTTCAGGCTCTTAAAAAAAAATGATTTTAAAACGCTACCTAAAGGTATCGCAAGGGATTATCCATTGTATGAAATAAGAGGTTTTATCTTAGATGTAGGACGTAAAACATTTACGATGGATTATCTTCAGCAGTTAGTAAAAGAAATGTCTTGGTATAAGATGAATGATTTTCAAATTCATTTAAATGATAACTTAATTCCATTAGAATATTATTCTCAAAAAGGAGAAGATGTATTTCAGGCATATTCCGCATTTCGTCTGGAATCCACAATAAAAGAAGGTGGAAATAATGGATTAAATAAACAGGATCTGACAAGTACAGACATGTTTTATTCAAAAAATGAATTTCGTGATTTGATTAAAGAGTCTCGGACATTGGGAGTTAATATTGTCCCTGAAATCGATACTCCGGCACATTCACTAGCCCTAACAAAAGTTCGTCCTGATTTACGTTTAGGAGAATATGGACGTGAAAATGATCATTTAAATCTAATCAGCAAATACAGCGAAAGCTTATCTTTTGTACAGTCTATCTTCTCTGAATATATGACAGAAGAAAATCCTGTTTTTGATGAAGAAACAATTGTTCATATAGGTGCAGATGAATATCATGCTTCTAGTGAAAGCTATCGCAGATTTGTGAATGACATGTTAGATTATGTAGAAGATACAGGACGTAAAGCAAGAGTTTGGGGAAGCTTTACACAGGCAATCAAGGGAGAAGAGATTGAAGCAGAAGGTGTAGAAATCAATCTTTGGAACTTTGGTTATGCTAATATGGATCAGATGTATGAGAATGGATTTGATTTAATTAACTGTAATGATGGGAATTACTATATTGTCCCTAATGCAGGATATTATTATGATTATTTAAGTGACAGTACAATGTATAATCTAGATATCAATACTATCGGTGGTGTAACAATACCGGCAGGTGATGATCAGATGAAGGGGGGAGCCTTTGCGGTATGGAATGACATGACCGATTATTTAGACAATGGTGTCAGTGAATATGATGTTTATGATCGTATTGAAAGAGGTCTTCCTTTATTTGCGGCTAAACTATGGGGAAAAGGTAGTATGAATCTTCAACAGGCTAAACAGACATCCGATGATTTAGGAGATGCGCCTAGAACTAATTTTGGATATGAAATCACAAGTGAGGAAGATGCTATTTTAAATCTTTCTATGGATAATCTAAAGGACTCTTCTAGTAATCATCATGCGATTACCTTAGGTAAGAATGCAGAAATAGAACAAGTAGACTTTAAAAATGCATTAAAGCTGAATGGTAAAGAAAGTTATATTAAAACTGATCTTGATACAGCCGGATTAGGTAATGATTTACGTATAAAAGTAAAACGTACATCTAATTCTTTAGATGAACAGATTTTATTAGAAAGCTCCTATGGGAGTATGAAAGCAGTACAAAAAGATACAGGTAAAGTAGGCTTCTCAAGAGAACTCTTTGACTATTCATTTAACTATACTTTACCTATAAATGAATGGGTTGAGTTGGAATTTAAGAATCAGCAGAACAAGATGGAATTATATGTAAATGGGAAATTAGTAGATGTTTTAGGTGATGATGAAAAAATAGAAGGACGTAAAATGTTAGCAACTGGCATGTTTCCGCTTTCTAGGATTGGAAGCATGACAAATGCATTTATTGGATATGTCGATGATGTACGAATTGGGAAAAACGATAGTTTTGTTACTACGATGCAGCTTGATCATGCAATATGGAATGCAGAAGCAGTATTGTCTACACAGGGTAATGTAAGCTTAAGCACTACGATAAAAGAGGCTAAAAAACTATTATCATCTTATCAGCCAGATCAGGCTAAGATATCACAATATACGAAGGATATTGAAGATGCATTAACTATGATGAAGTATCAGAAAGCTGACTATACAAGAATAGATGCTTATATATCGCTAACTAAAACTCTTGATCAATTCACCAAAGGCAGTGTACAGCAGCTTAATCAAGCGCTAGATAACGTTCGATATAAGCTGCCTTATAAGCTTCAAACAACCGTAGATTCTTATGAAAGTGCAATTGTTAGTGCATTAGATAGATTAACATTGACAAAGGAAATTGATCAAAACTTTATTGATCAATCAAAATTAAGTGCTAGTGCTTCCAGTTATCAAAAAGATGGTTCAGATCCTAAAAATGTATTAGATGGATCTACATCTACAATGTGGCATACAGCTTGGAGTAATACTACTATGCCGCATTGGATCAATCTGGAAAATAAAGAAAGTATGGAAGTGAAAGGAGTTGTCTATGTACCTCGTCAAACAGGTGTAAATGGTAATCTGACAAAATATCGTATTGAAGTAAGTGATAATGGCAGTGATTATCAGACTGTTGCGGAAGGTACATTAAAGAATGATACTGAAACAAAAACAATTTCATTTGATCCTGTGAAAACAAAGCATGTGCGAATTGTTTATGTAGGAGCGGTAAATAATAATGGTTCTGCATCAGAAATTCAGCTTATACAAGCAAATGTCAAAGCGGATATTAATGGCTTAAATGAAATGATCAATCATGCGAAAGCATTGAAAGATTATGGATTTACACAACAGACATGGAATGCTTTACAGAACGTTATCACAAAAGCTGAGAGTCTTTTAGAGAGTGAAGATGCAAATGCAGTAATTGAAATGAAGCAGGAACTTGCTTATAGTATCGTAAGTCTACGCTTAACTGCTAAAGTGGAAGCAGTAGATAAATCAGTATTAGAAATGATTATCAAAGAAGCAGAATCAAAAAATAAGGAAATGTATACAGAGGAAAGCTGGATCGTATTTGAAACAACGCTGAAAGAAGCACATGTAGTTTTCTTAGATGATAAAGCAGTTCAAGAAGAAGTAGATAAGGCAGCTACAGAATTAACTAATAGCATCCAGGCATTAGTAGAAAACATCGTAGAAGATGTTGTACAAAAAGATAAGCTGTATGAAGCCTTAGAGAAATATGCAGGATATATTAGTACGGATTATACGAAAGAAACATGGAACTTATTCAAACAAGCATATGATCATGCTAGTACTGTATATACAAATCTTAACGCAACACAGGAAATGGTTGATCAAGCTATGGAGAAATTAATAGAAACTGCTTCTAATCTAAAGAAAGAGGAAGCAGAAACGATAGATCCTAGTACTCCAGAGAAAGAAGAATCTAATAAAACAGATACGGAAAATGAAACTACCAAAAAACCTGATAAAGTAATACCGGAGACTGGTACTCAATCCTATATAGGGATATGGTTTATATCGATTATATTAACGGGAATAGTAATTCGTGTTTGGTATCATAAAAGAAAAAGTATGTAATTGAGAAAGGTGAGTTACTATGCTTCACCTTTTTCACATTTATAAAAAAACATGATAAAATGATAATAATGATAAGCAGAAAGGAAGGTTAAGGTGGATAGAGAATTATATAATTTAAAGAAAGAAAATGAGCGTCTACAAAAATTACAGGAGCTGGATTATCTGACAGGTATTTTTCATCGAGGTGCGATGGAGAAGAAAATCAACGAAGTCTTGTCAGAAAAACAATATGGAGTGTTATTTATCATTGATATTGATAATTTTAAAGAAATCAATGAAAACTATGGGCATAGTATGGGAGATGCAGCCTTATGCAGACTAACTGAAATGCTACAGACAATTACACTTCGAAATGATATATTAGGAAGAGTAGGCGGAGATGAATTTGTAATATTTATGCCGATAGCACAGAATATATCTTTTGTGGAAAATCGCTGTAAACAGATGCAGAAAAGCTTAAAGAAACTACAGTTGGATGATAAATTTAAGCTTCGTATATCACTTACCATTGCAGGAAGCGTTTATGAAGATGAAGATACCTTTACCGATATGTTTGATCGTGCCGCAAGCTCTTTATATCAGAAAAAACAAGAGAAAGAAGAAGATGATTATGGAAATTTAGAAGATAAACAGCATATTGAATTTACAGAAACAAGAGGAATTCAAATGGATATGCAAAGAATCCATGAAGAACTTCGTGAACAGGTATTATTGCCAGGAGCTTATTGTCAGAATTATGAAGTATTTAAAAGCATTTATCGTTTCATTGAGCGACAGATGAAGCGAAATAACAGCAGTGCCTATATTATTCTGATTACCATGACAGATGATAAACAAGGCTTTCCTAAGCTGCAGACAAGAACAGACTTGTTAAAAATCTTAATGGATGAGATTCAGCATTCCTTGCGAGCTGGAGATGTGTTTACCCAATATAGTAGCTGCCAGTTCCTTATCATGGTATCTGATGTCAATGAAGAACAGGCAAAGGTAATCGGACAGCGTATCTGTGATTCTTTTTATAAAAGACAGGAAAAAATTAAAGAGCATATCTTAGTGCATCATTGTTATCCATTGAGTCCTGCAAAATAAATACTTAAAGGATTCTTCAATAATTACCATAATTTTCTATGAATAGCGGCTTGATTTCGATAGAAATTATTACTTTACCTAAGTCGATGCTCATAGTATAATAATACTACTGCGAGGTGTAGAATTATGGCAGAGAAAATAGGATTAATATGTGAAGGCGGAGGAACAAAAGCTGCATATACATGCGGTGTATTGCAGTGTTTTCTAGATAATGATATTGAATTTCCATATACGGTTGGAATTAGTGCAGGGGCAGAAGTATTACTGCCATTTGTTTCTAAGCAAAAAGATCGTTTACGTGTAACTGGTGTTGATGCCGCAAGTGATAAAAATGCTATTGGTATTTCACCATTATTAAAAGAAAGAGGAGTTTTCGGTATTCGCTATGTCTGCGATTTCATTGAAAAACATGCTCCGTTGGATTATAAAACGTTTATGGAAAACCCAACAAAATTGGATATTGGTGTCTATAATATGGATACTAATGATGTTGAGTACTTTCCTAAAGAATATTTTGATCCGGATAAACAGATTCTGATTCAGGCTAGCTGCGCATTATTTCTATTGACAAGACCATATAAGTTTAGAGGTCACACATATATGGATGCCGGTTTGGTGGATATGATTCCGATTGAACAAAGTATTCGTCAAGGAAATGAAAAACATGTGTTCATTTCTACAAAAGAAGAAAACTATGTTCGTAAACCAGCACCAAGATGGCAGTTAACTTTAGCAAGCTTATTTTACCCAGGAAATAAAATGGTTCGCGAGAATTTAAAAGTCCGCCATCTTAATTATCAGAAACAATGGCAGAAGGTAAAAGATCTGGAAAAAGAAGGAAAAGCGATTGTATTACGTCCTAGTGCTGATTATGGAGTAACACGTTATACGCATGATAAAGAATTATTAGGTCGCTGGTATGACTTAGGATATCAGGATACATTGGATCGCTTAGATACCATCAAAGAATTTATGGGAATAAAATAGCCGTATCGCGGGATACGGCTTTATTTTGGATTTAATAATAAATCAATTAATATTGCAATAGTTTCTTTCTCTTTATTTGTCAATAAGTGCCATTTTCTTAATAATTCCTGTTCTTCTATATCACAATTTTGATCTTTAGAACCATCATAAAAGAATTCACTCATAGAAACATTCATAGGCTTTAAGAGTGCTTCTAATGTGGGAAAAGTAGGAAGATTGTTTTTACGGAATAAAGAATTAATTGTGCTTTGAGGGACTCCGGATTTTACAGATAATGCATATTCTGTCAAATCATTCTGCTTCATAAGTGCTCTTAGTTTTTCTAAATAGTCCATAGTATCTTCCTTTCGCTGATAATATTGTAATACGAAGAAATGTTATATTATTAACGAAAAGGCGTTATATATAACGAATAAGCGTTAATGGTAACGATTTGTCGTTTTCTTACCATTTTGTGATATTTGTGAAAAAGCGTTGTTTTCAAAATATATATCTTCTATAATATAGAATGGTGATTTGTAATGAAAGAATACATACTAAAAACAAAAGAAGATGGTACCAAAATCACAGTACGTGATGTACAATTAACATTGTTAGAAATGATGAAAGATATAGATGTAGTTTGTAGAAAACATGGCATTTCTTATTGGCTTACAGGTGGAAGTGCTTTAGGTGCTGTTCGCCACAAAGGATTTATTCCATGGGATGATGATGCGGACATCGGAATGATGCGCGAAGACTATGAAAAATTTCAGAAAGTCGTACATGAGTTAGGGGATCAGTATGTTATACAGAGCTTTGATACACATAAAGAGTATAATGTTCTAATACCTCCAATGAAGATACGAAAAAAAGGAACCTACTGTGAAGAAGTAAATTTTCTTTTAAAAAATAAATGTAAAGACAGTGATGGATTATTCATTGATGTATTTATTCTAGATTATGTCAGTGAAAATAAGGCTAAAGATTTTATCTGGAGAATACGTAATGGAATTTTGATGATACTAATTGCAATATTTGAAAATCTTCATATGAATCCGTTATTACTGAAAAAGAGATTTGTGCGTAATGCGAAGAAATATGGTCAGATTAATTCAGGTTCAAAATATATCGGTTATGATTTGACTTGGACGTTTAATTCTTTTTTTCATCCTGTCGTTTACCTCAAAGAAAGTGTTTTTCCAATACAATATGTACAATTTGAAGATACCATGCTGCCTATCCCCAAAAGGCCCAAGGATATGCTGGATGTGGAAGTTTCTGTAAATCATATGAGCTATCCGCCATTAAAGGATCAGGTACCAAAACATATTAAAGATATAGAGTTGCATTTATGATGTAGAAAGGGAAGGGATATCCATGGCATATGTACCACGTCAAAGGAGATATAAAATTCGCTGGAAATTCGCAATCCCGCTTTTACTTCTGGTTATATTGATTATATATGCTATCGTTGGAATGTTACTTCCTGACCCAGAAGAAAAAGAGGAACAAAAGTTTACCGTATGTGGATTAAACAATGAAGATACTATTCATTTATTAAATAAGGTAGAAACAAAGAATACCTATACAGTTAAAGATTATTTATACTATGGGGAATCATTAGGTCTTTATACTGAGACTTATGATCCTATCAATGGAGAAGATGGATTAGCTGGTAAAACGGTAGAATTGCATAACTTATGTACTGATGAAACAGTCCCAATGACTATGGATTCTACAGCGGATCAAAAAATTACTTTACAGGATTTAGAACCAGGCTTTTATGAAGTAACTGTCATTGATAATCTTATCAGTAAACGTATTGTTTATGATAAGCCATTGACTTCTGAGCCATTTACTACCGTTCAACGCAATAATGTGGTTAATTCCGTGCAAATATTAGCTGATAAAGATTTATTGAAGGATTATGATATATCATGGGATCAGAATTATTTATTCCTAAATATTGAGGAAACAAAACCTAGTGAAGATGATATTGATGTTTTAATTGACCCTTATAGTCTTCATACGGATTTAACATATACTCCAGATGAAGGGAATAAAGGAAATGGTCTCACAGAGTATAAAGAAACATATCAGGCTGCTTTATGGATGAAGGATGAGCTTGAAAAGCATGGTCTTCGTGTAGAAATAACGAAATCAAGTGAGGATGAGGTTCCTCCTCCAGCTTATGGAGCAGATGGAAGACTAGCACAGGGCTATAAGAAAAATGCGCGTTATTATCTTTTCTTAAGATTTAATACGAATGTAGATGATAGCATCAAAGGTGTAGAAATCTGGCATAGTGCCTATAGCAGCGCTACTTTAGGAAAACATATCATGTATGGCTTAGAGAAAAATTTAAACATGGAAGGAAGTCCATATACAAATACAAATAATCCAGGTGTTAACTCTAGCCCGCTGATGGAAAGCGGCTATGATTTATATGCAAATATTAGAGAGAGCGGAGGAAGAGCGACATTAGCAGGAAGAGCTACAGAAACATCACAGGTAGAAAATAAATCTTTTGCGAATGCGAATGGCATGCTTGCATTGGAAATTGATTTTGGATATGTATCTAATAAAGAAGATGCTACATTCTGGAAGAATCATAAGGAAGAAATCGCAAGACAGGCGGCAGCTTCATTTGCGAGTGGAATTAATGTAGATAACGAATAAAATAGAGAGATGGTGATACTGATGAAATATCAGATTCATAAAGGGAGTAAATATTTCGGTGCAACTACCGTTTTTGAGAATATACAATTTGAAATAAGAAATACAGAAAAAATCGCAATTGTAGGAAGAAATGGCTGTGGAAAAACAACTCTTTTGAAAATAATTGCGGAAACTGAACCACTAGATCGTGGAGAAATCCATAAAGAGAATCGTTTGCGTATTGGATATCTTGCACAGACAACTTTTTCTAACGAGGATATGCTTGTTGAAGAAGAAATGGAAAGTGCTTTTGATAATATAAAAGCTTTAGGTAAACGTTTAGAAGAATTGACTGAAAAAATGTGTGAAGATCATAGTGATGAAGTATTGAATGCATATGCCAATGTACAGACTCAGTTTGAAGAATTAGGCGGCTATACTTATCGTAATGAAATGATGACGATCTTTACTAAATTTGGATTTTCAGAAAGTGATTTAAAACGTCCGATTTCTTCATTTTCTGGAGGACAAAAGACAAGATTAGCCTTTGTTAAACTATTATTGAGTAAACCTGATGTATTATTGCTGGATGAGCCTACCAATCATCTGGATCTAGAAACAATAGAATGGCTAGAAGGTTATATTAAACGATATCCTAAAGCTGTAGTATTAGTATCCCATGACCGTATGTTTTTAGATGATGTCGCAGATGTCATTTATGAAATTGAATATGGTGTAATGCGAAGATATCCAGGAAATTATACAAACTATGTCAATGTGAAAAAAAGTGATATTGAACAGCAGAAAAGTGCATATGCAAGACAACAGAAAGAAATACAGCGAATGGAAGAACTGATTGAGAAATTTCGCTATAAGAAAAACAAAGCTGCATTTGCACAGTCAAAAATAAAATATCTAGAAAGAATGGATCGCATTGAAGATCCTAAAACAGATGAAAAAACCTTCCATGTACGATTTGAACCTCGTACAAAAGGTGGTAAAAGAGTACTGGAAGTAAAAGATTTATGTATTGGCTATGATCATCCATTGTGTACAATCAACTTAGAGATCATGCAAGGGAATAAAGTCGCAATCATTGGTCCTAATGGAAAAGGGAAATCAACATTTATGAAGACATTGATGGGACAGATTCCAGCATTGTCTGGGAGCTTCCTGTTAGGACATCAGATAGAAGTTGGATATTTTGATCAGGAACTAGCGCAGTTTGATTCTAATCAAACAGTATTGGAAGAAGTATGGAACAGCTTTCCAGAGTTGAATCGTACACAAGTAAGATCAGCTTTAGGCTGTTTCCTATTTAGTGGTGAAGAGGTGTTTAAAACAGTAGATTGTTTATCTGGGGGAGAAAAGGTACGTTTAAGTTTTGTGAAACTAATGCTATCTCATCCAAATTTTCTTTTAATGGACGAACCGACGAATCACTTGGATTTAATAGGTAAAGAAGCATTAGAGGAATCTTTACAGGGATATGAAGGGACAATGTTATTTGTATCCCATGATCGTTATTTCATAAGCAAGCTGGCTACAGCAATTCTAGTAATTGATGATGGAAAGGCAACCTATTATCCATTGAACTATCAGGATTATATAAATAAAGATAAAGTGAATCCATCAGAAAGCACGGTAAAGGAAAAGGATAAAAAAGCTGGACGTAAGCCAGAGAGAACAATTAATTATGGTAAAGAAATCAGTAAATTGGAAAAGAAAATTGCTTCTAAAGAAGAGGAATTGGAACAGTTAAGAGAATTGCGCTTTGAACCAGAGTACTATCATGATTATCAGAAAATGAAAGAATTAGATGATACCATTGACGATGTTCATAATGAAATAGAAAATCTCATGCAGAAATGGGAAGAGTATAGTGAATTAATGGAAGCATAAATACATAGAGATATTTGTTTGATTCGAAAAACAGATATCTCTTTTTGTATGTTCGTGTATAAAATAGATGAATCAGTACATCTTAATCACAGGTGATGCATATGCAAAAAACATTTGAAATGTTAAATCAGGAAATAAGTAAACAATTAAGAGTAGATGAGAATTTTGATATTGTCGTAAAACCATTATATATACAAGGCATTCGGATGAACTTATATTTTGTGGATGGATTTGTGAAAGATGAAATAATGGAGCGAATGATATCTTTTCTATTAGCACAAAATATCAAAGATACGATTAACACAATGGATATTCAGGGATTCTGTGATCATTGCTTAACATATCTGGAAGTTGATGTGCAAAGTGATATAGCTAAGATGATTACTTCTATCTTGAGTGGAAGCTCTTTGCTAGTAGTAGAAGGATATAACGAAGGAATCGTTATTGACGCTAGAACATATCCAGTAAGAAGCATGGATGAGCCAGAAGATGATCGTGTGCTTAGAGGAAGTCGTGATGGCTTTGTGGAAACCTTGATATTTAATACAGCATTGATAAGAAGAAGAATTCGTGATCCTCGCTTACGTATGGAGTATCATAGTGTGGGAACAAAAAGCAAAACCGATCTAGTAATATGTTATATGGAAGAAATCGCTGATGAGTCTTTAGTGAAAATGATTCAAAAGTCGATATCAGAAATACAGGTGGAAGCGTTAAGTATGGCTCAGGAAAGCTTAGCAGAAGCATTGGTACAGCACTCATGGTTCAATCCATTTCCAAAAGTCCGTTATACGGAGCGACCAGATACGGCAAGCAGTAATCTATTGGAAGGGAAAGTAATTCTGCTGATGGATAACTCGCCAAGTGTACTAATCTTGCCAACTAGTTTCTTTGATTTTGTACAAGAAGCACAGGATTATTATCTTCCTCCTCTAATCGGAAATTATTTTCGAATAGAGAGAATCATTGTTTTTTTCCTAACGTTGTTTGTAACTCCTGTCTGGTATTATTTTAATTGTAATCCACAGCTAGCACCTGATTGGTTAAGATTTTCATTGATATCGGATACGATGAATCTTCCTGTATTATTACAGCTATTGATTTTAGAATTTGGGATTGATGCGATAAAACTGGCATCTATGAATACACCAAGCTCTTTGAATGGATCATTTAGTATCATAGGAGCTTTGATCCTAGGTGATTTCGCAGTACAGGCAGGCTGGTTTGCCGGAGAAATTATATTATATATGGCATTTGTAGCATTAGCTAACTTTATTCAGCCTAGCTATGAACTAGGCTATGCGATAAAATTTATGCGTATGATGTTACTGGTGCTAGTTGGTCTTTTCCCATCTTGGGGATTATATATTGGATTAGTATTTGTATTGATTATTGTGATTCGTAATAAAACAATTACGAATACATCTTATTTTTATCCATTAATTCCATTCTCTTATCGTGATTTAAAAAAGATCTTTGTGAGAAAAAAATTACGTTCATGATGATTTAAGGCTTGTATGTATTTTAAAATATGTTACCATTAGCATGGAAGAGGCGAATGGTAATGGATATGAAAAAAATAATTGAAAATGCATATAAAGCACATATTATGGAATTATTATTGATGCCGGCATTACTGTACACTTATGATTTAGGTAGTTTTGCCTATTGGGTAGTTCTAATTTTATTTGATCAATATATTTTAAGACATGAAAATATATTGGAAATGCTGATGGTCTTTCAGGAAGAATCATGTAAGCAGGAAATAAAAAAAATAGTGATATTAGAAATTTGTATGTTGGTTTGTCTAGTAATTACTTTTTTAAAAAACTGGCGAGTGGGTGTCATTTATGTGATTAATGATTTAATTTTAATGATTGCGGAAGCTGCTAGTTATGGAAAACAAAAGAAAAACTAATGGAAGAAGATGAATATAAGGACAATTGTTCTTATATTTTTTTTGTTGGAAAACATTGTTGTTTGATAGTGTACATGATTTGTGAACAAATTGTCACATGTGTATGAAAATAGTTGCACTTATAAATAAGTTGTCATTAGTTTTCATAAAACAAATGAATAATTTTCATGAAAATGAAAAAGAAATTTCTGATTTTGTGTGAAAAATCAAGAAAAAATATTGTAATTCAATGTGAAATAGTTTATAATTATGCACATATCAGGAATGATAGGAGGGAAAGGATATGAAAAAAGGATTTGCTGCACTTCTAGTAGGTGCAATGGCCTTAACAACCGTTGGTTGTTCAAGCGGATCTGGTGGTGGATCCCAATCAAAAGACAATACCTTCACTGTTGGTATTAATCAGGAACTTTCAGGTGTATTCTCACCACTTTATTATCAGTCATCTTATGATGGTGATGTCATCAACTTGGTTTATCAATCATTGTTGAAATATGATGTAAACAGTGAACTACAGCCAGAGTTGGCAGCTGAAATGCCAACTGTAAGTGAAGATGGATTAACTTACACATTCAAACTTAAAGAAGGAGTTACTTTCTCAGATGGTACTCCACTAACATCTTCTGATGTTAAGTACACATTTACTGTAATTGCTGACCCAACTTACAGTGGACGTATGACAGCAAATGCAGAAAACATTGTTGGATATGAAGAATATCATAGTGGAGATGCTACAGAATTAACAGGTATCGAAACACCAGATGATACTACAGTAATTTTCCACATTAAAGAACCTCAGATCGATGCTATTAACAACTTTGGTGGAATGTCAATCTGCTCTGATGAACAATTCGAATACACAAAAGGTAATACAGAAGAAATCGAAAGCAATACAGATAAACCTATCGGTTCAGGACCATATGTTCTAAACAAATATGATAAAGCTACTGGTGCTTCATTAGTTAAAAATGAAAAATTTACTGGTGAAGGAGATTATGCAGTAGAAAATATCATCATTAAGAAAACAGATGCTGCTACTGAATTTGATGAATTAGCAAATGGTACAGTTGACTTATTGCCAGGACAGATTGAACAGAACAAAATCGGTCCAGCAAGCTTAAATGATAGCTTAACTTACAATGCATATACTCGTGCTGGTGTTGGTTTCGTAGGATTTAATGCTGCTGAAGGTTCTACTGCTGATGTAGCTGTTCGTCAAGCTCTTGCTTATGCAACAGATCGTCAGACGTTCGTAGAGAACTTCTATGCATTTGATGAAGCTAGCGATGAAATGAAAGAACAGGTATTAGGTTATGTACCACAGGCTTACTGGAATCCAGCAAGTACAACTATGGGTGCTTATGTAAGAGGAGAACAGGAAATTAAAGGTTTAGTTGAATATACTTATGATCTTGACAAAGCTAATCAGATTCTTGATGATGCTGGATGGGTTAAAGGTAGTGATGGTATCCGTTCAAAAGATGGAGAAAGATTAGTTGTTAAGTTCATGGCTTCAGCAGAAAACTCTGTATTGGATACATTATTACCAATGGTACAGAAATCTTGGAAAGAAATCGGTGTTGATGTTCAGACTACAACATTAGACTTCAATACTGTATTATCTACATTAACAGATGATTCTAAATTAGGTGAATGGAGTTGTTTCTTCTTAGCAACTGGTTATACTGGTGTTGCTGATACAGATGCAAACTTAAACTATGGTAGTGATCAGGATGGTAAACCATATAGTGATAACTACTCTCGTGTTGTAGATGAAGAATTAAATGGATACCTAAATGCAGGTTATAAGACTGCAGATGCAAAAGTATCTGAAGAAGCTTATCTAAAAGCTATGATTCGTGCTAACGAATTGGTTCCATATCTTCCATTATATGGAAATCAATATTTCGACCTTTATAATACTCGTGTTAAAGGATTAGAAACTGGGCCAGTTCACACTTGGTCTCTGGCAATGGATAAAGTTACTTTAGAATAATAAAGTAAGTAATTTACTATTGCGAATTCATAGTAATAGAAGTATACTAAATAAACATAGGGGCAAGCCGTCATGACTTGCTCTTATGTGTTGTTGGAATAAGTAAAGAAAGGAGGAAAATTGCATGCTGAAATATATAGTAAAACGTATCATTGCTTTGATTCCAGTTTTGTTTATCATTTCAATTGTAATTTTCGGAACAGTAAAAGCAATGCCAGGGGATGAGGTCACTGCTTATTTTGGACCAGGAGCTCGTGTTACTGAAGAGCGTAAAGCGGAAGTTCGTAAACAGTTAGGATTAGACAAATCAGTACCTGAACAATATGTTCGTTGGGTTGGACGTGCATTAACAGGTGACTTAGGACAAAGCAGTACTATGCGTAGACCAGTTGGTGATATTATTGGACAATATGTATGGAATACATTTTATTTAAATGCACTATCACTAATTGTTGCTTTGGTATTTGCGATACCTATCGGAATTAAACAAGCAGTAAAGAAAGGTACAGTATTTGATAACTTTTGGACAGTCTTCTCACTGTTAGGAATTAGTGTACCAACATTCTTCTTCGCATTACTATTAATTTATTATATTGCGTTGAATATTCCAGGTATGCCGATTAACGGTATGCAGGATCCTATGTTGGCTTCATTTGGATATAGTAATACAATGCAAATGATATCAGATATTGCCATTCATTCCATTTTACCAGTAACGGTATTAGCATTTAGTTCTTTTGCGTCTTTCTCTCGCTATGTTCGTAACTCTATGGTTGAAGTAATTAATATGGATTACATTCGAACAGCGAGATCAAAAGGTTTAAAGGAAAAAACAGTTATTTATCGACATGCATTTAAAAATGCCCAAATTCCATTAGTTACATTATTAGGTATGTATATTCCATCATTATTTAGTGGTGCAGTAGTATTGGAAACAGTATTTACTTGGCCAGGAATTGGAAATATCTTGATTAACGCAATTACTCAGCGTGATACTTCATTAGTTAGTGCATGCCTTGTATTTAGTGCAATTTTGATGGTACTAGGTAACTTGTTGGCAGATGTTTGTTATTCACTGGTAGATCCACGTATTAAGGTAGAATAGGAGGGACGAAAATGGCAAAGAAAAATGAAGTAGTATTAGATACAGGTGAAAAAATCGAATCCATTGGTCCTTGGCGAATTGCCTTAAGAAAGTTTATGGCTAATAAAGTTGCTGTTGCAGGTTTGATTATATTTGTTTTGATTGTATTATCTGTAATTTTTGTGCCAATGATTATGGGAATAGATGTTTATGATCTTGACCTTACACAGTCAAATCAGGCACCAAGTGCAGCACACTGGCTTGGAACAGATGATCAGGGTCGTGATTGTTTGTATCGTCTTTTCTTAGGTGGGCGTATTTCAATTTTAGTTGGGGTTATTGCTGCATTAATTACTGTAATTCTAGGATGTATCGTAGGTGGAATTGCAGGTTATTATGGTGGTGTTGTAGATAATTTATTGATGCGTTTTTGTGAAATCATATATTCTCTACCATTTACTCCAATGATCATTGCAGTATCTGCAGCTATGTTATGGGTACCAGCAAGTCAAAAAATGTACACAGTTGCATTTTTGATTGGTGCGTTATCTTGGCCAGGATTAGCTCGTCTAGTTCGTGGGCAGATTCTAACATTGCGTGAACAAGAATTTATGCAGGCTTGTGAAGCATTAGGATTTAGTGATTTTTCTAAAATTTTCCGTCATTTGTTGCCTAACGTATTATCTTTAGTTATCGTTAATGCAACATTACAGATGGCTAGTGCAATTCTAACAGAAGCAGGTCTTTCATTCTTAGGTATGGGTGTTCAGACTCCAATTCCATCTTGGGGTAACTTAATGAACTTAGCTCGTGATTCACAGGTATTTAAGAACTTCCCTTGGGAATGGATACCTGCCGGTATTATGTGTCTATTGACCGTTGTATCAATTAACTTGGTTGGAGAAGGTCTTCGTGATGCCTTTGATCCAAAAGAATTGAATTAGAGGTGAGAGCAAATGTCAGTTAATAAAAAAATATTACGTGTAGAAGACCTTCGCGTTTACTTTGAAACGAAGAAAGGTGTTTCTAAAGCTGTTGATGGAAATAACTTTACCATGTACGAAAACGAAACACTTGCAATTGTAGGTGAATCAGGTTGTGGTAAAAGTGTTACAGCCATGTCTATTCTGAATTTAGTTTCTAAACCAGGTAAGATTATGGAAGGTTCTAAAATCATGTATATGGGTGATAGCGAACGTGATGAAGATGGTATTAATCTAGCGACAGCTACAGATGCTCAGATTCGTGATGTTCGTGGTAACGGTATTTCTATGATTTTCCAAGAACCTATGACTTCTTTAAATCCAGTATTTACTGTTGGAAAACAGATTACTGAGAATATCTTACTGCATGAAAAAGTTTCAAAAGAAGAGGCTGATAATCGTGCAAAAGAATTATTAAAAATGGTTGGTATTTCTAGACCAGATAAAGTATTTGAAAACTATCCTCACCAGTTATCTGGTGGTATGTGTCAGCGTGTTATGATTGCCATGGCGTTATCATGTAATCCTAAATTATTGATTGCTGATGAGCCAACAACTGCACTTGACGTAACAATTCAGGCTCAGATTCTTTCATTGATGAATGAATTGAAAGAGAAAACTGGAACGTCAATCATGCTGATTACTCATGACTTGGGTGTTGTTGCTCAGGTTGCTGATTATGTAAATGTAATGTATGCAGGAAAAGTTGTTGAACGTGCTGCTGTTGATGAATTGTTTGAAAATCCAAAACATCCATATACAATTGGATTAATGAGAAGTATGCCATCATTGGCTACAGATAATGAGCGTTTGAATGTTATTGAAGGAAGCGTACCAAACCCATTATATTTGCCAAAAGGCTGCTACTTTGCAGATCGTTGTCCAAATGCAATGGAAAAATGTAGACAATCACAGCCAGGCAGTGTGAAAATCAAGTCAAGACATCATGTTTCTTGTTTCTTGTATGAAGATGGCAACATTGACAATACTGCTGCACAGGAGGTTTAAAATATGGAAAAAAAGAAAATTCTTGAAGTCCGTGATCTGAAAAAATATTTCCCTCTTGGAAAAGGTAAAGTAACAGAAGGAAAGCCATGTGTAAAAGCAGTAGATGGTGTTAGCTTTGATTTATATGAAGGTGAAACACTAGGATTAGTAGGTGAATCTGGTTGTGGTAAATCTACTTTAGGAAGAACTATTCTACGTCTTCATGAACCAACAAGTGGTTCTGTAGTTTTCGAGGGTGAAGAAATTCTTGGAAAAAGCCGTAAAGAAATGCGTAAATTACGTGAAAAAATGCAGTTTATTTTCCAGGATCCATATAGTTCATTAAATCCACGTATGAACGTATTTAATATCCTTAGTGAACCATTGATTGCACATAAAATCTATAAAAGAGGTCCTGAATTAGAAGAATACATTAAAAATCTAATGGATAAATGTGGTCTTCCAAGTTATTACTGCTATCGTTATCCACATCAGTTCTCTGGTGGACAAAGACAACGTATCGGTATTGCACGTTCATTGGCATTAAATCCAAAATTTATCATTTGTGATGAGCCAGTAAGTGCACTTGATGTTTCTATTCAGTCACAGATTATTAACTTAATGAAAGATTTACAGGAAGAAAATAATATTTCTTATATCTTTATTTCTCACGATTTAAGTGTTGTAAGACATATTTCTGATCGTGTTGGGGTTATGTATTTAGGTAGTATGGTTGAGTTAGCAGATAAAAATGAAATCTATGCTAACCCTCAGCATCCATATACACAGGCATTAATGGCTGCAATCCCTATTCCTGATCCTAAAAAGAAAACGCAAATGCATGCCATTAAAGGTGAAATCCCAAGTAATGTAAACACACCAAGCGGATGTAAATTCCATCCTCGTTGTCCTTATGCAAAAGATATATGTAAGACTAAGGAACCAGAGAGAAAAGAAGTACGTCCAGGACATTTTGTATTATGTCATTTTGGCGGGGAATTCTAACGTGAAGGATTCAAAGTTTAAGTCAATTTTAAAGAAAAAAGAAGTACAAGAAGGTAAAGAAGATAGACTAGAAAAAAATGATTTTTTAGCGTTACTATTAGCAGCTATTTCAGTATTTTTTCCCATCCTCCTATTATTCTGTATAGGTTTGGCTGTCTTTATTTATTTGTTTGTTGTTTTCTTTAGTTAATCTAATTATAATTTTAAAGGAGCTTGTGCTCCTTTTTCTATGTTAGGATGAAAAAAAGATTTCATACTCTATTTAGATAATAGAATGTGAAATCTTTTTATTGCGAAGCGAATACCACGTACTATGTGCGTGGTGTCAGATCTTTTAGTGATAAAAAAACAATCTCCTTTGCTATATAATGAAGATGGCAGGGCAGCCGTCTAAAATAGCAAAGGAGGATTGTCATATGAATGACAAAAATAGTTTAGCACATACGACGTATAGGTGCAAATATCATATCGTAATATTACCGAAATATAGAAGAATGGTAATATATAACAAATTAAGAAGAGATATAGGACAGATATTGCGGATGCTGATTGAACGAAAACCAGGATGCAAATTATTGGAAGCAGAAGCTTGTCCTGATCATATACATATGTTGGTGGAGATACCGCCAAAATATTCAGTAGCTCAATTTATGGGATATTTGAAAAGCAAATCAACACTCATGATATTTGAAAGACATGCAAATATGAAATACAAATTTGGCAACAGAAAGTTCTGGGCAAGAGGATATTTTGTAGATACAGTAGGAAAGAAAGAAAAGGCAATAAGGGAATATATCCAAAACCAGTTGCAGGAAGATAAGCTATCGGATCAAATGAGTATGAAGGAATTTATTGACCCGTTTACGGGTGAGCCGGTGAAATAAAACGATAAAAAAGCCTCTTTAAGAGGCAGTTAGAGAAAGCGTTGCGGCTGTCAGGCCTCAGTGGTCGAAGGACCACGCGCAACAATATGCTCTTATAGGGCGAGTCCATACCACCAGTTTACTGGTGGTTATGATGTGTTTTGTTAGTTACTTTACATTGAACTGTGGTAGATATTGTTTATGAGCCTTTAAGAGCTCATCTACGACGATATTTGCAAGAGTATCACTTGGACATAGAGGATTTAGATTTAAGGCTGCTACAGCCTTTTCTCGGCTTCCTTCAACGGCTGCCTCTACTACCAAACGTTCAAATGTTTTAATCATATGAATATATCCGATAATTGGAAGCTTCAGATTACCAGTTACAATTGGTTGAGGACCAGCAGAAGTAATACGACATGCAACTTCAACAGCACTTTCAGTGGGAAGATCTAAAATCGCCCCGTTATTTCTTACATCAACATATTGAATATCGCCTGTATTGTTGTAGATGCTATGAATAAGATTACATGCAGCATCAGAATATTTAGCACCACCTCGTTTAGCTAATTGTTCAGGCTTTTTGTCTAGTTCTTTTTTACTGTATAATGCGAATAATTCTTTTTCTGTTTCGCTTACCACTTCTCCACGGACTGTGCCTGTGTTTAATTGCTGAAGTTCTTCTTCTAACTGCTCTTTAGTGAAAAAATAATAATTATGATAAGGACATGGAATTGCCTGTAAACCTTTTATAAATGATGGAGAATAAGGTAAAGATACGAAGTTCTTCATTTGTATAGTATCTTCCTCCTTTAAATGAGCATATAGATGCAGGAGTTTATCAAAACATGATTTTCCATTCACAAAAACATTGGTCGCAAAGATAAAATGATTTACTCCTTGAATTTCCATAGTTACATCTTCTTCTTTGGCATTTAACATATTTGCAAAGCCAGAAACCATATTTACTGGTACATTGCATAAACCGATGGCTTTTTTAAAGTTAGTATAGCGAAGTATTGCTTCAGTAATAATACCTGCAGGATTAGTGAAATTAATGAGCCATGCATCAGGACATAGTTCCTGCATATCTTTTACTATATCTAAAATAACAGGGATTGTACGGAAAGCTTTAAACATACCTCCAGCACCATTTGTTTCTTGTCCTATCATTCCATGCTGTAAAGGAATACGTTCATCTAATATACGTGCTTGTAGGCGTCCTACACGCATTTGAGTAGTTACAAAATCTGCATCTTTTAAAGCTTCTCTACGATCATAGCTTAAAATGATTTTCATAGGTAGATTAGCTTTTTTTACCATTCGTTTAGCTAGAGCACCTACAATTTCTAATTTTTCTCTTCCTTCTTCAATATCCACTAGCCATAATTCCGATATAGGTAAAGAATTGTAACGATTAATAAATCCTTCTACAAGTTCTGGAGTATAACTGCTACCTCCGCCAATTGTAACAATTTTTAGACTTTTTTTCTCCATAATTAAGATCTCCTTTTTAAATGTATAAATATGTAAATATGATTATATGGTCTATACCATAATAACATGAAAAGTTTAGAGTGTCTATGTATATTTTTTGATTGTGATGCTTTAATTGATGCTAGTAGACACGAATTTAAAGAATAATTTATCATATAATTTAATGTAAACGCTTTAAATATTTGTTATATTAAATATTTTTTTGAAAAGAAATAAAAGAAAACGGTTGCAAAAAGTGAAATAAAATGGTGCAGTTAACATACAAGTGGTATATACCATAAGAAAGGAGGGATGGAAAATGCTAAATATTGTACTCGTTTGTTCTGCTGGTATGTCGACTAGTCTTATGGTAAACAAAATGAAGCAATCTGCACTGGAAAAAGGAATAGAAGCAGAAATATGGGCTGTTGCAGATGCTGAAGCTGTTAATCAGGTTGACAAGGCAGATATTCTTATGTTAGGGCCGCAAGTTCGCTTTCTGCAATCTAAGATGAAAAAGATTGCGAAAGGTAAGCCAGTGGAAGTAATTGACATGAAGTCTTATGGTACTATGAATGGTGCACTTGTTTTAGAACAGGCAATTGCGGCTTTAAACAAAAAAGAATGAATAATCTATAATGTAAGGAAGATTGGGAAATTGTATTTTATACAATGATGAAAGGAAAATATTATGAATAAATTTATGAACTGGATGGAAGAACATTTTATGCCAGTTGCTGCAAAAATAGGCAGTCAACGACATTTGGTGGCAATTCGTGATGGGTTTATCTCAATTATGCCAATTACAATGGTTGGTAGTATTGCAGTTTTATTAAATGTATTCTTCCGAGATTTACCAAATACATGGTTTGGAGAAGGTAATGCATTTGTAGCGTCAATGACCAATTTGATTGCGGTTAATGGTAATGTCTATTTTGGTTCAATCGTAATCTTAGGTATGGTATTTACGTTCGCGCTTGGATATCATATTGCGAAGTCATATGATGTAAATCCGGTTGCAGGTGGAGTAATTGCTTTTGCTTCTGTTGTAACTTGTATGAATCAGAGTGCAGTCTTTGATTTTACTTTAGGTGGTGTTGATGTTGCTGCACTTGATACGTTGAAAGACTTGGGACTTAATGTTGCATTGAATAATGATAACAGTGCAATTTTACTGCAAGGTGTTGGTGCTTGGGGATATCTAGGAAGTGCTTATACGGGAGCTACTGGATTATTTACTTGTCTGATTGTTGGTTTCTTATCTACTATGATTTATGTTAAATTAATGCTTAAGAAAATCACAATTAAATTACCAGATTCTGTACCTCCAGCTGTTAGCAATGCGTTTGCGGCAATTATTCCAGGTGTTATAGCTATTTATACATTTGCAATTATTACACAAATCTGTTTAGTTACTACTGGAACATATCCAAATGATTTAATTGTAAGATGGATACAAGCTCCACTTCTAAGTATGTCACAAGGTTTCTTTAGTGTAATGCTGGTTGTATTCTTAGTACAGTTATTCTGGTTCTTTGGATTACATGGATCCAATGTTATGGCACCTATCATTGAAGGTGTTTATACAACGGCATTACTAAATAATTTAGAGGTTTGGAATAAGACAGGCTCTACTGCAGAAATGAAATATTATTGGACACGTGGTTCCTTTGATGCATATGCTCAGATGGGCGGATCTGGTGTTACACTGGGCTTATTGATCGCAATCTTCTTATTTTCTAAACGAGATGATACTCGAGCGGTCGCAAAGTTATCTGCTCCTATGGGAATCTTTAATATCAATGAACCGGTTGTCTTTGGAATGCCAATCGTGTTAAATCCAATCTATATGATTCCATGGCTCATTGTTCCACCAATATTAGCAGCTATTGCTTATGGATTAACTGCAGCAGGAATAATTCCTCCAGTTTATGTTCAGGTTCCATGGATCATGCCAGTTGGTATTTATGCATTCCTTGGTACAGGCGGAAATTTATTAGCAGCAGGAGTCGCATTACTAAATCTGTTTATTTCATTCTTGATTTGGACTCCGTTTGTTATGTTGGCAAATCGTGTTCAAGACAAAGAATTGTCAAACAGTTAACTATTCGTTTATTGGCAGGTGGGATAGTCCTCCTGCCTTTCATAATTGTTAATACCACGTGCTATGCGCGTGGTCAGGGTTTCACTGAAAGAAAAAAACACCTCATGATATAATACTGATGAT
>OLQY01000213.1_pt1 | contig 76563 bp, 71 predicted proteins | sample 1672851 | NCBI WGS metagenome assembly OLQY01 (sample SAMEA3136730, study PRJEB25190) | human gut metagenome
TGTGAAAATGCAGGTTACCCGCAACTAGACGGAAAGACCCCATGGAGCTTTACTGTAGCTTGGTATTGAACTTTGGTCATGCATGTACAGGATAGGTGGGAGACGAAGAGACGCGTACGCCAGTATGCGAGGAGTCGCCGTTGGGATACCACTCTTGTGTGATCGGAGTTCTAACCTGGTCCCCTGAATCGGGGATGGGGAGAGTGCCAGGTGGGCAGTTTGACTGGGGCGGTCGCCTCCCAAAGAGTAACGGAGGCGCCCAAAGGTACGCTCAGATTGGATGGAAACCAATCGGCGAGTGCAAATGCAGAAGCGTGCTTGACTGTGAGAGCAACAACTCGAACAGGGACGAAAGTCGGGATTAGTGATCCGGCGGTGCCGAATGGAAGGGCCGTCGCTCAACGGATAAAAGCTACCCTGGGGATAACAGGCTGATCTCCCCCAAGAGTCCACATCGACGGGGAGGTTTGGCACCTCGATGTCGGCTCATCGCATCCTGGGGCTGAAGTAGGTCCCAAGGGTTGGGCTGTTCGCCCATTAAAGCGGTACGCGAGCTGGGTTCAGAACGTCGTGAGACAGTTCGGTCCCTATCTGTTGTGGGCGTTGGAGATCTGAGGAGAGCTGTCCTTAGTACGAGAGGACCGGGATGGACCTACCGCTGGTGCACCAGTTGTTCCGCCAGGAGCATAGCTGGGTAGCTAAGTAGGGAAGGGATAAGCGCTGAAAGCATCTAAGCGCGAAGCCTACTCCAAGATGAGATCTCCCAATCGTAAAACGAAGTAAGACCCCTTGAAGACGACGAGGTAGATAGGTCAGAGATGGAAGTGCAGCGATGCATGGAGTTGACTGATACTAATAGGTCGAGGGCTTAATCATAAAAGGTCGACTGTTATTCAGTTTTGAGGGAAGGTTCTCTCAAGGATCTGGTGGCGATGGCGAAGTGGACACACCTGTTCTCATCCCGAACACAGAAGTTAAGCACTTCAGCGGCGACAATATCTGGACGAGCTCCAGTGAAGATAGCACGCTGCCAGGTGATCAGGCTCATCTCTGATGAGCCTTTTTTTATAAGAATGTGTTCATATAGTATGAATGCATGATATAATGGTTATCAAGGAAAAGAATAGGTGGTAATTATGAAACAAAAAGTATTATTAGGTTTATCTGGAGGAGTAGATTCTGCAGTGGCGGCATATTTATTAAAGGAACAGGGCTATGATGTTACCTGTGCTTTTATGCGTAATTGGGACTCTTTTGCGAATAATGATATTTTAGGGAATCCAACGATTCAAGATGATGTGTGCCCACAGGAACAGGATTATTTAGATGCGAAAGCTGTTGCGGATGCCTTAGAATTACCTTTATTAAGAGTAGATTTTGTAAAGGAATACTGGGATAATGTTTTTACTTATTTCCTTGATGAATATAGTAAAGGAAGAACACCAAATCCTGATATTTTATGCAATAAATATATTAAATTTGATGCTTTTATGGAATATGCAAAGAAACTAGGATTTGACACTTTAGCTACTGGACATTATGCACAGGTTAGACATGAAAGTGATCATTCATATATGCTTCGTGGTGCTGATAACAATAAAGATCAGACTTATTTTCTTTGTCAGGTTTCTCAAGATGCTTTGCGACATACTATTTTTCCGATTGGGCATTTAAATAAGCATGAAGTTCGTGAAATTGCGGAACGTATGAACCTTAAAAGTGTAGCAGAAAAGAAAGACTCTACAGGAATTTGTTTTATTGGAGAAAGAAATTTCCGTGAATTTTTACAAAACTATCTGCCTAGTAAAGATGGTGACATTGTTGATATAGAAACTCTTGAAGTTGTCGGTCGTCATGCTGGAGTACTTTATTATACAATTGGTCAACGTAAAGGGTTAGGAATTGGTGGTAATAAAGGCCCATGGTTTGTAGTTGGGAAAGATGTAAAAAAGAATATTTTATATGTCACTAATGGAAGTGAAAGTGAATGGCTATTCTCTGACAGCTGTATAGTCTCAGGTGTTAATTGGTTAGATCGTACCCGTCCTAAAGGTGACTATAAATGTACTGCTAAATTTCGATATCGTCAGAAGGATAATGATGTAACAATTCGCTTTATCGATGAGACTACAGTCTTTGTTCGTTATCCGCAATTGGTTAGCTCTGTAACTTCTGGTCAGGAAGCAGTCTTTTATCAGGATGAAGTTTGTTTAGGCGGGGGTGTGATAGAAGATGTATTTAAAGATGGAAATAGTCTTCAACACCGTATACTTAGGAGAGTAGATAATGGTAAAAAATAAAAACATTCATTTGTCTATAGGACGAATGTGCGGATTACTGCTTCATTATTTTTTAGGTTATCTTTTCTTTTATCAGATAATTGCGACTAAAATAACATTAACAATTGACCCTTCTGCAACTATTTTATTACCATCTGTACAGCTAGTGACATATCTTTTTACGACAATAGCTGCGGTTTATCTTGCATGGCCTGTTGTCAAGAGTTCCTTTTTCTATTTTAAAGAAAACGCAGTAAAAAATTTTAGGTTTGCTATATACCTCGTTTTGTTTATTTTATTCTTAAATATTCTTTTATCTTTGTGTATATCATTATCGACAAGCACTTCGCAAAGCGAAAATCAGGCTCTAATTCAGGAAGCGAGTATCAGATTACCGCTTATGACCATTTTATCAACATGTTTTTTTGCGCCAATTATTGAGGAATCGGTTTTTCGCTGTGGAGTATTTGCTTGTTTGCGGGGACGGTGGAATTTTGTTTTTTCAGCTTTATTGAGTAGTCTGCTTTTTGGATCCATACATATCATGGATTCTTTATTTTCAGGAAATTTTGTAGATGTCAGTTATGTAATAGTGTATGCGGGCATAGGATTCGTATTGGCTTATGGATATGAAAAAAGTTCATCTGTATTTGTCCCTTGTATTGCCCATGCATTAAATAATCTAATATCTATTATTCTGATGTTTATATAAAGTAGAGGTGTTTAAATGGAAGAGGAAATCGTTTTAAAAGCTAAATTGCTTTTTGTTGTGTTTCGTAATGATTCCAATGGTTATACAGTAGCAAAGTTTGTGACATATGATGCTAATGAAGAAGATTTCACTGCGACTGGTTATTTTGGTGAGTTGCATGAGGATGTTATTTATAAGCTTTATGGAGATTATGTTGATCATCCAAGATATGGTATGCAGTTTCAGGTTAAACAATATGAGAAAATGATGCCAAATGATGAAAGCAGTCTGGTACGTTTTTTTTCGAGTTCATTATTTCCAGGAATCGGTAAACAGACGGCACAGGCAATTGTGGATGCATTGGGAGAAGATGCAGTACAGCTTATTAAAGATAACCATGATATATTAAAAGATATTCCTGTGTTAAATGAACGTAAACGCATTAGTATCATACAAGGAATTATGGAACATGATGATTTAGATGATTCTGTGGTTTTCTTCACGCGAATGGGAATAAGTGTAAAAACGATTATGAAATTAGAGGCGATATATGGAGAGACTGCTGTTTCTGTTGTGAAACAGAATCCTTATCGATTAGTAGAAGATGTTGAGGGGATTGGGTTTAAAACAGCGGATAAAATCGCGAAGTCTTTAAATTTTGAAGATGATCATCCTTATCGAATAAAAGCTGCAATTTTAGCTATGATATTGGATATTTGCATGCAAAGCGGTGATACTTACATTACGATAGAACAGTTGCAGAGACGTTTTTACAAAGCATTTGATCGCAGTATAGCATTAGATACTTATTTGGATAACTTACAGATGGAAAGAAACATTATCATAGAAGATGAGAGAATATATCATCATACACAATATGACGCGCAAAATGGAATCGCTATGTTTCTTAGTGAATTTCCTACCCTAAATGAGAAGAATGAAGTTTTTGATGAAGAAGATATTTCTATCTTAGAAGATAAGTTTCATATTACTTATGAAGAGAAACAGCGTAAAGCAATTACCAGTTTTTTTAAAGAATCATTTATGATACTTACTGGTGGACCGGGCACAGGAAAAACGACAATTGTGAAAGGGGTTTTAGAGCTTTATAAGCATTATTTTCCAAATGATACTATTGCTTTATGTGCTCCAACAGGGCGTGCCGCAAAGCGTTTAAGTCAATTAAGTGATGCTAAGGCATCTACGATACATTCATTATTGAAATGGGATTTAGAAACAAATACGTTTTTAGTTAATAAAGAAGAACCAATTGATGCCGATTTATTAATTATTGATGAGTTTTCTATGGTAGATCAGTGGCTGTTCTATAATTTACTGCAGGCTTGTGGGAAAATAAAAAAAATATTGATCATTGGAGATGAAGATCAGCTTCCAAGTGTTGGCTGTGGCAGTGTATTGAGAGATTTGATTGAGAGTAATTGTTTTCCTATCGTTCGTTTGAATAAGATATTTCGTCAAAGTGAAGGTAGTGATGTGATTACACTTGCTCATCAGATTCGTGAAGGGAATGCGGATATCTTAGATAATGCAAAAGATGTAGCTTTTTTTGAATGTGCTAATTATGAGGTGAAAGATCTTGTTGTCAGCATTGTTTATAATGCATTAGAAAAAGGATATGATGTAAAAGATATTCAAGTATTGGCACCGATGTATGGTGGTGTAGCAGGCATAGATGCATTAAATAACGCTTTGCAGAAAATGATGAATCCAGCTGATGAATATAAAAAAGAAGTAAAAGTAGGATATCGTTTGTTTCGAGAGCATGATAAGATTCTGCAATTAAAGAATCAGCCGGATGATGAAGTATTTAACGGTGATATTGGAGAAATTATTGACATACAGCACTCAGAAGATAATGTCTTTCAGAAAAATTGTATTCTTGCGGATTTCGATGGTGTTGAAGTTGAATATAGTGGTGAGCAGATTTACAATATTACTCATGCATATGCAACTTCGATTCATAAAGCACAGGGAAGTGAGTATGCAATTGTCATAATGCCTGTAGTAAGTGATTATCGATATATGCTACAGAAACGTTTGTTATATACGGGAGTTACTAGAGCTCGAAACAGCTTAGTTTTATTAGGAGAAAAAGAAGTTTTCTTGAAATCACTTAAAGTAGAAGATCGTCATGTTAGAAAAAGTACATTAAAAGAGAAAATAATAGAACTTATGGGATAATGTTTATAAGCTTGTTCATACTATTCCTGATAGGAGTGATACTATGAACAAATGTATACTATGCGCCTGTTTAGGCGTGGCTGTTGGATTGTATATCGGATATAGCCAGGAAGAAAGCATTGATGATTTTTATCGTAATTCTAAAAAAAGAAAGAAAAAAATGATGAAAAAAATGCATAAGACCTATGATCATGTTTGTGATTGTATGGACTTGGATTAACCCCTTGGGGTTTTTCTTTTATGAAAATACAACATTTTTTTGATATAGTTCATGATAAAAGTCAGAAATTGTTTACTCCATTACTACTTGTATTAATTATTGTTGTGTTACTAAAACAGCTACAGCTTTATGATTGGATACAAAATATTTATGCAAGCTGTTTACCGATTGGGATAGGAGTAGGGATAGCATTTCTATTTCAGCCTTTGATTGATCGTCTTCAGCAACATGTCTCAGCAAAAATATCTGTAATGATCGTTTATATAGGATTTGCGATTATATTAGGCTTTATGTTTTTTAGTCTAGTGCCTATTATTTATTATCAGATATCTGATTTATCTGCTATTTTACCAAAGTGGATTGAGTATTTAGAAGCTTTTTTAGATAAGCATCATATTGCAATTCAGGATATTGATCAGTGGAAACAAACATATTTTAAGCAAGGATATGAGCTGGTACTCACATCTTTAATGAGTACATTTGAAAGTGTTACTAGTTATGGTATTGCTTATATTACAGCGTTTTTTATCTCGATTGATGTTGATTTCTGGAAAAGAACTGTAAAAAAAACCTTAAAGAATGTTCATCAATTTTCCACCTTTTATAAAACTATGAGCACCATTGTATATCAATATTTAATAGGAACATTAATTGATATGATGTTTATTGTGATAAGTGTGGGTATTATACTTTGGATTTTTGAATTTCCTAATGCTTTACTATATGCTGTTCTCATGGCTTTGCTAAATCTATTTCCTTATATTGGGGCAACTATTGGTTTAATTATAATTTTATTAATTGCTGCATTAAGTTATCCGACTTTTCCATTTACTTTAGCAATTCTTCTTTGGGTCATACAGCAGATTGAAGCAAATTTTATTCAGCCGATGATTTTTCATCATACGATGCATGTACGTCCTATATTAACTTTTATCTTTTTGTTTATTTCTGAAGCTGTTTTAGGTATTCCTGGAATTATCTTATCCCCCATTTTTGCGGCAATTGCACAGATTGGCTTTCGTAGCTGGCTGCATGCAAAAACAAGTGATCAGGTAGGTAAATGGGAAGATATATGGCAGGATTTTGATGAAGCTATACGACAGGAAGAATATAAATAAAAGATTTGCACTGTGAGTTGGATTTTGTTATAATAAAGACGTTGTTACAGAATGATGAAAAAGAGGAGTACATAATGGTAGCCATAGTAGAGAGAAAGCGGCTGGTGAAAGCTTTCATGGTGAGTTATGGAAGCTGCTTTGGAATTCTGCGTGTATCTGGCGTTAACAGAGTAATTAAGTGTACCTATTTTAAATATATAAATAGGTGAACTGGGATGGTACCGCGTATGTAATACGTTCCTGGATTAGGAACGTTTTTTTATGCTTATAAGGAGGATATCATATGAAGCAATTAACAGGAAGTCAAATACGTCAAATGTTTCTTGATTATTTTCAAAGCAAGGGGCATATGATTGAGCCAGGAGCAAGCCTTGTTCCTCATAATGATCCAACTTTGTTATGGATCAATGCAGGTGTTGCCGCATTAAAGAAATATTTTGATGGTACAGAAAAACCTAAGAATAATCGTATTGCGAATGCACAGAAATCTATCCGTACAAATGATATTGAAAATGTTGGTAAGACAGCTCGTCATCATACATTTTTTGAAATGTTAGGAAACTTCTCTATTGGAGATTATTTTAAAAAAGAAGCTATTCCATTCGCATGGGAATTTCTTACTAGTCCAGAATGGATTGGTTTCCCTAAAGAAAAACTATATGTATCTGTTTATACAGATGATGAAGAAGCATATCGCATTTGGACAGAAGTATGTGGTGTAGATCCATCTCATATTTTAAAAACTGATGATAACTTCTGGGAAATTGGTGAAGGACCTGGAGGACCAGACAGTGAAATTTTCTTTGACCGAGGAGAAGAATATGATCCTGAAGGATTAGGAGAACGTTTATTCTTTGAAGAAATGGAAAATGATCGTTATATTGAAGTATGGAATGTTGTGTTCTCTCAATATGATTGTAAACCTGAATTAGATCGTAAAGATTATAAAGAATTACCACAAAAGAATATTGATACTGGAATGGGTTTAGAACGTTTAGTTTGCCTTGTACAAGGTGGAGAAACTAACTTTGATACAGATTTATTCTTGCCTATTATTCATGAAACAGAAAAATTCACAAAATATAGCTATGCAGATGAAGAAAATAAAATGGCATTCCGTGTAATTGCCGATCATATCCGTACAGTTACTTTCGCTTTAGCGGATGGAGCATTGTTCTCTAATGAAGGTAGAGGATATGTACTTCGTCGTGTACTTCGTCGTGCTGTCCGTTTTGCGAAAAAACTGGATATCCAGGAAGCGTTTATGTATAAATTAGTTCCTGTTGTATATGAAATCATGAAAGATTTCTATCCATATCTAGAAGAGAAACTAGATTATATTGCACGCTTAGTTAAAGCTGAAGAAGATCGTTTCCATGCGACACTTGCGGATGGAGAAAAACTACTGATGCAGGTAATGGAAGAAAAGAAAGATACACATGTAATTGATGGTAAAACTGCCTTTAAATTATATGATACATATGGATTCCCATTGGAATTAACAATGGAAATAGCACAAGAAAGCGGATATGAAGTTGATGAAAATGGATTTGATGCGGAAATGTCACAACAAAGAGAACGTGCACGTGCAGCTCGTGAAGATGCAGAATCTATGGGTAGTCAATCTAAAGATTTAATGGATTTTACAAAAGAAAGCAGCTTCATTGGTTATGATGTACGTCATTGTGAAGCTAAAGTTATTGGTTTGTTCCAAAATGGGGTAAAAGTTGATGTGATCAAAGATGAAGGTGACGTGATCTTTGATACAACTGTATTCTATGCAGAAAGTGGTGGACAGATCGGTGATCAGGGTGTCATTAGTTCTGAGAAAGTAAATGCATCTGTTGTGAATACGACAAAAGCTCCTCATAAGCAGCATTTATCTCATGTAGTTGTGAATAATGGAGAATTGCGTTTAGATGATCAGGTATCTTTACAGGTAGATGAAGAAAAACGTGATATCATCACTAGCAATCACTCATGTACACATTTATTGCAAAGTGCATTGAAGAGTGTTGTTGGAAGCCATATTCAACAGGCAGGAAGCTTTGTAAGTGATGAGTATTTGCGTTTTGACTTTACACATTTTGAAAAAGTAAATGAAGCACAGCTAAAAGAAATTGAAGATTTAGTAAACCAGTATATTCGTGGACATTATGATGTTACAAAAGTAGAAATGCCAATCGAAGAAGCAAAACAAAGTGGAGCAACTGCTTTATTTGATGAAAAATATGGTGATATCGTTCGAGTTGTATCTATGGGTGAAGTTTCCAAAGAATTCTGTGGAGGCTGCCATGTAAACAATACGCAGGAAATCGGATTGTGTAAGATCATTAGTGAAGAGAGTATTGGTTCTGGAATTCGTCGAATTACTGCTAAAACAGGATATGATGCTTATCAGGAATTTGTAAAAGAAGATGATACACTTCATGCAGTTGCGGATTTATTAAAATTAAAAGGAATTGCGAAAGTAGAAGAAAAGGTAAGTCAGGTCATTGATGAAAATGCACAATTGAAAAAAGAATTGGCAGCATTACAGGCTTCTATGTTTGCGTTAAAGGCAAATGATCTGATTCATCAGATGAAAGAAGCAAATGGTCGTCATGTTCTAGTAGAAAGAATTGATGGTGCAGATGCGAAAGCAATGAAGGATATCGTTTCAAATATTCGTTCACAAAAAGAAAACTGTGTTATTTTCCTAGCATCCTTTAATGATGGTAAAGTAACATTTGTGGCAGGAGCTGATAAAGCTGCTGTTGCTAGTGGTATCAAATGTGGTGATCTAGTGCGTGAAGCTGCTCAAATCTGTGATGGAAAAGGCGGTGGACGTCCAGATATGGCGCAATCTGGAGGTAAAGATGCATCAAAAACAGAAGATGCACTGCAATTCATTAAAAATATATTATTCTAGGGTTTAAATTTTAAATAAAGTAGGATAAAATAAAGGTATAAAAAACAAAAGGAGGTAATACTATGAGAGATATCACTGAAACTATGTCATTTAAGTCAGATGATTTAAAAAGGGATAATATCAAGCATGTATTACGCTTAGTTAAAGAAGCATTGGATGAAAGAGGTTATAATTCTGTAAATCAGCTTGCAGGTTATTTAATCAGTAATGATCCTGCATACATATCATCTCACAAGAATGCACGTACCATTATTCAAAGTGTTGAGCGCTATGAAATTATTGAAGAGCTGGTAAGAGCTTATTTGGAAGAAGATAAAGAATGAGAATATTAGGATTAGATCTTGGCAGTAAAACCTTAGGAATCAGTGTTAGTGATGCTTTAGGTATGATTGCACGTCCAGTAGAAACAATTCGTTTTGAAAGTGATGATTATGACTCTGCTTATGAACAGCTACAGAAATACATAAAAGAATTTCAGATTACGACCATTGTCTTAGGATTACCTAAGCATATGAATGGCGATGTTGGAATTCGTGGCAATATTTCAGTGCAGTTTAAAGAAAAATTAGAGGCACAGGGATTGCATGTTGTTTTATGGGATGAACGTTTAACAACTGTTGCGGCACAGAAAATTTTGATTTCAGCAGACGTATCACGTAAAAAACGTAAAAAAATCATTGATCAGATGGCAGCAGTACAGATTTTACAAAGCTATCTTGATAGTAAATATTAGGGGCTCTAACAAAGCCCCTTTATAGGAGGAAATAAAATGTTAGATTCAAGCAGTTTATATGTAACAGATGAAAACGGCAATGAGAAAAGAATGGAGATACTATTTACTTTTGAAGATGAAGAACACAAAAGAAAATATGTAGTATTTATGGATCCAGAGGCAGAAGATGAAGAAGTTTATGCTTCCGCTTATAATGATGAAGGTGAACTTTTGCCTGTGGAAAGTGATGAAGAATGGCAAATGATCGAAGAAGTAATAGGAGCTTTCCAGGAAGATGAAGAAGCAGCTGGAGAATAAATATGTAAAAATCGGCATTGCATGCCTTTGTGTTGTTTTATTGCTGTTTATTGCTGGATTTGTGTATTATAATCAATCTCTAAAAGCAGTCTCTTCAGAAGAGAAAGCTGTTGCCTTGAGCGTTGAAGAAGGATCAACTTCAGATCAGATTATTCAACAGTTAGATGATAGTAATCTGATTCGAAATAAAACGATGACGAAGTTATATATGAAAATACATGACTTAACAAATATTAAAGCAGGTAATTTTATATTATATACTTCATGGGATACACCAAAAATCTTAGAGGCTTTAAATGATGCGGATATGGCTAATGCAGATGAGGTGCTGATTACGTTTCGTGAAGGAATGTGGGCAAAAGATATTGCGGCATTGATTGAAAAAAATACTCAGGTAAAAGCTGCTGATCTATTAGCTTTATGGAATGATGAATCCTATCTTACTTCGTTAATCAAGAAATATGATTTTTTAAGTGAAGATATTCTTAATGATCAGTATAAGGTAAAACTGGAAGGGTATTTGTATCCGGAAACATATAGCTTTAAGAAAGATGCTACAGCCGAAGAAATTACGGAAACATTCTTAGATCAGTTCCAGAAGATCATTGAGCCATATATGGAAGACATAAACAAATCAGATATGAGTCTTCATGAAGTAATTACCTTTGCTAGTATTGTGCAGTATGAGGCAAGTACTAAGGAAGATATGGAGATGATTTCTCAAGTCTTTTATAATCGTTTAGAAAGAGGCATGAAATTGGAAAGCAGTGTTACTGTTTGTTATGCTTTATACGAAGATATGACTAGTGGAGAGGATTGTGAAGTAAATACAGATATTGATTCTCCATATAACACATATCAGAATGAGGGCTTGCCAATTGGACCTATTTTAAATCCAGGAAAAGATGCGATTCAGTCTGTACTTAATCCAAAGAACAATGATTATTTGTATTTCGTTGCGGATATTTATGGTGATGGTACAGTATATTATTCTAAGACTTTGCAGGAACAGGAAGCAAATATAGATAAGTTTAATCTGAGAAAATAGGTGATGGTATGAAGAAAACGATACTGATCGGCATAGCTGGTGGAAGTGCATCGGGGAAGACATCCATATCAGCTCAGTTAAAAGAACGATATGAAAATACAAATTCAGTTGTGATAATTCGACAGGATGATTATTATAAAGACCAAAGTCATAAAACGATGGAAGAACGTCTCAAAACAAATTATGATCATCCAAGTGCTTTTGATAACGAATTATTTGTATCCCAGCTGAAAGATTTGATAGCGCATAAAGCAATAGAAAAACCCACATATGACTTTGTACAGCATACTCGCAGTGATGTGGTAGAAATAATAGAACCAAGTGATGTAATTGTTATAGAAGGTTTATTTATCTTAGAAGATGAAAGATTAAGAAATTTGTGTGACATTAAAATTTATGTGGATACAGATGCAGATATTCGCTTTATTCGTCGATTATTAAGAGATGTTAAAGAGCGAGGAAGAACGGTTGATTCAGTGGTTAATCAATATTGTTCAACTGTTCGTGATATGCATAATCTATTTATTGAACCAAGCAAACGCTTTGCGGATGTTGTAATTCCTGAAGGCGGACATAATGAAGTTGCGATTGATTTATTAATAACAAAAATCGGTAGCATAATTAAAGAAAACGTGGTATAATAGCCAGCGAATAGGAGTTGAAACCATGGCAGATGAAAAATTTTATGTGACAAAAGAAGGGTTAGATGAACTGTTAAAGGAACAGGATAATCTGATTCATGTTGTTCGTGATGAAGTAATTCTTGAGCTACAGGAAGCTCGTGCACAAGGGGACCTTAGTGAAAATGCTGATTATGATGCTGCGCGTGATCGTCAGGCGCGTGTTGAAGCAAGAATTCGTGAATTGGAAGCAATGATTGCGAATGCGGAAATTATCTCAGAAGATACAAAAGCCGCAACAAATAAGACAGTAACATTAGGTTCTACAGTAACTATTTTAGATTTATCTACAAATGAAGAAGAAACATATAGCATCGTTGGTTCAATTGAAGCTGACCCATTAAATGGTAAGCTATCAAATATTACTCCTCTAGCGACATCTCTAATGGATCATAAATTAGGGGATATCGTAGATATCGAAGGAGTAGAAGAACCTTATCAGGTTAAAATTACTAATTTAAAATAAGTAGAAACAGAACAGAAAAAAATCTGTTCTTTTTTTAGGAGTTTTCAAGATTTTTTTCGTATTAGATAATAGGAGGTATCTATATGAAAAAAATCTTTTTTGTTTTTATTATACTTATTTTCTTTTATGGGCGCTATGATATGATTGATTTATCTAAATATGATAAGGAAACAAAAGAAGTTGAAGTAAAAGGAGAAGTAAAAAATCCGGGAGTTTATCAAGCAGAGCTACATGCTAGTGTAGAAAATATTATTGCGCTTGCTGGAGGGATAACAGAGAATGCTGATATTTCGACTTTAAATATGGCTCAGGATCTTCCAGATCAAAGTGTTTTAGTTGTTTCAAAAATTCAGGAGGATAGTAAGGTATCTATTAACACGGCAACTCTGGAAGACTTAATAACACTTCCTGGTATTGGTCCTGCTACTGCACAGCGTATTATAGAATATCGTACACAGCAGCCTTTCAATCAATTAGAAGATATTATGAAGGTAAAAGGAATAAAAGAAAAGCTATTTTCTAAAATGAAAGATAGGATTTGTCTATGAAGCAGAGCTGGTTATTCTGTGGATGGAGTTGTCTATTGTTATTATGGAGTAAAAATATTTCTTTATGGTTTTTGTTTGTAGTAGCACTCTGTTTAATATGGTATTACATAAAACATTATCATATTTCGTGGGTTATGTTTCTAATACTTTTTATAATGATTTTGCGAATAGGGATAATGTTCACTGAAACATCTATACCGCAAAGTCGTGTTATACAGGTACGAGAAATACACTCTAATTATGTAATTGGATATGTAGATGAACAAGAGGTTGTTGTTTATGGACTAAAAGATGTAAATTATCAGGATATAGTGGGTGTAGAAGGAACATATCAGAAGTTTTCTTCTTTACATAATTTCTATAGTTTCTATTTCCCTGATTATTTATCTAGAAGAAATATTCACTATCAGATAAATGCAAAAAAATATAAATTATTGGAAGAGGGAAAAGGTTTACGACATCTGATATTTCAAAAGGTGGAGAAAATATCAGATGAAAAAATCAGACAAAGTGTAAAAGCTATGTTTTATGGGATTCATGAAGATGATGTTTCGTATTTTCTAACTTCTAGCGGATTACATATATCTACTTTGGGGAAAATACTAAAGAGTTTATTGGTTATCATAGTTTCAGAAAGTACTGCTTCTATGTTTATGGTTTTATTTTTTACCTTTTGTGGACATATTACAGTTTTTACCCCATCTTTAATTAGAGTTATCGTTTTTCAAATAATAAATGTCTATTTTCAATCTATGAAATCGCAAGATCGTCTTGGATTAAGTATGGTGATTACTTTATTGTTGTTTCCATATATGGCGTGGGAATTAGCTTTTATATTACCACTAGGATTTCGTATGATACAGTTATTTAATGTTGCGAAAAGACATCGTCTCTTACAAAGTTTCATTATTTTAATTCCTATACAATTCTTTTATTTTCAAGCATGTAATCCTATACAGATTTTATTATTTCCTGTTTTTCGATATATTTATGCTTGTTTATATGTATTAGGTATTATAGGTTTTTTATTTTCATTTTCTTTTTTGTTTACTATCATAGATACTATGATTCCCTATATGGTAATTCTTGAGGATTTAGGTATAACGTTATACTATATACCACAATTCTTATGGCTTATGTATTGGGGAATAGAAGGAGCGAAGTTTATTAGCTTTTCAAATAAAAAAATAATATCATTATTACTGCTTTTCTTATATACACCATTTTCATCTTATATGAATCCATTTGGTGAGGTTATGATGGTAGATGTTGGACAAGGAGATTGTACGATATTATTTATGCCCTTTCATCAGGGAGCTATTATGATTGATATAATGGGAAGTAAGTATCGTAATATTCCTAAAGAAGTTGTCGTGCCTATATTACGTAAGAAAGGATATTCTTCATTAGATGCTTTAATTTTAACACATAGTGATTTTGATCATAGTGGTGGAAAGGATGAATTATTAAAAGAAATAGATGTAAAACGTATTATTGATTCTAAAGAAAAAGCTGATTCCATAGGGAATCTTCCTGTTGCTTTTCTGTTAAATGATATAAAAGGAAGTGATGAGAATGAAAATAGTATTTTGACTTATTTTGTTCTTCATGATCTACATTTTTTATTTATGGGAGATGCTGGAATAGAAATAGAACAGGTTCTTACACAGCGATATGATACACTGCCTGTAGATATATTGAAAGTAGGTCATCATGGAAGTGATACCGCAAGCAGTCTTTCCTTTCTACATGCGTTTCGTCCGGATCTTGCATTAATCTCAGCCGGTCGTAATAATCGCTATCATCACCCAAGTAAAGTGGTTTTACAGCGATTAGCACAGGAACAAGTAAAATATTTAGTAACAGCAGAAGATGGAGCTGTACTTATTCGTATCTGTCCATGGTTTTCATATTACATAACGGCAGAACATACTGCTGGAATGTTATCTTTTCACTTTTAATAGTGGTATTCTTTTTCTGTTTCGTTTATAATAAATTAGGTGATTAAAATGAACTATGTTTTGTATGGAGAAGAACAATATTTATTATCACAATCACTGGATCGTATCGTGAAAACGCACGTAAGTGATAAAAATGATTTGAATTGTATTGTATATGATGCCAATACAACGGATTTAGAAGTTATTTTAGAAGATGCGATGACAATTCCTTTTTTTTCTGATTGTAAGGTTATTGAAGTTTATCATGCGAATTTTCTTTCTTCTTCTAATGATAAATCAATAGATACTTCTGCATTGGAACATTATCTTGATCACCCTATGGAGACTACGGTTTTAATCCTGATTGGTGATTTTGAAAAATTAGATGCCAGAAAGAAAATTGTAAAGAAAGTGCAGAAAACATGTAAGGTTCTGCAATATCGCAAACTTGATGAACAGGGAAAGGTTCAGTATGTAAATGACCAGATTAAGAAAAGAGGTCTTCATGTTGATCAGGATGCGATAGCTATGCTATTGAAAAGACTTCCGTTGGATATTAGTACTATACAGAAAGAATTTGATAAATTAGAGCTGTATGGCGGCAATATAACGAGTGAACTCGTATCAAAGCTGGTAAGTAGACCATTGGAAGAAGATGTTTTTCAATTAGTTGATGCAGTTGTGAAAAAGAATTTAAAACTAGCCTTTCATATCTGGCAGGATTTATGTATCTTAAACAAAGATGCCATATATTTAATCGCATTATTAGCTTCACAGTTTCGTTTTCTATATGAAGTAAAGGTACTGTCACAGAAGGGTATGTTAAAAGCTGAAATAGCAGATTATTTAAAGGCTCATCCTTATCGAGTGCAACTGGCACTATCTTCGATACACAACTTAAGCATACAGTATTTGATACATATTTTAGAAAAACTGGCAACTTTAGATCAGAATTTAAAAGCAGGTCGTATAGATAAAAAATTAGGATTTGAGATGTTTTTACTTGAATTACAAGGAGAGTTGAAATGAAGTCGTTGAAAGAATTATATCGAATTGGTCCAGGACCATCTTCCTCACATACACTAGGACCACAGCGTGCAGCAAGTTTATTTAAGGAGCGTTATCCAGATGCTCATCATTATGAAGCAGAGCTATATGGATCTCTTGCGTTAACAGGAAAAGGACATTTAACAGACTATATTATTATCAAAACAATGAAACCAAAAGAATGTGTCGTATTCTTTAAAGAACGTAAAGATTTAAAGCATCCGAATACTATGATGTTATCCGCTTTTAGCGAAGATAATAAAAAAATAGGAGAATGGACTGTATATTCAGTTGGTGGAGGAGCAATCCAGATCGAAGGAGAAAAAAGCAAAGAAGGGGCAGATGTATATCCTCATCGCTTTATGAAAGATATTGAAGCATATTGTGAAAAACATGAGATGGAACTTTGGGAATATGTTAATTATTTTGACCCTTTGGATGATTACATAGATGATATTATGAAGCAGATGCTTTCAACAGTTGATGAAGGTCTAAAAAAAGAAGGATTACTGCCTGGAGACTTAAAGATGAAGCGTATTGCGAAAGAGTTATGGGAAAAGGCAGAAAAAGCTAAAAGTGCGGCAGAAAAGGAAAAACTACTGCTTTGTGCCTATGCGTATAGTGCAAGTGAAGAAAATGCTTCAGGAAGCACAACTGTTACTGCTCCTACTTTAGGAAGCAGCGGAATCATGCCATCTTTAGTATATTATTACTATAAGGTTTTAGGTTACTCAAAAGAATGTATTCGCAATGGCTTAAAGGTTGCAGGATTGTTTGGGAATCTTATTAAAGAAAATGCGACAATATCTGGTGCACAGGGAGGATGTCAGGCAGAAATTGGAGCTGCTGTTGCGATGGGAGCTGCCATGGTTGCTTATTTTAGAGGACTTTCCATTAGACAAATTGAATATGCGGCTGAAATTGGTATTGAACATCATTTAGGACTAACTTGTGATCCTGTTGGAGGATATGTAATGATTCCTTGTATTGAAAGAAATGCAGTTGGTGTTTTGCGAGCTATGGATGCTGCAATCCTTGCGGAGGGAATTAGTGAACTAAGGGAACATAAAGTTAGCTTTGATATGGTAGTTAATACTATGAACTATACTGGAAGAAAAATACCAATCGAGTTAAGAGAAACATCTCTAGGAGGATTAGCGAGAGTTGTCCCTTTAAAATAACGAGAAAGAAGGAATTACAATGAAAGAATTAATTTTATACTCTTCTATTACTGGAAACACAAAAAAATTAGCTGATGCTATACATGAAGAACTTCCTCATGTAGCATTTATGAAGACACAGGATTTTATAGAAGATAGGATACATGATTATGATATTTTTTATATCGGTTATTGGGTAGATAAAGGCAACGTGGATCCTGTGACACAAAAAGTTCTGCAAATGATGAAAGATAAGAAAATTGTATTTTTCGGAACACTAGGTGCTGGTGAAAATACAGGTTACTATTCAATGGTTAAACAGCGAGTAGAAAGTAATGCGATGGATAATCAGATCATTGGACATTTTCTTTGTCAGGGAGCTGTTAATGATGCAGTTATTCAACGTTATCAGAAGATGATTATTGATCATCCGGATGATGAACATATGAAGCAGCAGCTAGAAAACTATGAAAAAGGGAAATCACACCCAGATGAACAGGATTTGATAAATGTCAAAGAATTCATCAAAAATTTATCCATTGATTCCATATAATAAAGGGTATTATGTATATGTGCTTCGCTGTGAAGATGAAAGCTATTATACAGGTTGGACAGTAGATCTACGCCATCGTTTTTATATGCATGCTATTGGCAAAGGAGCGCGTTATACTAAAAGTCATCGCCCTTTAGAGCTGTATTATTTTGAAACTTTCAATGATAAACAATCAGCAATGCGTCGAGAATATGAAATCAAGCAATTAAAGAGACAGGATAAAATTAAGCTAATCAAAGCCTATACAAATAAATGAGAAATTATGAGATCCTCTTATCTAGATTATTTAGATGAGAGGGTTTATTATTTTTGAATAGTTTATTTAATTAGGTGATTTTTTGTTATAATTTCTAAAAGAGATTGACCTTTACCTAAGGTGAACCTTTATACTAATGAAGAAGGTGATTTTAATGAAAACATATAGTATCAAAGAAGCTGCAGGAATATTAGGTATTAGTGAAAATGCATTACGTTTTTATGAAAAGAAGGGATTGTTACAGCCAAAACGCTTAGAGAATGGATATCGTCAGTATGATGTTTTAGAATTATCAAAGGCACAGATGATTGTATTATATAGAAAGTTTAATTTTCCAATTGATGCAATTGCCTCAATGATGAATAAAGACGATAATACGTTAGATATTTTTGTAAAACAATATGAATATATCAGTAAAAAAATACGTTTATGTAATCAGATACAGGATTGTTTATTACAATGTATAAATTCTTTATTGATTGAAGAACAAACAGATTGTATTTCCTATATGCGTGATGTAATGTTAGAAAGCCAAGAATGGATAGATGAATGGAACTTTAATGAATGGGCTGAAACATATGACGAAAGTATTCAAATACATTCAAAAGGTCTGCCTTTTTATGTACATTATGATGAAGTATTAAATGCCTGTGTGAAAGAACTACCTTCGAATGGAAAAATTGCAGAGATAGGAATAGGAACAGGGAATTTGACAAAACGTATCATAGATTGTTATCCAAATGCTGAGGTTATTGGCGTAGAACCCTTATTATCGATGTGTCGTATGTGTAAGAAAAAATTGCCGAATGTGCCATTACGTTTAGGACATTTTCTAGAGCTTCCGTTTTCTAATCATGAAATAGATGCAATCATTAGTACTTATGCATTTCACCATTGTCATGAGAGAGATCAAGCTCAAGTAATTGAGGAAATAAGCAGGGTGCTAAAAGAAGATGGATTATGTATTTTAGGAGATGTAATGTTTAAAAATCAGAGTGCTAAAGATACCTATGAGAAACAATGCACTCCTTTACAGCAAAAAGAATTACATGACGAACATTTCGCACTTTTAGATAGTTTAGAGAATCACTTTCAGCAAAAAGGTTTTCACTGTACCATGAAACAGGTGGATGAAATTATGTGGATAATAGTCGCAAAGAAGGTAAAGAAAAATGGAACTTAAATATGATAAAGTAACGATTCGAAATATACAGGAAGAGGATTTATCCATATTATGGAAGGTTTCTTATCATGATGATCTAGAATGGATGAATTGGAATGGTCCTTACTTTCATGATCCAATTTATACATGGGAAGAATTTGAAGAGATGGCAAAAGAATACTATGTAGAACATCCACTAAAGGCTGTCTTATTGTATGATGGAGAAATTGTAGGTATGATTACAGCAGGATTTGAAGATGGGAATTTAAAGCACTGGCTTGAATTTGGTATCTGTATATATCGGAGTACAACATGGGGAAAAGGAATAGGACGAATTGCATGCGAATTATGGATTTCTTATTTATTTGATTTATATCCATATATCAAAAGAATAGGATGTACGACATGGTCGGGTAATATACGTATGATGAAATTAGCAGAAAGGCTATCACTAAAGCTGGAGGGTCGAATCCGAAAAGTAAGATATTATCAGAATCAATATTGGGATTCTATGAAATATGGAGTTTTAAAAGATGAATGGATGCAGAAAGAAAGTTGTTAGATATAAAATAGTGTATTAAGAGGTTGAATATGGAGCAAACAGTGAATGCTACGATATCAAATATGTGCATGGTCTATGACGGTAATTACGTCTTGGTTCAAGATATATTGTGTTATTATATAAAACAGATAAATTTGAAGGAACTTTAACTCCATCAGATGAAGGAAATGTATTTTGGGTGGATTTGTCTGAAATGAAACAAATGCATATGGCAGAAGGCATGGAAACTATGTTGGAAATTTTTTTAGAAGATCATGTAAGTGAATATATTTTATATAAAGAAAACAAGGAATGGAAAGAAGTTTTAAAGTAATTAGATAAATAGGTACAAAAAAAGTAACGGCAAAAGAGTCGTTACTTTTTACATTACAAATACAATAGCGATAATATGTAGTATGCTCGCAATATTGATACAGAAATGCCAAATTGAATGGAAATATTTGTGATCTGGCTTCCCATAAAAGAATGCGCCAATCGTATACATTAATCCTCCTGCAATAATTAAAGCAAGAAAAGGAATAGATGCTTTAGATAATAAAGTCGGAAGGAAAAATATAGCGGTCCAGCCCATGATCATATAGATTGTCATGGATAGTTTCGGATAACTTTTACTGCTAATGGCTTTTAATAAGACGCCGCCAAGAACAGCACTCCATTCTATTGCAAGAATGAGATATCCTTGCCATCCTCCAATAAGGGTAAGAGCTACTGGAGTGTAGCTTCCAGCAATCGCAAAGTAAATACAGATGTGGTCAAGTTTTCTAAAAACATATTTATGTGTGCTTCCAAATGGCATACAATGATATAGTGTAGAGACTAAAAACATTAAGAATAAACATAGGATAAAGATGGAAATACCTGTCGCAAGAATAGCACCACCTTTTAAATATGAGTATATTGCAGCTATTGGAAGAAATATAATACATAAAAAAGCCATAACACCATGTGTTATACAGTTGGTTACTTCTTCACCAAATCCTAATCGAAACATATCTCTCATAGTTTTTTCTTTCAAAAGAACCACCTCCGTTTTCTATGACAGTATAATACAAACAAAAGTGGATTGCAATGTTTTTTGCCCGATTCCTTCATTTTGTGAAGAAAACTTAATAATTTAGTATTGAATACTTAATAATAATATATCGTAATTCTATATCAATATATGTAAATTTTATTTAAAATGATAAAAAAGATGGAATAGTTGCGAAGTTTTAATGCTTTAAAGTTAAAGATATGATATAATACCCATTGGTATTTGCAGAATTTAGCAAAAGATTGGAGGCTCTTATGTTTTTAAAACGTATTGAACTACAAGGGTTTAAATCCTTTGCGGACAAATCCATTATCACTTTTGACTCGGATGTTATTGGAATCGTAGGACCAAATGGATGCGGAAAGAGTAATATTAATGATGCAATCCGCTGGGTTCTTGGAGAACAAAGTGTAAAGTCTTTGCGTGGAAATAATATGAGTGATGTCATTTTCAGTGGTTCTACGGAACGAAAAGCTGTGAATATGGCGGAAGTTACATTAGTGTTTGATAACTCTCGTCATATTTTAAATGTAGAGTTTGAAGAAGTAGAAGTTACACGTCGCTTACATAGACAAAGCGGAGAGGGAGAATATTTTATTAATCGTACTCCTTGTCGTTTAAAAGATATTTTAAACCTTGTAATGGATACAGGGTTGGGAAGAGATTCCTTATCAATTATTTCTCAGGGGAATATTTCTGCATTTGCGGATGCAAAACCTGAAGAGAGAAGAGCTTTGTTTGAAGAAGCCGCAGGGGTTGCCAAATATAAAAAGAGAAAGAATGAATCTTTATCGAAATTAAATCGTACACAAGATAATCTTAGTCGTTTAGAGGATATTATTATAGAACTGGAACGACAAGTGAATCCTTTAAAACGTCAGGCTAAAAAGGCAGAAACTTATTTAGAGAAAAAGAAACAGCTGGAAGTAATCGAAGTCAGTGTTTTAGTAGATGAGATAGAAAAGCTGATGGAAGAAATTGAAATTCTTAAGAAAAAAGCATTTGATTTAGATAGTGAAAAAGCTATGCATGAAACGACAATTCAGGTTGAAGATTTGAAAAATACGGAATTGCGCAATGAAATGTATCGCTTAGATAAAGAAGTGAATCAGCTGCAGGAAGAGTATGCGAAACTATCAGAAGAATCACGTATACTAGAAACCCGTAAAATAGAGATAGACGAGAAACGAAAATATGCAATTGAACATGCAAGTAATGCACAGAAAGCAAAAGAATTAAAGGCTATGATGCAGGAAGCACATTATGAGTATGAAGATCGATCTAAACGTCTTAAAGATTTAGAAACAGATATTGCATTATTAAAAGAACAATTAGCTAATATTGAACATGATGTTTCTTTCTGTTCTCAGGAAACAACACAGGCAAATGCAATCTTGAATCGTTTAGAAAATCGTAAAGCAGTATTAGAAAATTTAGCAAAACAGCCTTTTAATCATCAGCAGGCAGTAAAATCAGTGCTTGATGCTGGGCTACCAAATATTTTAGGTGTTGTGTCACAGATTTTTAAACCAATGATGAATTATGAAGTTGCTATATCTAATGCTTTAGGCGGTGCGATGTATCATATTGTCACAAAAGATGAAGAAGCAGCTCGTCATGCAATTTCCTTTTTGAAAAAGAACCAGTCAGGTAGAGCAACATTCTTACCATTAACTGTGATGAAGCCACGATTTATGGCGAAAGAACATCGTATGCTGGCAGAAAACTGCGCTGGTTTTCTTGGGGTTGCGAGTGATTTCGTAGAAAATGATGCACAGTTTGATGCTCTTAAAGAATCTTTATTTGGGAATGTTGTTATTGTGGACACATTAGTTCATGCGAATGAAGTTGCGAAGATGCTGCGCTTTCAATATAAAATCGTTACATTAGATGGAGATATTGTTAATCGTGGCGGTAGTATGACAGGTGGTAAAAATAAAAATGCCTCAACTCCATTGACCATTCAAAAAGAATTGCATCAGGTTATGCAAAGTCTGGAAGGTCAGAATATGAAGGTAGAAGGGCTGAAGAATCAGCTCTATGGTCTTCAGAATAAAAAAGAAGAATGCAATGCACGTTTAGTACAGGCACAAATATCCAGTGCTCAGTTAGATCCTATTGTAAAAGCTAAATGGGCTAAATATGATCGATTAAAATCTGATTATGAACAGATTGCTCCAAAAGAAGAAGAGAATGATAGTGAATGGGCAGAAGATGATATCGTTGTAAAACTTAGCAATCTTCATTCTCGTTTAGATGAAGTGAGCTCAAAAATGAAGAGCAAGCGTGAAAGAAGAATGAAAGCGGGAAGTGAAGTAGAACGAAAAGATGTGCAGATTCGACAGCTGCGCAGAAATCTTAATGTGTTACAAAATGAACAGCGAGAAGTTGAAATTGCTCAAGCTAAAGCAGAGACAAAGCTAGATAGTACGATGGAACGATTAAGTACTACCTATGAGATGACTTTTGAATATGCCCAAGGGCAAAAAGCTGAATTAGATATGGTGCAGGCACGTAAACAGGTTATAGAATTACGTCAGGAAATCGCATCCTTAGGAAATGTTAATCTAGATGCTCCTAAGGAATATCAGGAAGTTAATGAACGTTTTGCCTTCTTAAGCAAACAGCGAGATGATTTATTAGCCGCCAAGGATAAGATATTAGAGGCAATCGATGAGATGGATGATATTATGATTCAGCAGTTTAAAGAAATGTTTGATCGAATCAATCATCATTTAAACGATGTATTCCGTGCTTTATTTGGCGGAGGAAGAGCTAAATTGTTCATGGTTGATCCAGAGGATGTTTTAAATACAGGAATTGACATTGATGTACAGCCGCCAGGCAAGAATGTTCAGAATATCCGCTTGTTTAGCGGTGGCGAGAAAAGTCTGATTGCTATATGTGTATTATTCTCTATTTTAAAAGCACGAACAATGCCTTTATGTATCTTTGATGAGGTAGAAGCAGCTTTAGATCAGGCAAATGTAGAACGCTTTGCGAAATATATTACCAGATTTCGTGGGGAAAGTCAGTTTATTGTCGTAACTCATCGTCCAGGTACTATGGCGCAATGTGATGCACTATATGGAGTTACCATGCAGCAGAATGGTGTATCTCAGTTATTGAAAGTCAACTTACAGGATGCAATCCACATGATAGATAAAGAAGAGGTGAAAGCATAATGGGTATTTTTTCAAAATTAAAACAGACCTTTTCATCAAAAAAAGATGGTGACCGTTATCTTAGTGGTCTGGATAAATCAAAGAAATCTTTCTCTGAAAGAATTCGTCGTTTAGCACTAGGTTTTACAGGTGTCAATGAGGAATTTCTAGAGGATTTAATGGTTGTCTTATTAGAGGCCGATATTGGGATCAAAACGGCGCAGAAAATCGTTGATGAAGTAGAAAATCGTGCAATGGATCGTAAACTAAAAAGTTTTGATGAAATTAGCGAATGCTTAGTGGAAGTGATGCATGATCTATATGTGGATCATGATGATCAGCCATTCCATAAAAATGAAGATGGGCCAACTGTCATTTTAATGGTAGGTGTAAATGGAAGCGGTAAAACAACAACAACAGCAAAACTGACTAAATTATTTAAAAGCGAAGGCAGCAGTGTAGTGCTTGCGGCAGCAGATACTTTTAGAGCTGGGGCAATTGATCAACTAGTAAAATGGGCAGAACACCTAGATGTTCCGTGTATAAAAGGAAGAGAAGGTGGAGATCCAAGTGCAGCTTTAGTTGACGCATGTCGATATGCAAAAGAACATCAGATGGATTATCTGATTGGAGATACTGCCGGAAGATTGCAAAATAAGGCTAATCTGATGAAAGAATTAAGTAAAATGCGTAGAGTCATCGAAAGAGAGATTCCAGGTGCACCTCATGAAGTCTGGCTAGTATTAGATGCGACAACAGGGCAGAATGGAATTTCACAGGCTCAAATCTTTTTGGAGACGACAAATGTTACTGGAATTATTTTGACGAAGATGGATGGAACTGCAAAGGGTGGTATCGTAATTGCGATTCGTGATCTGCTTGGACTTCCAGTGAAATTTATTGGTCTTGGGGAAAAAGAAGATGATTTACGACCATTTGACATTGATTCATACTTATATGGTATGTGTGAGGATCTTTTGAATCATGATTGATCAGATGGAAAAAATGAATTCCCTTCTTGATGCCTATGAACCATTATTAACTGATAAGCAGCAGGAAGTGCTGGATTTGTATTATAAAGAAGATTTTTCTTTATCAGAAATTGCAGAAAATTTGAAGATAAGTCGAGCTGCAGTAAATGATCATATCAAAAGAAGTACACAAATTCTTATGGAATATGAAAAAAAGTTAAAACTTGTTCAAAAATATGAAACAAGAAGCAGTATTTATGATAAAATGAGAGTAGTCGGAAACGATGAAATAAATAAACTGATTGATCAGTTAGAAATGTTAGATTAATGTAGGAGGATATTATGTCAAAGATTATTTCAGTAAACGCAGGTAGTTCATCACTAAAATTTCAATTATTTGAAATGCCAAGTGAAGAAGTACTAACAAGTGGGATTGTAGAAAAAATAGGATTTGAAGATGCTATTTTCACAATCAAAGTGAATGGAGAAAAAATTAAAAAAGTTCTTCCAATTCCTGATCATACAAAAGCAGTATCTATGTTGCTTGAAGCTCTTGTAGAATACAAAATCGTTAATAGCTTAGATGAAATCACAGGAGCAGGTCATCGTGCAGTTCATGGTGGAGAAATTTTCAAAGAAAGTGTTCCTGTAACAGATGAAGTTGTAGAACAATTTGCTTCTTTGAATGATTTAGCTCCTTTGCATAATCCTGCAGGACTTATTGGATATAACGCATTTAAAGAAAACCTGCCTCACTGCAAACACGTATTTGTGTTTGATACAGCGTTCCATTCTACAATGCCTAAGGAATCATATATTTATCCGCTGCCAATGAAATATTATGATGAATATAAGATTCGTCGTTATGGTTTCCATGGTACAAGCCATAAATATGTATCATTACGTTGTGCAGAACTGATGAATAAAAAAGTAGAAGATACAAAAATTATTACATGTCATTTAGGAAATGGTGCTAGTATTACTGCAGTAGATGGTGGTAAATCCATCAATACTTCTATGGGATTTACTCCACTTGCTGGTGTAATGATGGGAACTCGCTGTGGTGATATTGACCCTGCAATCGTTACTTACATTATGAAGAAAACAGGTATTACACCTGATGAAATGGACGATATCATGAATAAACAGTCTGGTATGTTAGGTGTAAGTGGAATCAGTAGTGATGCTCGTGATATTGAAGACGGCTGTAAAGCAGGAAATGAAGCAGCATTATTAACAGCAGATGTATATGTAAATCGTGTTATCAATGTTGTAGGTGGTTATTATGCACAGCTTGGCGGTGCTGATGCAATTGTGTTTACTGGCGGAATTGGTGAAAATGATACAAATATTCGTAAAATGGTATGTGAACGTCTACGTGATGCCTTTGGTGTTCAGCTAGATGAAGAATTAAATGGCAAAACAAGAGGTAAGGAAATGTTATTATCTACACCTGAAAGTAAAGTGCAGGTATGGTTAATTCCAACAAACGAAGAATTGATGATTGCTCGTGATACTTACCGTATAATTAACGCATAATGAATATCAATATCTTATTTGAACTTATTGATCAATATGATATCATTACGATATTTCGACATATTTCACCAGATGCAGATGCATTAGGGTCACAATTTGGTCTGAAACAATGGATTCAAGATACATATCCTCAAAAACAGGTCTATGCTTTAGGGATGGATCATGGGAGCAAACAGCATCTATATCCGGAAATGGATCAGGTAAGTGATGAAGTTGTCGCATCATCACTTGCGATTATCTTAGATACAGCTAATGGTGCTCGTGTCGATGATCAGCGCTGGTCTACTGCGAAGCATACCCTAAAAATTGATCATCATATTGTAGTAGAAGAATTTGCGGATGATGAAGTCGTAGAAGATTTGTTTGGTGCTACATGTGAAATACTAGCTTATATGTTTGAACAGCATAATCTGACAATTTCGTCTTCCTGTGCACAATATCTATATGGAGGTATCATCGCCGATACTTTGCGATTCTCCATTGCGACAATCAAGCCTAGAACCCTACGATTGGCGGCTTATCTTTTAGAGATGGGCGTAGATGTAAAAAAGGCAAATGAAGATAACTTCTTTACATCCTATCGCTTATATCGTTATGAAAACTATCTTCGCAGTAGCTGTCAACTGATTGATGGCAGAGTTGCATATGTGATTGTGAATCGTGAAGATTATGAACGTTTTGGCTTGACATTCAATGAAGCAAAAGAAAAAGTGTTTGTCATGGGTGGAGTAGATGAATTTGAAGCTTGGGCATTATTTACTGAAAAGGAAAAAGATGCACAAGGGAATCGAATTTATAATGGAAGTTTACGTTCGAAAAATAAGACCATCAATGATATCGCGAATAAATATCATGGTGGAGGACATCGCTTTGCCTGCGGTGTAAAAGGATTAACACAAGAAACGATACAAACTCTTCTACAAGATTTAAGTCAAAGAACAAGTGAATAACTGAATAAGCCAAGATTGTCGTAAGATGCTCTTGGCTTTCCTAATATCAGTGTTGTTTTTTAATGGAAGAGAGTAGGCGTTCTATGATAAAATTAATATAAAGGAAGGTGTTATACATGAGTGTCCACTTACATGTTAGAAGCTGTTATACTTTACTGAAAAGTACGTTAACTATACCTAAAATCGTTGCTTGCGCAAAACAGTATGGTTATTCTGCTGTCGCATTAACGGATCATAATGTGATGCATGGGGCAATGGCTTTTTATCATGCCTGCAAAAAAGAAAATATAAAACCTATTTATGGGATAGAAGTGGATGTCGTTGAGAAAGAGGATCTTTTTGGCTTTGTCGTATTAGCTAAAAATGATGAAGGATATCAGAATCTGTTAAAACTCTCTACTCTTGTAAATACGGGAGAAAGTTTAAAACAGATAACGATGGACACCTTGTCTTTCTATGCGAAGAATTGCGTTGTTTTAACAAATGGTGATCAGAATTATATGGAAACATTATTATTAAAAGAAGAAAGTGATCTGCTGCGCCACTGGTTAAAAAAATGCAATGAAATATTTGATGATTTTTATGTGAGTATCGCAAGAAATGATTCAGGTCTTTTAGAGCGAAAAAATCCTTTATTAAAATCGATATGTAAAGAATTAGGTATTAAAACGGTTGCTTTATCAAGAATATATTTTGAAAAAGAAGAAGATGAAGAAAGTTACAAAATGCTATGTGCTATTGATCAGGGAGTAACTGTTCAGGATAAGATGTTAAATTATAGTCCTCGTCGCTTTTTCCGTTCGCCATCTCAAATGCAGGAGTTATACGACCAGGATGATTTAGATGCTACAGATGAAATTGCTTCTATGTGCAATGTGACAATGGAATTTCCTAAAGCTGTATTACCTAAATTTGAAAATAAATATGGTGTAAGCAGTGAGGTGTTTTTACGTAATCTATGTCAGAAGGGGCTAGAAAAACGCATGCATTATAAAAGAATCCCTCAAGAATATCAGCAGCGTTTAGATTATGAATTAGACGTTATCATAAAAATGAAATATGCGGATTATTTCTTGATTGTATGGGATTTCATACGATATGCGAAATCGCAGCATATTTATATAGGGCCAGGACGAGGCAGTGCGGCAGGTTCACTTGTTGCTTATTGTTTAGGGATAACTCACGTAGATCCATTGCATTATCATTTGTTGTTTGAACGTTTTCTAAATCCAGAGCGTATTTCTATGCCAGATATAGATACAGATTTTCCAGATAATCGACGTGATGAGGTAATTCAGTATGTTGAAGAACGATATGGACATAAACATGTTTCTCATATCATTACTTTTAATACTTTGGCAGCCAAACAAGTGTTGCGTGATGTAGGCAAGGCAATGGGAATAGATTTACGACAAATAGATCGCTTATGTAAAATGGTTCCTAACGTATTAAAGGTGACTTTAGATTATGCCTACCAGAATGCACCCCGTTTTAAAGAGATGATTAATTCGGGAGAAACCATGCGACAGTTGTTTCGTATCGCAAAGAAGTTAGAAGGATTGCCGCGCCATGCATCTTTACATGCAGCGGGAATTATTTTATCCAATGATGATATTGAAAAAGTATGTCCATTAATTGATGTCGATGAAGGAATCAGCGCAACTCAATTCACAATGGAATACCTAGAAGAATTAGGCTTGATTAAAATGGATTTCCTAGGACTTAGAAATTTAACGATTATTGATGAAATTGTGACACAAATCAAAACAGCGAATCCTGATTTTGATATTATGCAGATTCCTTTAGATGATAAGAAAACATATGCTTTAATTCAAGATGTTGATACAACGGGAGTTTTCCAATTAGAAAGTGAAGGAATGAAAAATCTGATTCGCAAGGTGCAGCCAAAAGTTTTTGAAGATATCGTTGCGGCTATTGCCTTGTTTCGACCTGGTCCGATGGAAAATATTCCAGAGTATTTAGAGAGAAGAAAACATCCTGAAAAGATTGATTATATTCATCCAAGTCTTAAGCCGATTCTTCAGAACACATTTGGGATTATGATTTATCAGGAACAGGTAATGCAGGTTGCTCAGAAAATGGCAGGTTTTTCTTTAGGAAAAGCTGATAATCTGCGTAAGGCAATCAGTAAGAAAAAAGAAGATGAGTTAAAAAAGCTAAAAGATGATTTCATTGATGGGGCAATAAAACAGGGGTATCAGAAATCCTTAGCAGAACATGTATATGCCTTGATCATGAAGTTTGCTAATTATGGATTTAACCGTTCTCACTCTGTAGCATATGCAATGACAGCCTATCAATTAGCCTATCTAAAAGCTAATTATCCATTGTATTTCTTTAATAGTTTATTAAATAGTGTAATTGGTTCAGAAACAAAGACAAGTGAATATGTTTTTGAGGCAAGAAAAAGAGGGATATCAATATTATTGCCTGATGTCAATAAAAGCAATCATCATTATCAGATAGAAGAAAATGGTTTAAGGTTTCCGTTTCTTGGAATAAAAGGAATAGGGATGGCTGTTTCTTCACAAATCGTAGAAGAACGTCAGAAGCACGGAAATTTTATGGATTTCTATGATTTCGTGGCTCGTATGAGTGGGAATAAGATTGGTAAAAAAACAATAGAAATCTTAATTCATGCAGGGGCATTGGATTGTTTCCGAGTAAATCGTTCCAGTATGATTGCATCGCTTGATGATGCTTTGCGTTATGCAGATTTAGTTAAAATTGAAGAAGCTGATCAGGTGATATTTGATTTTAATCTAGTCTCTAAGCCTCCAATGATGATGGTAAAAGATAATGCGGCTATTCGTTCAGAAAAAGAAAAAGAAGCTATTGGGTTCTATCTATCTCAGCACCCAATTGCGGAAATCAGAAGCCGATATGGAAATAATCTTCCGGTTCTCATTACTTTACCAAAATTTAAGGGTCAGTATGTTCGCTTTGTTTGTATTGTGGAGCGTTGTAAACAATATCGTACAAAGAATGGCGATTTGATGATGTTTGTAGTCGCAAGCGATGAAACAGCCAAGTTTGATTTAGTCTGTATGCCTAATATTTATCGTAATCATGCAGATGATTTAGTGAAGGGCAATTATCTATATGTAGAAGGTAAAATAGATAAAGAAACAAGCTGTTTAGTGAAAAAAGTATCGAAAATTGAGAGAGAATAGTTTGTTTGGAGTAAAAATATCAAAAAAAGGTTGCGAATAAAAAGAGAATATGTTAACATAACTACGTTGTATGTCCTCCCGGATTTACAACCGCACAGATCAAGGTTTTAAGTATGTAGTTCATCACCTTGTATGGCGAGTCTGAAATTAATAGAAGGAGGTGCGATTATGTACGCAATTATTGAAACAGGCGGAAAACAGATCCGTGTAGAAGAAGGTTCAACAATCTTTGTGGAAAAACTAGACGCACAGGAAGGTGAAACAGTTGTATTTGACAAAGTTGTCGCTTACTGCAACCGTGCACTTCGTGTTGGTACTCCATATGTAAAAGGAGTTAAAGTTAACGCAAAAGTTGAAAAACAAGGTAAAGCTAAGAAAATCATCGTTTACAAATACAAGGCTAAAAAAGGTAGCTCACACCGTAAGCAGGGACACCGTCAGCCTTATACAAAACTGACTATCGAATCTATTGAGGCTTAATCTTATGGTGAAAGTCCATGTAAAGCGTAATCAAAACCATATACAGGAAATCGAGGTTAAGGATCATGCAGGATATGCAGATGCAGGATTTGATCTTGTGTGTGCTGGTGTGAGTTCGATTTGTATTGGAATGATGAATGCTTTAGATGAGATGGTTCCTGACGTATGCGACTTTGTTTATAAAGAAGCATATATCAAGATCAAAAGCAGACTGCACGATGAAAAAGCTGATATTCTTCTAAATGGAATGGTGTATCAGTTAAAAACAATGCAGGAAAGCTATGCAGATTATATAATTATCAATGATCAGGAGGTGTGATTATGAAATTTGTATTAGATATCCAGCTGTTCGCATCTAAAAAGGGAGTAGGTTCTACTAAGAACGGTCGTGACTCTGAATCCAAACGTCTTGGAGCTAAATTAGCTGATGGACAGTACTGTCATGCAGGCAGCATCATTTACCGCCAGCGTGGTACAAAAATTCACCCGGGAACTAACGTTGGAAAAGGTGGAGATGACACGTTATTCGCTAAAGTGAATGGTGTTGTAAAATACGAACGTTTAGGTAAAGATAAGAAAAAAGTATCTGTTTACCCACAGGCGTAATTTAAAAATCCCCGGTTTGGGGATTTTATTTTTGAAAAAATTAAGAAGGAGGTGTCGGAATGTTTATAGATCGTGTAAAAGTTCATGTGAAAGCTGGAAAAGGCGGAGATGGAATCGTTGCTTTCCGGCGAGAAAAATATGTGGCCTATGGAGGTCCAAGCGGCGGAGATGGCGGAGATGGCGGAAATGTTGTTTTTATGGTAGATGAAGGAAAAACGACATTATTGGATTTACGCTATAATCGTAAAATGAAGGCTGAACCAGGCGGTAATGGTAAAACTAAAAAAATGCATGGAGCAAATGGCGCTGATTGTATTATTAAGGTTCCACAGGGTACAATTGTGAAAGATGAAAAAACAGGAAGAATCTTAGCAGATTTAACTCGAAAAGGACAGAAAGAAATCATTGCGAAAGGCGGAAAAGGCGGACGAGGTAATTTTCACTTTAAATCCAGTAAAAACACGGCACCTCAGTATAGTGAACTGGGAGCACCTGGAGAAGAACGTGACATTATGGTCGAACTAAAAGTCTTGGCAGATGTTGGTCTTGTTGGTTTTCCATCTGTAGGAAAATCCACTCTTTTATCTGTTGTTTCTAAAGCAAAACCTGAAATTGCAGAGTATCACTTTACAACACTCGCGCCAAATTTAGGAATGGTACAGGTGCCAGATGGAAGAAGCTTTGTTATGGCAGACTTACCTGGATTAATTGAAGGAGCTAGTGAAGGAAAAGGTTTAGGGCATCAGTTTCTACGCCATATTGAACGTTGTCGAGTAATAATTCATGTTGTAGATATGGGGGCAAATGATGGACGAGATCCTGTTGAAGATTATAAAATCATCAATGAAGAACTAGCAAATTATGAATATCGTCTAATGGAACGTCCTCAGATTGTTTTAGCAAACAAGATGGATTTAGAGGATGCTCAGAATAATCTGAAACGTTTTAAAGAAGCTTATCCAGATGTTGAAGTATTTGAAACAACGACGATTATCGCAGAAGGATTAGATCCAGTATTATATCGTGCTGCAGATTTATTAGAAACAACACCACAATTCCCATTATATAATGATGAAGCTAATGATGAAGATGCGGAAGGTGTTTTATATAAATTCGAACCGGAACAGCCAGCCTTTGAAGTACATAATTTAGGAAATGGTAACTGGGAATTAACTGGTGAAGAATTAGAACGAAGCTTTAAAATGAGTAAATTGGATAATGAAGAAGACTTTATGCGTTTTGCGCGTAAAATGCGCAAGATGGGTATTGATGAAGCATTGCGCAATGCAGGGTGTCAGGATGGAGATGTTGTGACGATCTGCGATATCCAGTTTGAATTTATTGAATAAACGGGCAAGCCCCGTTTTTTTTAGATTATATGACTAGCAATTTTCCAAGATATACGATATGATATTTTTAACTTGGAGGTAATATTATGCGATTAGTATCTTGGAATGTAAATGGAATTCGTGCCTGCGTACAAAAAGGGTTTATGGATTTCTTTAAGGAAATAGATGCGGATGTGTTCTGTATTCAGGAAACAAAAATGCAGCCTGGACAATTAGAAATAGAGACACCGGGATATTTCCAATATATGAATAGTGCAGAGAAAAAAGGCTATAGCGGAACAATGGTATTCTCTAAAAAAGAGCCTTTATCTGTGACTTATGGAATTGGTATTGAGGAACATGATCATGAAGGGCGTGTTATCACTTGCGAATATGATGATTTTTATTTAGTTTGCGTATATACACCTAATTCAAAAGATGGGTTGTTGCGACTAGATTATCGTATGGTATGGGAAGATGATTTCCGTGCATATCTGCATAAGTTAAATGAAAAGAAAAGTGTAGTGGTTTGTGGGGATCTGAACGTTGCACATAAGGAAATTGATTTAAAAAATCCTAAAACCAATCGTAGAAATGCAGGCTTTACAGATGAGGAACGAAATAAAATGACTGTACTTTTAGATAGTGGTTTTATTGATTCTTATCGTTACCTATATCCAGATCAGGAAGGCATTTATTCCTGGTGGAGTTATCGGTTTAAAGCAAGAGAAAAGAATGCGGGATGGAGAATTGACTATTTTTTAGTTTCTGAAGATGCGAAAGATGCAATTCAGGGAGCTAAGATTCATACAGATATTTTCGGCAGTGATCACTGTCCAGTATCATTGGAATTTAACAAACAATAATTCATATAAAAATAAATGCATCTGAATAGGTGCATTTTTACTTATAATCTTGCGGTATATGATTTTATACATCGCAATTCTTAAATATTCATGATAAAATAGAAAAGGTGATAAAAATGATAGCATTTATAAAAGGAATAGTGCATAGCTATACAAATGATTCTTTGATTATAGAAAATAATGGAATTGGATATCGAGTATATGTTGCCAATCCTATGGCTGTCCGGTTAAATACGGAAATAATTATATATACGTATCAGCATGTTCGTGAAGATGCCATTACTTTATTTGGGTTTACATCTATGGAGGAACATGATTTATTTTTACAATTGATTAGTGTAAAAGGTGTAGGACCTAAAACAGCATTAGGAATGTTAGGTGTATGTCCTGCTAAAAATATGATAGCGGCAATTGAAAATAATGATATTAAGACCTTAAAAGGTTTGCCTGGAATAGGAGCTAAAACAGCTAGTCAGATCGTACTGGATCTGAAAGGCAAATTAGTGGAAGAAATAACAGAAATTGAAGTTAAAGAAAATGAACAGCTGTCAGATGCTTTAGAAGCATTAAAAGCTTTAGGGTATAAAAATGCAGAGCTGAATAGCATAAAGAAAGAATTGAGTGTATTGGAGGATGCGACAACCGATCAATATATTCGTAAAGCGCTGGGCATTTTAGCTAAAAGAAAAGGAGTCTAGCAAATGGAAAGAGTAGTATCAAATGAAGCACTTAGTATGGATGAAGAAGCTACCCTTCGTCCTCAATCTTTACAGGAATATATAGGACAACGTCAATTAAAGGAAAATCTTACAGTTTTCATTGAAGCGGCCAAACAAAGAAATGAAGCTTTGGATCATGTCTTATTGTATGGGCCTCCAGGGTTAGGTAAAACTACATTATCCTACATCATTGCGAATGAAATGGGAGGACATATTAAAATTACAAGTGGACCTTCGATTGAAAAAGGCGGAGATTTAGCAGCTATCCTATCTACTTTAGAAGCTGGTGATGTTTTGTTTATAGATGAAATTCATCGTTTGCCAAAACAGGTAGAAGAAATTTTATATCCAGCAATGGAAGATTATTGTCTTGATATCGTTGTTGGAAAGGATAGCGCTACAACAAGAAGTATTCGTTTAGACCTACCGCCATTTACACTTGTTGGGGCTACTACACGTGCTGGAGATCTTACTGCACCGCTTCGTGATCGTTTTGGAATCGTATCACAGCTTGAATTTTACGAATTAGGGGAACTGCAGCAGATTATTAGTAGAACCGCTCGTGTAATGGATACGGAAATCGAAGAGGAAGCAGTTTTAGAGATTGCAAGACGTTCAAGAGGAACACCTCGTATTGCGAATCGCTTATTCCGACGTGTACGTGATTTTGCGACAGTCATGAATGATGGTGTCATTAGTAAAGAAGTTGCTGTAATGGCGTTAGATAAACTAAAAGTTGATCATTTAGGATTGGATCATGTCGATCATAAATACTTAAGAGGAATCATTGAACGATTTAAAGGTGGGCCAGTTGGACTTGATGCATTAGCAAGCAGTATTGGAGAAGAAACAATGACCTTAGAAGATGTTTATGAACCGTATTTATTACAGATTGGGTTTATCAATCGAACACCACGAGGGCGTGTAGTTACAGAGAAAGCATATCGTCATTTAGGGTATAACCTTGATGAAGGCTTGTTTTTACATACACGTTAATGATTTGACTTTGCATATGTGATTAAGCAGAAAATGACAAAGAAAACATTTTTTGCGATATTTTCTAATAATCCGTACCAAGAAAAGTTGGATATTAGAAAAGAAACACTAAAACATATTAGAATTACAGGAAGCGCATGAAATAGCGCTTTTTTGTTTGTTTTAAGACCTAGAAATACTCCTGATATACTATAAGCAATTAATCCACCAATCGTATTTCCAATGTGAAATACAGTTGTGGAAATGATATGAAAATAGTATAAAATCGAAAAGATGAGCGATAATAAAAGTGTTAAGATCAACAGTAGAGAGAATACTTGCACATAGTTCTTCATTTTTTGTTTCAAGAAAATCACCTCAATCTACTGTATGTAAATCGCATGTATTTTATGCTGGAAGGAAGATCACATGCAGGAATATATTAATCTTATGGTCAAAAGTTTTATCTTTTATTTTGTGATTATCTTCGCGCTTCGTCTTATGGGAAAACGAGAGGTGGGGGAACTTTCTGTATTTGATATCGTTATTTATTTTGTGATGAGTGAATTATTGGCTATTTCAATAAGTAATGAGGATGAAAGTATCTTTAAATCTTTAGTACCGATTTTTACGTTGGCTTTCTTGCAGATGCTGATTTCTTGGCTCATTCTTAAAAGCAAAAAAATCAGAAGTGTGTTTGATGGAGAAATTTCAATTCTTATTCATAATGGACATATTAATCAGGATGTTATGCGTAAAGAACGCTACAATATTGATGATTTAATGTCACAGATTCGCAGTAAGGACCTATGTTCTCCAGAAGAAGTGGGATTTGCGATATTAGAGACAAATGGACAGCTTTCCATTTTACCAAAGAATAAATGCAAAGTTAAACATCCGAATCCTTTAATCAGTGATGGAACAGTAGATAAAAAAGCGCTAGAAGATTTATCACTTGATGAAGAATGGTTAAAAAAAGCCCTTTTGAAGGAAGGGATCGATAATATTAAAGATGTTTTTTTGTGCATATATCAAAAGAATGGTTTGTTTGTGATTAAAAAAGAAATTAAGACTAGGAATGTTCTTTTTCATAAAGACGAAAAGCCTGGTACAAGCGAATAGCATGAAATAATGTGGTAATAAGCATCCCAATTGTTAAGGCGATAGGTAAAACTGATTCATGGTAGACAGATGTAAGACATAGAATACATAAAATACGTGTAATAGAGCCATATAAGGTGTCACGGACACTTTTTGAGCTAAGGGATAATGCATGAAGCATGCTGGATAAGGGTGGTTGCAGGGAATATAATGCGAAAGGAATCGCAAGCTGTTTAAGAATATGGGCTCCTTGTGTATTATGATAAAACAGATTTAATAATTGTTCAGGAAAGAAGTAACATAGTAAACTGCAGCAGATACCTATGAATAAGCAGCAGCTAATAATAATACGAAAGAGTTTCATAGCATGTTCATGATAACCTCTTGTATAGGAATAGGTAAAGGAAGGAAGCAGATAATTGCTTAGTGTGACAGTAATAAAGCTAGGCATTGTGATAATGGGCAGAACATAACCATTTAATTGGCCATAGGCAAGAACCATGGAAGCCGCACTTGCCTGTGATAAGCCTATGACCATGGCGATCGGTTCAAGAAAGTAAGTAAGAGAGCCGATAATGCGACTTCCCATCATAGGAATGGAAACAGAAAGAACTTCTTGAAATTGATGTTTTTGTAGACGAAATTTTGATAAAGGAATTCGTAGAGGATTTCTTTTTTTTCTGAGTAAAACATATAGCATATATAAAGAACTGCTTGCTTCCCCAATGCTAATAGAGAGCATTGCGGCTTTCGCCATAGTGATAATATCTAACATAGGTGAAAAATAAAAGACCAGAACAATAAATAGTATTCTGCTGCCTTCTTCAAATAACTGACTGGCTGTTGCAGGTATATGTTCCTGCAGACCAAACAGATAGCCCTTTAATATGCCGGATAAGGTTACAAGTGGAATCAATGGGAGAACAGCATATAGGACGGGAAGGATATCTTCCTGTTTAAAAACATGAATTGCGAGAAGAGGAAGAAGAATAAGGTAGGCTGCCATAATGACAAGATTATTGATAACAGCTAATATGATACTAGCTATAAGAGGAGAAGAAGGCTGTTTGCTTTGAGCGATAACCTTTGATAAGGCTGCAGGAATCCCCATCTGTGCAAGAGTGATTACAAATACCATAGTCGGTGCAGCCAAAGAATAATAACTCATTGCCTGTTCAGATAATTTTCTTGCGAGAATTATTCGAACGATGAAGGAAAGCATTTTTGATATAATGGAAAGTGTAATTAAATAGATGGTAGATGTTAGTACAGTTTTTTTCAAAAAAGTGGCCTCCTCTTCTATTTTTTTTTCTTAGATGGGTATTGTAATGTAATAATTATGATGGCTAAAAAAATAGTTGCGATACAAAAAATACATTGCTTTCAGCTCTATTTAAAGCTATAATTATATCTATGATATTAAGGAGGAGCTTATGAGTGGTCAAAGTAAAATAGAAGATAAATACATAAAACTAGCAATTGCTTTGAAAACGAATCAGTTAAAGCGAGAAGAATTGCCTTCCTTGACATATCAGCATGTAGAAAGCTCGTTACAGGAACATTGGAAATTTCATAAACCGCATAATATACATGAAGCAATTGATGATATTCAGCGTATGAGTGCAAGTGATGTAGTAGCATATCTGTCTACACAAGCAATCATTATGGGATCAAAAATGAGCTTGAACGACTTTGATGATTTATTTGGAGGAGATAAGTAATGAAGAAATCACGTCTAGCGGTCTTTGCGATTACAGTATTGACCTTACTAACTTTAATCGTGACTTGCATCCCTTCGATTCGTGAAAATATGAAATTAGGTTTGGATCTGCAGGGCGGCTTTGAAATTCTTTATGAAGTAAGTCCATTGGAAGGAAAAAGTCTTCCATCCATGTCTGCAGTTGCGAAATCAGTTGAAAAACGTATCGATGTTTTAGGTGTAAATGAGCCGGAAATTACGGTTGAAGGGGACAATCGTATTCGCGTGCAGCTTGCAGGTGTAAAAAATGCTGAACAGGCAAGAAGAGTTATATCATCAACTGCAAATTTAACTTTCCGAGATGTTAATGATAACCTTTTGATGGATTCAACTGTCTTACAGGAAGGTGGAGCTAGTGTTGTTTATGATGAGTATGGAAATCCGATTGTAAGCTTAAAGTTAGCGGATCAGGAAAAATTTTATGAAGTAACAAAACAAGTATCTGAGATGGGAAGCGGAAATAATATCATGGTAGCTTGGCTGGATTTTGATTCGGAAACAGATTCATATGCTGCTGAGAAAGATAGTGAAAATCCTAAATTCATCTCTGCTGCTACTGTAAGTGAGGGGATTAATTCTACAAGTGCACAGATTAGTGGAAACTTCACAAAAGAAGAAGCAACTGAATTAAAGGATCTGATCAATTCTGGTTCACTTCCAGTAAAAATGACAGAACAGTACAGTAATGCGGTTACTGCCGATTATGGTATCAATGCATTTAGTGAAACAATGCTTGCTGGAGGTATTGGTATTGCGCTGATCATGTTATTTATGATTATATATTACCGTCTTCCAGGGGTAATTTCTGCAATTACCTTAGGAACATATGTGTTTGTGGTTTTCCTTATCTTTAATGCAATGGGAGCTGTATTTACTCTATCTGGTATAGCAGCTTTAGTACTAGGTGTTGGAATGGCAGCTGATTCTAATATCCTGACCTTTGAGCGAATAAGAGATGCATTATATTCAGGAAGAAGTGTAAAAACTGCATTCTATGAAGGAAGCTCTAAGTCATTTGTAACTATTTTTGATGCTCAGTTCACTACGTTCATTTGTGCTTTGATTTTGTATATCTTTGGAACAGGAACTGTAAAAGGATTTGCGACGATGTTAATCGTATCTACAATTACAACGATTATTGTTATTGTGTTTGTCGCAAAATTCCTGATGTCTCTATTGGTAGAAAGCGGTTGGCTGGATAATAAATATGCTTTATTTGGTGTTAAGAAAGAACATATTCCAGATGTGAATAAAGGACAGGAACGTTTCTATTATGGTTTCTTCGATAAATTTGATTTTATCAAAAATGCAAAATATTTTATTGGTTTCTCTGTTTGTGTGATTGGAATTGGTCTAGCGTGTATGATTTTCAACGGCGTACAGGGAAATGGTGCTTTGAATTGGGGAATCGACTTTACAAGCGGTACGAAACTGACAGTGCAAAGTGCTACAGAGATTTCAAAAGATACTTTGGATAAACAATTAGAAGAATTAGGTGTTGATGCAAACAGTATTAAAATCAATGGTGAAAAGAGCAATACTGCAACCGTATTTGTGAAGGACGCAATGGATGAGGATACACTATCCAATGTGAAATCAAGTTTACAGGAAACTTATGGACATGAAGTTAATGATAATATCGTATCACCTGTCATTGGTCAGGAATTAATGCGTAGTGCTATCTTAATTTCTATCTTGGCATGGATTGGCGTATTGATTTATATTTCTATTCGATTTAAATGGGATTATGCATTAAGCGGTATTGTCGGACTGATTCATGATGTATTCTTCATTATTGCTGTATGTGCAATTCTTCGTTTAGAAGTAAATACTGAAATTATCGCGGTATTATTAACGATTATTGGATATTCAATCAATAACTCTATTGTTGTCTTTGATCGTATTCGTGATGAAATGAGAGGCAGAAAACTCTCCACTACAACGAAAGAAGATTATCGTATGATTGTGAATGAAGCTTTACAAAGAACAGCAACTCGTTCGATCTTATCTACATTCACTACAATTTTACCTGTTATTACTTTGTTGCTAATGGGTAGCAGTGCAATTCAGATATTCTGCTTAACATTGTTTGTTGGAATTGCAGTTGGTGCAGGAAGTTCATTGTTTATTGCGGCACAATTGTGGTATCAGATTAGAATTCATCGTAATCCTAAAAAACATGTGAAGAAAAAACGTAAAAGAAAAAAAGAAGAATTAGAAGAAATGATCGTTCCTGGTATGAATGATTATTAAAATACGAGGTTTCATTGATTGGTAAAACAATTGATGAAATCTCTTTTTGCGTTTTGAAAGTAAAATAGTAAAAAGTATGTTATCATTAATAACGGTGATTTAAATGCATATAGAAGAATTAGATGTTCATCGTTCAAAAGAGATACAGATACGTTTTCATGTTAGTAATCTTTGTGCTAAAGTACTGGCATCAAAGAATTTAGACGATGAACAGATACAGGAATTATTTCAGAAACCCGAACTTGCAGATCCATTTAGTGCCAATGGGATGCAGGAAGTGGTTAATCGTATATACCAAGCTAAGATGAATAATGAAAAGGTTATGGTGTGTGGAGATTATGATGCTGATGGAATCTCAGCAACGGCTATTTTAGTTGATGCTTTGCGACGTTTTAATATTCAAGTAGGCTATTATATACCAAATCGCTTTACAGAAGGATATGGACTACAGAAGCACACTGTTCAGCTTGCGCATGAAAAAGGATATCGTTTATTGATTACAGTGGATAATGGTGTAAAAGCATTTGATGCTTTATTAGAAGCACAGCGTTTAGGACTTGATGTGATCGTAACAGATCATCATGCGATGGAAGAAGAAGTGCCATGTAAAATTTTATTGCATCCTTTCTTGATGGGATATCGTTTTGAAACTTTGTCTGGTGCAGGTGTAGCACTGACTGTTGCCAGAGCATTAAAAATGGATACGAAAGATCATGTAGTATTTGCTTGTGTTGCGGCAATTGCGGATGTGATGGAACTTCGACAGGAAACTAGAGCTATTGTGCAATTAGGTTTACAGTACTTAAAAGAAGGAGCATGTATGCCGATTCAGCTTCTTGTGAAAGAACGATTCCCAAAATGGGATGAAAACTTAATTGCTTTTCAGGTTGTTCCAAAGCTGAATACTACAGGACGTTTAGCAGATATGGCTAATGCGAATAATACTGTGCGTTATTTATTAAGTGGAAACATGCAACAGATTCAGCACGTTGCAGAACAAATTAAACAATTGAATGAGAAACGAAAAACAATGAGTGATCAGATGGTTCAAGTTGCAAGAACACTGGTTCGTCCAGAGTATCGTTTTCAGTTATTATTTCATGATAGTTTTCATGAAGGAATGGCAGGTCTTGTTGCAGGCAAGCTAAGTGAAGAACTTCAGATGCCAGTTATGATTGCGGCAAAAAGAGAACAGATGTTTAAGGGGAGTATACGATCTTTAGATTTACTTGATCTTACAACTTTCTTTGATGACTGTCGTACATCATTATCTGCTTATGGGGGACATAAAGCAGCGGCAGGTATTGGTTTTCCTTGTGAGAATAAACAGATCATTCAGGATTATGTAAATACAAGGATGAAATCAATGCATTTTAACCCTGAAAAGATATATAAAGCAATACGAGTACAGCCAAATGAAATTAATATTGCGGAGGTTGAAAGCTTATCTCTATTAGGTCCATTTGGTAATGGATTTGAAGAACCTGTATTTTATTTAAATGATGTATCTGTACAAGGATGTCGTCAGCTTGGAAATAATGAACATGTAAAATGGCAGATCAATGACTCTATTGAGGCGATGTATTTCCGCTGTGGAAGTGCGTATGAACGTTTACATGATAAACAGCAGCTGAATTTTATAGGTAATTTACGTATCAATAATTTTATGGGTAGAAAAAAAGTTAATATTTTTGTAGAGGAAGCGTATTAAATAATGCTTTTTCTAAAAAAATTATGATATAATACATACATAAGTGTTAGGAGGCTTATATAAATGAACTTTAAAGACTATATAGCAAGTATTCCTGATTTTCCTCAGGAGGGAGTTTTATTTCGTGATATCACACCTTTGATGGCAAATGGGGAAGCTTTTAAAGCAGCATGTGATAAAATCATTGAATTTGCGAAAGAAGTTGGTGCTGAGGTAATCGTTGGACCGGAATCTAGAGGATTTATTTTTGGATGTCCTGTTGCATATCAATTAGGTATAGGATTTGTTCCGGTTCGTAAACCTGGCAAACTTCCAAGAGAGACAGAAAGTGTTTCTTATGATTTAGAGTATGGAAGCAATGAATTGCATATTCATAAAGATGGTATTCAAAAAGGACAGAAAGTCCTGATTGTTGATGATCTGCTGGCAACTGGCGGTACTGTTGATGCAACAATCCAGATTGTGAATAAACTGGGTGGAGAAGTTGTTGGCTGTGCCTTCCTAATCGAACTAGTAGGATTACATGGTAGAGAGTATTTGAAAGATTATCAAGTATTTTCTTTAATGTCTTACGAATAAAAACAAGGGGGTATTTCCCCTTTTTCTTGAATGCGGGTGATACAATGGTAAGTAAGAATGTGGTAACTTTTGATGAGATGATGCTCGAAGTTCAAAAGTATATTAAGAAAGAAGAAAATATTGATCTGATAACAAGGGCATATTTATGTGCTGAAAAAAATCATGCGGGGCAATATCGTAAAAGCGGTGAACCATATATTATTCATGCGATTCAGGTTGGATATATTTTGACCTTGCTAAGAACTGGGCCTAAAACGATTGCAGCAGGTTTCTTACATGACGTAGTAGAAGACTGTGATGTAAGCATTCAGGAAATAAGCGACATGTTTGGAGAAGAAGTCGCATCGTTAGTAGACTCTGTCACAAAAATCGGTAATTTAAAATTTAAAGATGAAAAAGAATATCTGGCAAGCAATCATCGTAAGATTTTCATTGCCATGGCTAAAGATGTACGTGTTATTCTGATTAAATTAGCCGATCGTCTTCATAATATGCGTACGCTGCAATACATGTCACCGGAAAAACAAAAGAAAATTGCTTCTGAAACATTGGAAGTCTATGCGCCGATTGCACATCGACTAGGTATTAGTGATATTAAGAACGAGTTAGAGGATTTATCTTTTCAGTATTTGAACAAAGAAAAATATTATGAAATTGCGAAATTAGTCGAAAAACGTAAAATTGAACGTGATGCACAGGTACAACAGATGATTACTGAGATAAGTATATTATTAGATCAGCATAATATTCATTATCGTATATTTGGAAGAAGTAAACATCTTTATAGCATCTATAAAAAGATGATCACAAAGAATAAACGGTTTGAAGAAATTCTTGATTTATTGGCTATTCGCATCATAACAGATACAGATACTGCATGTTATGAAATATTGGGTTATATTCATGCGAAATATAGACCAATTCCTGGACGTTTTAAAGATTATATCGCAATGCCAAAAGTGAATATGTATCAATCTTTACATACTACGATCGTTGCGGAAAACGGTAATATTTTTGAGGTACAGATTCGTACAGAAGCCATGGACGAAGTCGCAGAACAGGGGATTGCGGCTCACTGGCGATATAAAGAAAATAGCAATGGTGGTAAAGAAGTTCATCAGAAAGAAATTGAAGAACAGCTTCATTGGTTTAAAGATTTTAGTGTTATGAGTGATGAAGTAAATGATGATGCGATGGAATATATGAATCTTCTTCAGAAAGATATCTTTGAAGCTAATGTTTATGTCATGACACCAAAAGGAAAGGTTATTGCACTTCCTAATGGATCTACACCAATCGATTTTGCTTATCGTGTACATACAGAAGTTGGACATCATACAGTCGGTGCCACAATAAATGGTGTGCTCATGCCATTAAACACAAAACTGAAAACGGGAGATGTTGTTAATATTCGTACATCGAAACAGTCTCCTGGCCCAAGTGAAGATTGGATCAAAATTGTTAAATCGGCTCATGCGAGAAATAAAATACGTTCTTTCTTCCAAAAACAGGAAAATGAGCGAAGAAGCCTTGACGTGAAAAAAGGTGAAGAAATGCTGCAGGAAGAATTAAAACGTAGAAATCTTGATCCTGAAACATATATGGAACAGAAGAAATTAGATAATATTGCAGGAGCTTTAAGTTTTAATTCATCTCAGGATCTGCTGTATGCTATTGGCGTAAAACAAGTCTCCTTACCTTCAGTCATTGATCGTCTGGTAAAACATAAAACGAGTGTTTCTATTGATAATGAAGAATTGGCGAAGATGTTTAATCGTCAAGATCGTAAAAAACGTCCTTCTGCTTCTGGTATTCGCATAGAAGGTGTAGAATCAATGAAAATATCTCTAGCTGCCTGCTGTTCACCGGTCCCTGGTGATGAAATTGTAGGTTATATAAGTAAAGGGGCAGGTGTTAAAGTACATCGTAAAGATTGTCCAAATATTATAAGAGAAAGAAAACGACTGATTCCTGTAGAATGGGATGAAAATATTGAACAAAAGACTTATGAAGTTAAGCTTGTTATTAAGTCTACTGATCGAAATTTCTTATTGAGTGATATTGTAACGGTTGTTTCTCAATGTAAAGCAGGTTTACAGCATGTAGATTCTACAGTTGAGGCAGATCGTGTTTCTGCCACTACAAAGATGACTGTTGTTGTTGAAAACTCAGAACATTTAAGAATGCTGATGGCAAACTTACAGAAAATAAATAGTGTTCGCAGCGTGGAACGTGTTATACAGTAGGAGTTAAGCACTCCTGCTTTTTTTGTGAAATTACAGAGATAACTAATCAAACTTTTCAGATTGGATAAACTGATGAATATAAATAAATGGCAGGATTTAAAAGATATTAATAAATCTTTGACTCTTTATTAGTTTTTATTATAATATAATCATTGCGTTAGACAGAAAGGAAGAAGCTTTATGTATATTCGTCAAGCGACAAAAGAGGATCAGGAAGCAATTGATGCTATGTATGAGCGAAGAGTGAAATACAATGATGAACACGGAATTCATCAATGGAATTTAGATGAAGTAGGCTGGAAGGCTTTCTCGAAATTATATACATTTGAAGATTATTATGTTGGTATAGAACAAGGAGAAATTGTATGTGGTTTATTTATTGTTGATATTGATAAGCTTTACTGGCCAGATATGCCAAAAGGTGCTTCGCTTTATTTACATAAAATATGTGTGGATCCATCACATAGCGGTAAAGGATATGCAGATGCAATGATTCAGTTCTTTATTGAAAAAGGAAGAAAAGAAGGCTATGAGGATGTACGATTAGATGTCCGTAGACATAAAGATAAACTTCGTGCTATGTATGAACGAAATGGATTTAAACTATATAAAATAGGTAAATTTATTCCTGAATGTGATACAGCATTGTATATTTATCGGTTTTAAAAGATTGTTTAGCATTTTGACAATCTTTTTTTATTAGCAGATTGTAAATGTATAACTAAGTGATATAATGTATTTAGTAATACTAAATAAAGAAGGGATGCTATGAATCAGAAATATGAAAGACAATTGAAAAAAGGGGTGTTGGATATTCTGGTTTTAGAACTATTATCAGAAAGGGAAATGTATGGGTATCAGATTATTCAAACACTCCAACAGAAAAATAGAGAAAGGTTTTCTTTAAAAGAAGGTACATTATATCCTATTCTGTATCGATTAGAGGATGATGGATGGATTGAAAGCCGGTGGAGTGAGCCAAAAGGGAAAATGGTTTCTAAAAAATATTATGCGATAACTGAACTTGGAAAAATGCAGCTACAGGAACTAAAAGAATTGTGGTTTGCATTTTCAAAAGAAGTATCTGAGATATTACGAGGTGATGGGAATGAATAAGAAAGAGTATGTTAAAAAGGTATTGAAAAGAATACCATTACAAAAGAATGATAAAACGAGACTTGAAGAAGATCTTCTACAGGATATCCTAAGCGCGATGGAAGATGGCGAATCTTGGGAAAACATTCAAAAACGAATGGGGACTCCAGAACAGGTAGCACAGGAATATTGTATGCAAATTGGATGTTCTATGAAGAAAAGAAGAAAGTGGCCTTGGATACTGCTTGGAATAATTATTGTTGCGGCAGTAGGAATATGGGTTTTGATACCTAAAAATTACCCACTACAATCTAGTAAATATTTTGATGAAAAAGAAGTAGAAACCTGGAATAAAGCAGTAGTAGAAAACATATCAAATAAAAACATAGATAAAATTTTGTCTAATAGCAGCGAGGCCTTTCGAAATGAGGTTTCTGAAGATGAATTGTTAACATATTTTGAAGATATGAATACAGGGAAATTTGTTCGTATTTCACAAATTGAATCTGTAGAAAATAGAAGTCTACTACAAGGAACTTTTGCGGTAAGTGAAGTAACAGCTCAATATGATAACCGTAGTGTAATTTATTTGATAAGTTTTGATACAGATGGAAAATTAGCTGGTTTATATATGCGTTGAGATACAATAAAGTGAGGTAAGTAATTATGGGTATTGGTATTATTGTTGTTGTATTAATAGGAATTATGGCAATTGTATTATTAAGTGGGCATGGTGGTTTCCTGATTGCTGGGTATAATACTGCAAGTAAAGAAGAAAAAGCAATGTATGACGAAAAGAAATTATGTCGTATTACAGGCATTGGCTTTTTAGTAATGGAAATAGGTCTGATTGGTTTAATCTTTTTAAAGAACTTAAACACATTTTCAATCTTTAGTTTAATATTGATTTTTATTGGAATTGCAATACCATTATTGTTTGGTAATAAATATGCTCGTAAAAAAGGTGTTTCTTTTTATAATGACAAAAGAAATAAACGTTTAAATATTATAAATATAATATTTACAGGTATAATCCTAGTAAGTCTTGGTATTGTTATGTTTGTTGGAAATATTAGTGTTGAGTTTCATAAGAATGATGTGAAATGCAGTGGTTTTCTTGCAGGTTCTACAACAGTTTCTTATGATGAAATAGAATCTGTTTCATTAGAAAAAGACTTGGATTTAGGAACACGAACATTTGGAATCGGTTCTTTTTCTATAAATGCAGGTAATTTTAGTAATGATGAATTTGGGACATATAAATTATATGCTTATACATCATGTAATACATATGTTGTTATTGATACAGGAGAAAAAGTTGTTGTGGTAAATGATAAGGATGAAAAAGACACGACAAGTTTATATCATGAATTTTTAAAATATGTAGAGGATAAATGAATATGGACATGAGTATTATCTTGTTAATTTTAATATTTGTGGCTGTCGGTATCCTTATGCTATATTATGCTTATGCAATTAGCATAAAGAAAGATGTGAAAGTAATTCATGAGTATCATTATCAGAATATGAAAAAGGAAGACTTATACGGATATCTGAGAACTATGGGGATTGGAACTTTCATTATTGGAGCTACATTGCTTATTCAAGCAGGAATAATTTGTATATTTAAATCTTTTCATTTGTATGCTTTATTTATAGGGTTATTTGCTGGTATAGGAATTATGATTTATGCTCAGTATAAGTATAATGGTAGTATGTTTTCTTGATGAAGATGAAAAAAAGGCAGATCATTGCCTTTTTAATTTGATTTCATAATATAAGCTGTTCCACATTCGAAAGTATTCCATGATGTAATGTTTTATTTTTTCTTTTTCTTTTGTTTTTTCCATTGCGAAGTTAGTGAAAAATTTTCTTACCATAAACTGTGCTCTTCTTGCGTGGAAATTGCTTGTCACAACAATTACATTTTTGATGCTCATTTGCTCGCATATATTTTTTGCGAATTTTAGGTTTTCAAATGTGTTACGCGCTTTTGTTTCTAAATATATATCAGATGCAGGTATTCCTTTACCAATAGCATAAGCAGCCATAACTTCAGCTTCAACATAATCGTTTACAACATTACTGCCACTGATTAGAATTTTTTTAACTTTTTTATTTTGATACAATCGTATAGCAGCATCTACTCTTGTTTTCTGCATGCGAGATAGACTGCCATTATCTTTAGTAGGACTTCCTAACACAATTGCGACTTCATAATTTATATTAGTTTGAGGTTTTTGGATAGGAGGAAAATAATGGCGAAGAATCAGGTTTGCAATTATAATGAATGCTAGTATGATCCACATGATGAAATATAAATAGGACTTTGTACTTCAGAGTCCATGATCTCCTTTCTTTTTGTTGTATCAAATGCATAAGCATAAGCATTTGTTATTCGTATGAAAATATCGCGATATGGCTGAGGAATCTGATGAAAACTAGCCGCAATTTTAATTTCCTGTTTCTTCAAATGTTTTAAATGTTTCCGTCCTATATCATTAAAAGCAAGTACTCGTAGGAAATCGCATGTAGGAAGCGTATCAATTTCATATTTATTGGTTTGTGTAAGAATGTGAATCAGACTTCGCTGTATACTGCTTCTAGGATAGCGATTACTGATACAGGAAGTAATAAATGATTCCCAGTCCATATGAATGTTTGCCTGTTTAACGAATAAATTTTCAATACCCTCATCTACTAAAAAACGTTTTCTTAACTCTTCTTTTGATGTTGTAAGCAATAGCGTCTGTATATAGGGGTAATATTCTTCCATGAATACTGGATTTGTTAGGTATTCTGACATATTTGTGGTATGTGAGATACAATTTCCTTCTTTTATTGCTTTTCGTATTGCTGTGGCAGAACTGATTGTATTGTTAATATCCTGATCATGATAGCCATTTGTACGCTGTATTGCGATAGGCGTGATATTTTTATTAGTGACAGCACGCAGATATGCCATGCCTAGGATATCATTGCTATTGACTTTACCATGAATTTTTTCTAATGTTTTTGCCATGGAGATTCCGTTTTTACGTTGCTTCTGATATTCTTCATAAGTTGTATTTGCAAGCTTAGATAAATGTTCAATATCTGATGTTTCACTGCCAAATACTAAACTATTAATGCCCGCCATGTCTAAAATGTCTACAGCATGTTTTGCGAAGATATCTGCTCTTTGGACAACAAAAGGATAGGGAAGTTCAATGACTAGGTCACAGCCAGCTGAAATTGCGGCTTTTGCCCTTGCCCACTTATCGGTAATGGCACACTCTCCACGCTGTACAAAATTACCGGACATAATAGCTATAAGTACATCACAGTTAGTTGCTTCTTTAGCTTTCTGAATATGATATGCATGCCCATTATGAAAAGGATTGTATTCTGTCACAATGCCACATATTTTCATGGTTAATCACCTCGTTATCTTAGTATACCATAGCTTTTTTCTTCTTCCTAGTTTCACTTTTATTTTATGAAAGTTGTGGTACAATAAAATAAAAAAAGGAGTTTGAACATGAAGTGGAATGAATATTCAATAATTAGTGCCTGTGATCAATTGCCGCTTTCTGTTTTATGCTGTGAGCCTGATGAAGAAGCAAAGGGGATTGTACAATTGGTACATGGTATGGCAGAACATAAAGAACGTTATAAAGATGTAATGGAATTTTTAGCAGACAAAGGGTATATATGTGTGATTCATGATCATCGTGGACATGGGAAAAGTGTACGTAATAAAAATGATTTAGGCTATATAAATGGGAAACATGCAGAATATATGATTGAAGACCTTTATCAGATTAATGCATATATTCATAAACGATATCCTTATTATCCAGTGTATATGTTCGGACATAGTATGGGTTCTTTAGTAGTTCGTGCCTATGCAAAGCAATATGATGATACAATTGATGCGTTGATTGTATGTGGAAGCCCCAGCAAACAGTCTGCGGCTTGCCTAGGACATATCATGTGTGAAGGCATGAAAGTGGCAAGGGGAGGACATTTTCGCAGCTCATTGATTCAAAAAATAGCGTTTTCTTCCTATGCAGATGCATTCGATGAAGATTATAGTGAAAATGTCTGGTTATGTAGTGATGAAGATGTTGTTCATGCTTATGATCAGGATGAAATGTGTGGATTCACATTCACATTGAATGGGTTTGAAAATCTGTTTTCCTTATTACTGATGGTTTATGATAAAAAACATTGGAAGCTAAAAAATAAAAATCTTCCTATTCGTTTTATTGCGGGAGAAAATGATCCATGTATCATAAATCAGAAGAAGTTTCAGGAAGCTGCAGGTTTGATGCGAAAAATCGGTTATCTTCATGTCAGCGCAAGACTATTTCCTAAAATGCGGCATGAAATATTAAATGAAAAAAATCATAGTGAAGTATATGAAGATATTCTTGCATTTATTGAAAAAGTAAGGTGTGGAGAATATAAATAATCAGAAAAATAAAAAAAATACTTTTCATTCGTTCTATTTTATGGTTTAATATATAAGCCAGCCTATGAAATGAAGATAATCTGTTGACTTTTCAATAGATGTTACTTATAATAGGATAGGTCAGACAACGAGGTGATTCTTTTGAAATGGTCCAGAATAGAACTGCTTAAGGCGAAAGATGCGACAATTGAATTCGATGAAACGATTCAGTTTGAGCCTGAGGTATTTTCTAAGATGCATCAAATCAGAGGATTACAGGATGTTACGGTATCAGGGAATGTTCATTACGATATATCTAGCGAGAAAGTATTTGCCGATCTCGATATTGAAGGCGTGATGATAGTACCGTGTTCTATTACCCTTGAGGATGTAGAATATGAATTCCATACAAAATCTTTAGAAGTGTTCTCTTTCGAAAAAACTGATGATGAAGATGTACACGAAGTTAAAGGTGATGTCGTAGAGTTATTGCCGGTGATCTTTCAATTGATATTGATGGAAGTTCCTTTAAAAGTTGTTAAGGAAGGAATTACACAGTATCCTAAAGGTGACGGTTGGGAAGTTGTCAAAGAGGAAGATTACATAAAAGAAAAAAAGAAAGAAATCGATCCTCGTTTAGCAAAGTTGAAAGAATTCAAATTGGAAGATTAAGTAGGAGGTGCTAACATGGCTGTTCAACAGAGACGTAATTCAAAGACAAGAAAAGCAAAACGTAGAACTCATTATAAATTAGCTGCACCGACATTAGTAAAATGTCCAGCTTGCGGTGAGTACAAGCTGCCACACAAAATGTGTTCTTGCGGTGAATACAACGGAAAAACCATCGTAAACAAATAAAACAAAAAGCTGCCTAAGCGGCTTTTTTTCTCAGCAAGGGGAAAAAGGTTGATGTTTACGGGATTTCGTGGTATAGTATTTACAGATACTTCAATTGGAGTGGGATGATCCCACTCCTTCATTATGTTTGTAAAGGAGAGTATTATGGATCAAATTACGAAATTAAAAGAACTGATCGCTCCACTTGTGGCAGAAGATGGTATTGAATTATACGATGTCGCATGGCATACCGAAGGAAAAATGCGTATTCTTCAGGTTTCTATCATGAAAAAAGATGGAAGTATGGATATTGACACATGTGCGGAACAATCTGAAAAAATCAGTGCGATGCTAGATGAAAAAGATCTGATTTCCAGTGAGTACTTTTTAGAGGTGTGTTCTCCTGGTGCAGAGCGTGAATTAAGAAACGAACAGCAGATTAAAGATGCTGTTGGTGAATATGTGTATGTGAAACTGAAAAATCCAAAAGCTGGTATGAATGATGTGAAGGGTACATTACTGGCATTTGAAAATAATACAGTTTTCATTGAATATATGGCAAAAGCTGTTAAGAAAAAGGCGGAAATAGAATTAGAAAACATTGCGTTGATTCGCCTATCTGTAAAAATTTAGAAAGGAAAGAAATTAAAATGAAGTTGAAAGATTTTATGGCTGCGATGCAGGCAATTGAGTCAGACCGTAAATTATCAAAAGAAATTGTCATCGAAGCATTACAGGAAGCTTTAGCAAAAGCATTCCGTAAACATATTGAAATACCTGATGCTATGGTTCGCGTTGATGTGAACGATGAAACAGGAGATATTAAAGTTTATCAGCAGCGTTTAATTGTAGAGAATGTAGAAGATGATGAACTGGAAATCTCTTTAGAAGATGCAAAACGTGTAAATCAGTCACTGGAATTAGGCGGTGTCGTAGAAGAAGAAGTAAGTATTGCGGATTTAGGACGTGCTGCGGTTATTCTTGCAAAGAACGTTATGAAACAAAAAATTCGTGAAGCTGAAAAATTAGTTGTTTATGAAGAATATTGTGACAAAGTTGATGAAATGATTACTGGTACAATCGAATCTGTAGAGGAAAAATTCTGTGTAGTAAATATCGGAAAAACATTAGCATTAATGCCTAAAAATCAACAGATTCCTAATGAACAGTACCGTGAAGGTGAGTTAATTCGTGTAATCATCAAAGAAGTAAACAAAGAGACAAAAGGTGCTCAGGTTTTAGTATCTCGTGCTGATGCAACATTAGTAAAACGCTTATTTGAAAAAGAAGTTCCTGAAATTTTCCAAGGTGTTATTGAAATTAAAGCAATTGCGCGTGAAGCAGGAGAACGTACGAAGATGGCCGTTTATTCTCACAATGAAAACGTAGATCCTATTGGAGCCTGCATTGGCCCTAGAGGACAGCGTGTACAGGTGATTATTGATGAGTTAGGTGGAGAAAAAATTGATATTTTTGAGTGGAGCGAAGATGTTACAGAACTTATCAAAAATGCATTATCTCCAGCTGATGTTCTTGCGGTAATTCCAAGTGAAGAAAGAAAAGGCGGTTTATTGGTAGTTGTACCTGATAATCAGTTATCCTTAGCTATCGGTAAACGCGGTAAAAATGCGCGCCTAGCAGTTAAACTGACTGGTAATAAAATTGACATCAAATCAGAAACAGATGTAGATGCATTAGGTATTGACTGGAAAGAAATTGCGAAGAAACAGCGTGAAGAATTCTTAGCTCGTCAAAAAGAAGCACAAGAGGCTGCTCAGCAGGAAATTTTTGAAGAAAATGCACAGCCACAAGAAGTTATTTCTTTAGATGATGCAGGTGTAAATGTACATGAACTTCATAATGATGATTATGAAGATGAAATCGAAGATACAGCTGAAGAGTTTGTAGAAGAAAATAATGAAGATGTATCTGAAGAAGCTGTTGAGGAAACAGATTTGGAAGCAGCTGCTCGTATCGCAAAAGAAAAACAGAAATTAGAAGGAATAAATCTGAAAGAAAAACAGGAATATGTTTCTAAATTTGAAACATTAGCTGATGCTTCTAATAAGCAGGATACAAAAACAAGTGCAAAACCAAAACCTAAGAAAAATGAAGAGAAAGAGGAACGTCGTAAGCCTACTTTTGATTTGAGTAAAAAAGATTATGAAATGAAACCAATTTATTCAGAAGAAGAATTAGCTGAAATTGAACGTGAAGAACGTGAAATGGAAGAAAATGATTGGATTCATGATGAAATTGACTTTGATGAATATGACAAATATTACGAAGAGTAAGATAAAGGAGGCCTAGGTATGAAAAAAATACCAATGCGTAGATGTGTTGCGACAAATGAAAGCCTTCCAAAAAAAGAATTAATTCGTATTGTCCGTACACCGGAACATACGATTGAGATTGATGAAACTGGGAAAAGAAATGGCAGAGGAGCTTACTTAAAACGCAGTGTAGAAGCTGTAGAAATCGCAAAAAAAAGAAAATCACTTGTACGATCCCTTGAATGTGAAGTACCTGACGAAGTGTATGAAAAATTAAAGGAGATGTTCAGTGAATGAAAGATGCAGCTGGTCTATTGGGACTTTGCACGCGTGCAAGAAAAATAGCAACAGGAGAAACCATTTATCGTAAGTTTCAGACACATCAGGTTCATTTGCTGATATTAGCAGAGGATATTGGTGATAATTCTAAAAAGAAGCTTACTGATAAATGTAATTTCTACCATGTAGACTATGTTTACATGGACGCATCAGTAATGAATATGGCAATCGGAGATTGTAATAGAAAAGCAATCGCAATTCTAGATAAAGGATTTGCGAAGCAGATTATAGCTTGCTTGAAAGGCTAGGTGATTATATGGCAAGACAACAGCAGAAAAAAGGAAACAACAATCGGAAGAATAACAACCGAAATAAGAATTTTGCACCTAAAAAAGAGCGCGTAGAAGTGAAAGAAATCACATATAGCACTCCATTGACGGTAGGAGAATTAGCAGAAAAATTAAATCGCAATGCGAGTGAAATCATCAAACTGCTGTTCATGATGGGAACAATGGTTACCATCAATTCAACTTTAGATGATGAAACGATTGAATTAGTCTGCATGGAATGGAATGTAGATGTTCATAAAGAAGTCATTATTGAAGAAAGTGATTTTGAAGAACAGTTAGAAGTAGAGGAAGATGAATCCTTATTAGAAACACGTCCTCCAGTAGTAACTATTATGGGTCATGTCGATCATGGGAAAACTACATTGTTGGATACTATTCGTAAAACACATGTTACGGAAGGTGAATTTGGTGGTATTACACAGCACATTGGTGCATACCAGGTAAATGTAAAAGGAAAGAAAGTAACATTCCTTGATACTCCTGGACATGAAGCGTTTACTGCTATGCGTGCACGTGGAGCTAAGGTTACTGACTTAGTTATCATTGTTGTAGCTGCCGATGATGGAGTTATGCCACAGACAAAAGAAGCCGTTGATCATGCGAAAGCAGCAGGTGTTCCGGTTATCGTGGCAGTTAATAAAATTGATAAGCCAACTGCAAATCGTGACCGTATCGTATCACAGATGAGTGAATTAGGATTAATGCCAGAAGAATGGGGCGGAGATACTATTTATGCGGATATCTCAGCAAAATTCGGAACTGGTGTCAGTGATTTATTGGAGACAATTCTAGTTGTTTCTGAAGTATACAACTTCCGTGCAAATCCAAACAAACTAGCAACTGGTACAGTAATTGAAGCTAAATTGGATAAGGGAAGAGGTCCTGTTACTACTTTATTAGTACAGGGTGGAACATTGCATACAGGAGATTCTTTAGTTGTAGGTACAGCTTATGGTAAAGTTCGTAAAATGACAGATGATCTAGGTCGTGAAATTAAAAAGGCACTTCCTTCAACACCAGTCGAAATCATTGGCTTAAATGATGTACCTATTGCAGGAGATATCTTTAAAGTATTTGATAATGAAAAGAAAGCTCGTCAGATTGCGGAAACACGCTTAAATAAGAAAATTGCTTCTGAACGTAATGCGACAGGAGCAGCTATGTCCTTAGATGATTTAGCTCGTCAGATAGAAGAAGGCGAAGTAAAGGAAGTAAATGTAATTGTAAAAGCCGATGTACAGGGTAGTGCAGAAGCTGTAAAAGCTAGTATGGAAAAAATCGATGTACAGGGAGTACGAGTAAATGTAATTCGTTCTCAGGCAGGAGCTATTACAGAGTCTGATATCTTATTAGCTAGTGCTTCTCATGCAGTAATTTATGGATTCAATGTTCGTCCAAACGCTTTAGTACGTAAAAAAGCAGAGGAAGAAGGAATTGAAATTCGTCTTCATAATATCATTTATAAAGCATTGGAAGAAATGGAAAATGCTATGAAGGGTATGCTTGCGCCAGTATATGAAGAAGTTATTATCGGGCAGTGTGAAGTTCGTCAAATTTATAAGGTATCTAAAGTTGGTACGATTGCCGGCTGTATGGTTACAGATGGTTGTGTCCGTAAAGATTGCGGTGTTCGTCTGATTCGTGATGGAGTGGTTATTTATACAGGTAAATTAGGTTCTCTGAAACGTTTCCAGAATGACGCAAAAGAAGTTAATAATGGATATGAATGTGGTCTTACTATAGAAAACTTTAATGATATTAAAGTAGATGACATCATTGAAGCGTATGAAGATCAGCAAGTTGATCCAGAATAAGATTAAGGTGATTATATGACATTGAAAGCTGAGAAAATAGCAGGTATCATACAAAAAGAAGTATCTGATATTATTCAATTCTCTTTAAAAGATCCTAAAATTGGATTTATTACAATTACTGATGTAACGGTAACTAACGATTTATCAATTGCGAAAATCTTCGTTTCTTTCTTAGGCCAGAAACCAAGAGAAGAGGCAGGAATGAAAGCATTACAGCGTAGCAAAGGATATATTCGCAGTGAATTAGCTAAACGAATGAAAATTCGTAAAGTTCCTGAATTAGTATTTAAGATTGATGATTCTCTTGAAAGAGGAAATCGAATTGATCAAATCATTAGTGAAATAAACAAATAGAAAAAAGGAACTGGAGAGCAATTTCTCTAGTTCCTTTTCATATGTGGTGAAGAGTATAAAAAAGTTACCTCATTAATTAGCACAATTTCAGTGATTTCTAAAATAATGAGGTAACTATATTTTATCTACCAACGTTTGTTAATCTTTCTTTTATTTTAAAATGTTTACCAAAGCGGTAGAAGAAATCCATTACAAATGGGATAGCCGCAATACCTACAATTGTGAATAATAATTGTAGGCGTGATAATCTTACTAAAGAGAATACATTAGGAAGAAGAATGATGCATGAAATAAACAAGATTGTCATTAAGGAAAAGATAAGGAAACGTTTTTTAGTAAATGGAGAACATACTCTATATAAAACAATCAATGAACTAGTACCTGTTAGTAATACACACATCGTAGACATAGCTTTTGGTGTAATAGGTATGACAATAGAAATAATATTTACATAAAGAATACTTAATACTACGCATAATGCTCCAGGGAATGCTCTTCCTAATACATTGATCAAAAAGTTACCTTCCACTCTTGCATAATTAGCTTCTAAAGCTAGGAAAAATGATGGAATACCAATCGTACAAGAGGATATTAAGGTAAGCTGAATCGGTTCAAAAGGATAACGGCTTAAGAAGAATAGGGTCAATATACTCAAGATAGTAGAAAACGTTGTTTTTACTAAGAATAAAGAGGCAGCACGTTGAATATTATTGATGACACGTCTTCCTTCATTTACGATGTGAGGCATGTTCGCAAAGTTATTATCCAATAAAACAAGATTAGCAATATTTTTTGCAGCTTCACTGCCTTGGGCTACCGATATGCTGCAATCTGCTTCCTTTAATGCCATAACATCATTTACGCCATCACCAATCATTGCGGTTACATGACCCTGTTCCTTAAGCGCTTTGATCATAAGTTTTTTCTGTAATGGAGAAACACGCCCAAATACAGTATACTCTTTTACTGCATCATAAATCATATCATCACTAAGAGTGCTTGCATCAATATAGCGATCATAGTTTTTCAGATTTGCCTTATGTGCGATTTCATGTACGGTACGTGGATCATCACCACTGATTACCTTTATATCTACACCTTGTGCTATAAAATAATCCAATGTTTTTGGGGCTTCTTTACGAATTGGATCACTTAATAAAATAAGGGATAATATTTCATTGTTTTTTGAAGGTTCTTCCTGCATCATTTCACTAGTATAAGCTAAAGTTAGTACACGATTTCCTAAACTAGCATAGCGAGTTATCTCTTTTTGCAGCTCAGGATCATTATGATCACTTACAAATTCATAGGCACCTAAAATATAAGTCCCTTTGTTTTTAAAACTTACAGCACTTAATTTTCTGGCACTGGAAAAAGGAAGAGTCTGTACGGACTGATATATATTGAAATTATTTGGAATATAATTTCGTATAGCCTGTGCTGTCGCATTATCATCGGGTAATGCAAGTAACATATTGCCTAAGATTTCAAGGATTTCATCCTTTTCTCCTTGAAGTGCGATAATATCTTCTACCTGCATGTTTCCTTCAGTTAGAGTACCTGTTTTATCTAAACATAAGGTATCAACTCTTGCCAATGTCTCTATGCAATATAATTCCTGAACTAATGTTTTTTTCTTCGCAAGATTAATTGAGCCAACAGCTAGAGCAATACTGGTTAGCAGAACCAAGCCTTCAGGAATCATACCAATCAACGCTGCGACTGTAGATACAATAGAAGAAGATAGACCGCTTTCTGTCATAAAATATTGTTTACTAAATAAAAGTATACCAACCGGAATAATGATGATTCCAATATTTTTAATGATAAAATTAATAGAATCTCGTAATTGTGATTTATGTCTTCTGAATGATTTTGCATCTTTCATAATTGTAGAGGCATAATTATCTTTCCCTACATGTTTTACCTGCACTTTTGCAGTACCGCTTACGACAAAACTTCCTGAATATAATTCATCATGTTTCTTTTTCACGATGACATCGGATTCTCCTGTAATCAATGATTCATTTACTTCTAAACGTCCATCAATTACAATGGCATCTGCACATACTTGAGAACCTGTTTCCAAACAGAGGATGTCGTCAATTACGATTTCATCCATATGTAATTTCACTTCTTTGCCATTACGTAGCAAGGTAACATAAGGTTCACTGATCAGGGATAGTTTATCCAACACTCGTTTTGCGCGTATTTCTTGAAAAATACCGATTACAAGGTTAGAAAATACCACTCCCAGAAATAATAAATTTTTATAAGAACCAATAAAAATGATAAGACCTGCTAAGACTGCATTAATAAGATTAAATAGTGTAAATATATTATCTCTAAAGATTTCTTTATAACTTTTTGTGATACGATCTTCTTGAGTATTGATATATCCTGCATCAATACGTTCTTTCACTTGGTCGTCGTTTAGTCCATAAGCAGGATCGATCCATTCTGTATTATTTGTTTTATGCATGGAATCACCTCATAGTAGTATTATATCAAATCTTATGAAGAATTGTTCTTACAGATTCGTAATTTTCAATCGAAAGTATTTTTCTCTATACATCACATAATTGTCATGATATACTTGTGCCTGTGAAGGAGTGCTGGTAATAAATGAGTATAGTAACAGTAGAAAATATTTCTCATAGTTTTGGAGGAAGACAAATTTTAGAAAATGTATCTTTTCGTTTATTAAGTGGAGAACATGTAGGTTTAATAGGGGCAAATGGTGAAGGTAAATCTACCTTTTTGAATATATTGACTGGTAAACTGATTCCTGAAGAAGGGAAAGTGTCCTGGTGTCGTCGTATTACGAGAGGATATCTTGATCAGCATACAGTCTTAGAGAAAGGTAAAACAATTCTTGATGTTTTACATGATGCTTTTTCTTATCTTTTTGAATTAGAAAAAGAAATGATGCAGAAGTATGAAGAAATGTCTGATTGCGATGAAACAAGGATGGAAGTATTATTACAGGATGTTGGAGAAATTCAGGATATTCTAGAACATAGCGGATTTTATATGATAGATGCGAAAATTCAGGAAGTTGCGCAAGGACTAGGCTTAATGGATATTGGTCTTGATAAAGATGTTTCCATGTTGAGCGGAGGGCAGCGTTCTAAAGTTTTATTGTGTAAGCTTTTATTAGAAAATCCGATGATCTTGATTTTAGATGAGCCCACGAACTATTTAGATGAAGAACATATTACCTGGTTAAAGAACTTTTTATCATCATATGAACATGCCTTTATTTTAGTTTCTCATGATATTCCTTTCTTAAATAGTGTAGTTAACATTATCTATCATGTTGAAAATTGTGAATTGACACGATATGTAGGAGATTATGATTATTTCCTTGAACAATATGCATTAAAGAAACGTCAGCAGGAAGCAGCATATGAAAAACAACAGAAGGAAATTGCAGATCTAAAAGACTTTATTGCCCGTAATAAAGCACGAGTAGCTACACGTAACATGGCTCATTCTCGTCAGAAGAAGCTTGATAAAATGGAACTGATCGAAAAGGTAAAGGAAAAAGTGAAACCTAGCTTTGAATTTCAGTCTGATCGAGCAAGCGGACGTGTTGTGTTTGATGCGAAGGATTTAGTAATCGGTTATGATGAGCCTCTAACTAAACCAATGAATTTACAGTTAGAAAGAAATAAAAAAGTCGCCATCAAAGGAGTAAATGGCTTAGGAAAAACAACATTATTAAAAACATTAATGGGGATAATACCAGGAGTCAGCGGTCATGTTGAGGTGGATCCTTATGCAACGATTGGCTTCTTTGAGCAAGAAGTAGCAGGAGAGCGTCAAACTGCTTTGGATTATTTCTGGAAAGAATACCCTGCATTAAATAATGGAGAAGCACGTGCAGCTCTAGCAAAATGCGGCTTAACTACCGATCACATTGAATCTAGCATGTATGTGTTGTCAGGAGGAGAACAGGCTAAGGTACGATTATGTGTTGTGATGAATAAAGCACATAATGTTCTTGTGCTAGATGAGCCTACAAATCATTTAGATGTGGATGCTAAAGATGAGTTAAAACGGGCTTTAAAAGAATACAAAGGAACGATTTTACTAGTTTCTCATGATCCAGACTTTTATGAAGGATTAGTAGATGAAATTTGGAATTTAGAAGAATGGACAACGAAAATCTTATAAGATATATAAAAACGAAGCACTTGATAACGTACTTCGTTTTTATTATAGCCATGAAACTTTGTTTTCAGTTCCATTTTTTATTTTTATAATGTTTCCTCTATGTCGATAGACAACTAATATTGTTAATAACCAGCTGGCAATGATAATTTCTACTCCATTATGAATCTGCATATAAGTAATAAACACACTGCTTACAAAGGCAGCTACCATACTGGATAAAGAAACCATTTTACTGATATATAAAACAATTAAGAATCCAATCAATGGAATGAAAAAATACCATGCATTTTGGAAAGTAAAAATAGATGTAGATAGAAGGAAACCAAACATTGTCGCAACTGCTTTACCGCCTCTAAAACCAGCAAAGATTGGATAACAGTGTCCAAATGCTGCGGCAAAACCTGCCCAAATACTTGCGTTCTGATCAAAACAGGAAACTATGCCAACTGCAACAACGACTTTTAAAACATCGCATACTATAACAGAAATACCTGCTTTTTTTCCTAATACACGTCCTGCATTTGTTCCTCCTAAATTACCGCTTCCATAATTACGAACATCTGTTTTATAGAACAATTTTCCTATTACCAAAGCAAATGGAATGGAACCTAATAGATAACCTAAACCAAGATACCAGATCCAGTTGATATTCATTGTATTCACCTCATTTTTATAACATATATATTTTAGCATTTTAACCTATATTGTAAAAGAGCAAAGTACGATTTCTTTTACTAGACTATTATTTGTACAAATCAAAGACATATTCGTATAATCATAAGTTTTCGTTGCATGAACTTAGTAAATTTGTTAAACTAATCAAGGTAACTGCTTTATATGCAGTCATAGAAAGAGGTGATAGTATGGCAGAGAAAGCATATGATGGAAGTAGTATACAGATTCTTGATGGGCTTGATGCTGTACGAAAAAGACCAGGTATGTATATCGGTTCTACAGATGCAAGAGGTCTTCATCATCTGGTGTGGGAGATCGTTGACAACTCCATCGATGAAGCTTTAAACGGATATGGAGATACGATTCGCATAACAATCGAAAAAGATAATGTAATATGTGTAGAAGATGAAGGACGAGGTATTCCTGTTGATATGCATGCGAGTGGAATGCCGACTGTTCAAGTAATTTATACGGTACTGCATGCCGGAGGTAAATTTAGTACAGAAGGCGGTTATAAGACAAGTGGAGGACTACATGGTGTGGGGGCCAGTGTAGTGAATGCCTTAAGTGAATGGGTGGAAGTAGTTGTTTATCGCGATGGGAAAATCTATCAGATGAACTTCTCAGATGGGGGAAGCAATGTCAGTGATTTAAAAATTATTGGAAAAACAACAAAAACAGGTAGTAAGATTCGCTTTAAACCAGATGCGAAGATTTTTAGCACGACAAAATTCTCATATCATCAGATTGCAGAGCGTGCACAGGAGGATGCTTTTTTATTAGAAGGCTTGAAACTTGTGGTAAAGGATGAAAGAGAAGGAAAAGAAAGAGAAGAAGTTTATCATTATGAAGAAGGACTAGTCGCATTTATGGAATATCTTCATGAAGATAAACAGGTATTTCATAAACCAGTAGCATTTAGTGGGACTGTAAATGATATCAAAGTTGATTGTGCTTTTCAGTATACGGATGAATATCAGGAAAATATCTTTTCTTTTGTAAATATCGTACGTACCAAAGATGGCGGTACGCATGAAACAGGCGCAAAAAATGCTTTCACAAAAGTATTTAATGAATATGCAAGAAAAAATGGTATTTTAAAAGAGAAAGATAAAAATTTTGAAGGCAGTGATGTACGAGAAGGTTTAACAATTATTTTATCATTAGGTATTCCGGAAAATCTGCTACAGTTTGAAGGGCAGACAAAAGGGAAATTAGGAACACCAGAGGCAAAAGCTGCTGTCGATAGCATCGTTAGTGAAAAGCTAAGTTATTTCTTAGAGGAGAATAAAGAACTAGCAATTACATTAATCAAAAAGATGCAAAGGGCATCGAGTGCTAGAGAAGCCGCTAGAAAGGCTAGAGAAGATGCTAGAAAAGGAAAATCAAAAGGTAAGACGGAAAAGATTCTTTCTGGAAAATTAGCAAGTGCACAAAGTAAGGATGCAAGAAAGAAAGAATTATATCTAGTCGAAGGGGATTCTGCCGGTGGAAGTGCTAAGCAGGGAAGAGATAGTAAATATCAGGCAATTTTACCGCTTCGAGGTAAAGTTCTGAATACGGAGAAAGCTAGTATTGCCAATATTGAAAAGAATGAAGAATTAAATACGATCATTCATGCATTAGGTGCTGGAGTTGGCGCAAACTTCCATGCAGAAGATGCTAATTATCACAAAGTCATTATTATGACCGATGCGGATACCGATGGTGCACATATTCAGATCTTATTATTGACATTCTTCTATCGCTATATGCGAGAATTGATTGAAAAAGGTATGGTCTATATTGCATTGCCGCCTTTATATAAAATTCAAAAAGGAAAACAGATTCAGTATGCCTGGACAGATGAAGAATTAGATGAACTTCGTAAAACCATTGGCAAAGGATATAGTTTACAGCGATATAAAGGGTTAGGGGAAATGAATGCGGATCAGTTATGGGATACAACCATGTGTCCTGAAACACGAACTCTAATACAGGTAACAATCGATGATGCGGTTGTGGCGGAAAAACGTGTATCTGTATTAATGGGTGATAAAGCTAATCTGCGTCGCGACTGGATTGAAGAGAATGTTTCCTTTACCTTGGAAGACAACTATGAAGTGGAGGTTAAAAGATGAAACAGGATAAAACAATAGAACATCACAGTACCATCATTGCATCTCCACTAGAAGAAATCATGGGAGATCGTTTTGGACGTTATTCGAAATATATTATCCAGGATCGTGCTTTGCCGGATGCTAGAGATGGTTTAAAGCCAGTACAAAGAAGAATCTTATATGCAATGTATGTTGATGGCAATACTTGGGATAAAGGCTATCGTAAATCTGCTAAAACAGTCGGGCTAGTAATTGGTAATTATCACCCTCATGGTGATACTTCTGTTTATGATGCTATGGTTCGTATGTCACAGGAATGGAAGATACGTACACCGCAAATCGATATGCAGGGAAATAATGGTTCAATCGATGATGATCCGGCTGCAGCGATGCGTTATACAGAGGCTAGACTTGGCAAAATCAGTGAATATCTTTTAAAAGATATTGAAAAAGATACAGTATTATGGGCTCCAAACTTTGATGATACGGATATGGAACCAACGGTTCTTCCAGCACGTTATCCCAATTTGTTAGTAAATGGAATTACTGGTATTGCGGCAGGTTATGCAACCAATATTCCTCCTCACAATCTTAGTGAGGCATTAGATGCGACGATTTATCGTATCCAGCATCCAGATTGTTCTTTAGAGGAGCTGATGGAATTTATTCAAGGACCAGATTTTCCAACTGGCGGTATTGTACAAGGAATAGATGGTATTAAAGAAGCCTTTACTACTGGAAAAGGTCGTATCATCATTCGAGGTAAAGTAAAAATTGAACAAACTAAAACGGTTCAGCAGATCGTTATCACTGAAATACCATATGAAGTTGTGAAAAGCAATATGGTTAAGAAAATCGACGATATTCGCTTAAACAAGAAAATTGATGGTATTTTAGATGTACGCGATGAAAGCGATCGTAATGGTTTGCGTGTTGTAGTCGATGTGAAAAAAGATGCGAATACACAGCTAATTTTAAATTATTTATATAAGAATACAGACTTACAGGTTTCTTATAACTATAATGTTGTGGCAATTGTAAATAAACGTCCAGTATCTATGGGACTTGCCGAGATGTTGGATGCTTTTATTGCCCACCGTCATGATGTGATTACACGAAGAAGTTTGTTTGATCTTAAGAAAAAGGAAGAACGCTGTCATATTTTAGAGGGCTTAATCAAAGCAGTATCTATTTTAGATGAAATTATTGCCCTAATTCGTGCCAGCAAGGATAAGGCAGATTCTAAGAAGAAAATCATGGATGCTTTTGGATTTAGTGATGCGCAGGCAGAAGCTATTGTGACAATGCGTTTATATCGCTTATCTTCCACTGATATTACACAGTTAAGAGAAGAATATGCACAATTACTAAATGAAATTGAAGAATTGCACGATATATTAGATAATCCAAAAATACTTCGTAAAGTTATGATCAAAGAATTAAATGAAGTGAAGAAAGCCTTCAAAACACCACGTCTAACAAGTATTGAACATGAAATAGAAGATATTGTAATTGATAAAATTGCGATGATCAATAGTGAACAGGTAATGGTTACAATTTCAAGAGATGGTTATATCAAACGTGTCTCTATGCGTAGCTATAATGCTAGTAAAGAGGATTTAACCGGTTTAAAAGAAGGTGATCAGCTTGTTGGCTATAAAGAAGTTAACACCTTAGATCACGTACTATTCTTTACAAATCAGGGTACTTATGGCTATCTGCCTGTTTATGAGGTAGAGGAAGCTCGCTGGAAAGATATTGGTAGTCATATTAATTCTTCTATTCGTATTCAAGCAGAAGAAAAAATTACAGATGCTTTTGTACTACATAGTTTTCAATCTGATGCCTACATTATTTCCATTACTAAACATGGCTTGGTAAAGAAAACAGCTATAAAAGAGTATGAGGTTTCTAGAAACAATAAAACCATGAGTAATATGAAATTACTTGATGAAGATGAAGTAATTAAAACAATGTTAGCTTATGCATATGACGAAATATTGATTGCGTCTAAAAATGGCTATGTCTGCCGTTATCCTGTATCACTTATTCCTGAAACATCTCCACGTTCAAAAGGTGTAAAAGCGATGAATCTGGTTGATGATGAAATTGCAAGTGCTTGTATCTGTCATAATGATACATCTTTCCTAATTGTGTTTAGCGAACAGTGTCATGTGAAACGAATTCGCTTAAGTGATATCGATATTACAGGACGTCCTACCAAAGGAAGCATGATCTGTAAGAAAGTAAAATCTAATCCATATCATATCAAACATATATTCTTAATGGATATGAATGATGAAATAACAATTTTATCGGACGAAAAACATTCTTTAGTTGTGAAAGATATTAGCTTAATGAATAAAGAAGCTACCTTCTCTTCACCACTTCCGCTAACTAATGAATATACATTCTTAAGTGAGTTAGAAGAAGTGAAAGAAATAGAGAAAGATAAAGAATAAGTATATGAAGAAAGTATCAGAAATGATGCTTTTTTTGTATACAAAGGAAAAAATATAAAATATACTATTAGATATATCAAGAAAAAATAAGGGGTAGAATAAGTATGCAAGAGAAAGTAAGAGAATTCATTGAAGAATATGCATTAAGCTGTAATGAAAAAATACGTTATATTGATTTGGTTAGTGAAATAGGTGAATTAGGAAAAGAAATCCTAAGACAAACAGATTATGGAGAAAAACATTATCAAGTAAATGAAACAAGTGTGGAAGAAATGGGAGATTGTTTGTTCTCCATTTTGGCTTTATGCTGTGAAATGAATATAAATGCTAATGATGCGTTAAATTATGCGATGAATAAATATAAAAAGCGTTATATATCTACAGGAACGATTAGTTCAAATGGTAAGGAGTAAAATAATGAATAAATTGAAAGAGTGGACAAAAGATGGCTTTGTGTTAAGACCTGCAAAGATAGAAGATGCGCAAGAGTATTATGAACATAATTTTAATCCTTTAGATAGAGAAATAGTTAGATTAACAGGAAGCAGATCAGATTTTTCTCGTAATGAAGTGATTAACCATTTTAAGAATTGTATTCATTCAAAAGATCGATATGATTTTGTTCTTGTATCTATAGATGGTCATATTATTGGAGAAAGTGTTCTTAATGAGATAGATGAAGATTTAAGAAGTGCTAACTTTCGAATTTGTATATTTCATCGTGATGATTGTAATAAAGGAATTGGTTCATGGATGATTGAAAAAACATTGGAATTTGCTTTTGAAGATATAAAACTTCATCGAGTAGAACTAGATGTGTATTCATTTAATCAACGAGCAATTCATGCATATGAAAAAGCAGGCTTTAAGCATGAAGGAGTATTAAGGGATGCTATTATACATGGAGAAACTTATGCAGATGTTATCTTAATGGCAATTTTAGAGAATGAGTGGATAAAAACTAAGGATTAGGCTTAATTAAACAAAATATATGAAACAATCTGAATTATTAAAAACAATCGCATCTCTTACTCCTTACTGCCATAAGAAAACAAAGATGATAAAAAAGGATTTAATGTGGAAAGCAGTTATATCAATGCAAAGAATGTAAATATGTCTTCACATATAATTCTCATACAATTACGATGTATTCTAAAATTTAAAGAAGCATGTTTGTACAGATTGTATTGGATACCTTAAGTTGCGTTCCAATCAAACAAATGGCAGCTGATTTAAATTTATCTATTTCCTGTATTTTGAAAATCGTCATAAGATCTTATGTGCTTTAGAAAAACTATTAACTATAGAAAAGCAAAAACTAAGCGGTACGATTGAAATTGATGAAACCTTTATTTTGGAAAGTCAGAAAGGATCAAAAAATAGAGAAAGAAGGACTCGCAAAAGACAGAAATGGGTAGGACAAATCATTATAGATAAATAAATATTATTAACATTTTTAAACTGATACTTTTATCAAGGTAATTAGCATTAAGAATAAGACATAAATGTTCAAAAATTATATTGTGATATAATACCTCTATGTGAAAAATATAGATTGGAGAAAGAATATGGATAACACATTAATTGAACAGTTTATGAATTACTTAATAGATGCTGAAAAAAGTCAGCATACGATTGAAAAATATCGAAGAGATATTCACTCATTTTATCTGTTTTTAAATAATAGAGATTTAGATAAAAAAGCAGTAAGAGAATATAAAGAATATTTAATAGAACATTATGCTCCGAGATCAGTCAATTCCATGTTAACAGCATTGAATTCTTTTTTTTCGTTCATTGGTAGACTGGAGTTAAAAATAAAGATGATAAAAATACAAAAGAAAATCTTTTTAGAAGAAACAAAGAACCTAACAAAAGAGGAGTATAAAAGATTAGTGAATGCAACTAAAAATGATATGCGGATGCAGTTAATAATTGAGACTTTATGTTCAACAGGCATGAGAGTAAGTGAATTGAAATATATTACTGCAGAGAATTATGAAAAAGGCATAATAAATGTATACAATAAAGGAAAACAAAGAACGATATTCTTACCTAAGAAACTGATACAGAAAATGAGAATCTTTGTTCTTAGAAAACAGATTAAGAAGGGAATGATTTTCACTACAAAAAGTGGAAAGAGCATTGATAGAGTTGCAATCTGGAGAAAGATGAAAAAAATCTGCAAGAAAGCAGATGTATATGCCGGTAAGGTTTTTCCTCATAATTTAAGACATCTTTATGCAAAAACATATTACTGCATAAAAAATGATTTATCGAAACTAGCAGATTTATTGGGACACAGCAGTATTGACACAACAAGAATTTATATCATGGATGACAGCAGCAAGCACCTTCAGGATATAGAAATAATGGATCTGGTCATATAAGACTAAAATAAAATACAACATAATAAATATTATGTTGTATATTTTTTGCCATAAACGACTTTAAAACTTCCTTATATATTTTTTATACAATATTTTCCATGATTTGTAAACAAAAATGTAATATTTATGAGATAAAATATAATATTTTATTTATTTACAAAAAAAATATAACAGAATAAAGATACGAATTTTCTATTTTTATCTTTGAAAATTAGATTATTCGTGTTTTTTTGTGCAACATAATATTTATTATGTTGTATATCCAGTAATCGGTGCTATAGCCAAAATGCTTTATCTCTTTCATCAGAAGGGAGATGATGCTAATTATAGTGTTACGTTCCAAAACAGGTTATTGTGCAGATAGAATGCGAAAGTCAATTGAAATGATGAGAGAGTAAAAAATTCATCTATTTGAGATTCTTACACTCATTTAATACTACCTTTTAGTATATAAATGAAGTGATTGAATGAAATAGGTCTATCTATGTTCTGAATCAAGTATTGGGTCATATTATATCAGGGCGATAATTATCAATTTCCCTTTCTTGTATTCCTATAAGAACTAATAAACTATCGCCCTGCACATTAAAATAAAAGTAGATGAATTTGGCAATAAAATCAAAAATTGTCTTTGAAAATAAAACAGATTGCTCATCTAATTCTATTAGTTACATTATGAATGTAGTCTCATTTTGGTTTCTTATGGTCAGTATTATTACTTTTATTTGAAACAAATAAAGTCTCAACCTTCTATTTTTGACATTACATCACTGCCGTAACCACGGTTGCGATATTTGAATAATTAAAGGATCATATGGAAACAACAGTCTGTTTTCATAGACGAAAACTAAGCTATTCTATGATACTTCAATTTTAACCTAGGAACTTAAGGGAATATAAAAAAATTAAATCTGAATATAAGTAGTTAAAGAAGAACAAAGAAGATACAAAAGGAGAGAATTATGATGAAAAGTAACAAAAAATTATGTACTTTAGCTCTATCTTCAGCAGTGATCTTAGGGGGAACAATGATGATTCCTGCGCAAGGAATCCACGCTGAAGAATTAGGGTCAAATCTTGTAGAAAATCAGACTAACACTACTGCAACTGTTACTACAGCTGAAGAATTTAAAACTGCTGTAGCCGACGCAAACGTTAAAGAAATACTTGTAAAAAACCCAATTGATATACACGATTCACTTACAATTAATGATAAAACTATTACGTCAAGCACTAGTGAAAGTAATGCTAATTTTTTGACATTCTTTAAAGGTGCAACATTCAATAATGTGACCGTTAACTCTGGTGCTAATGATAAATCAGCGATTCATATGTATAAATGTTCAGGTACATTTAACAATGTGACCATTAATCATAATGGAGTAGGTGCCCCAATTATTGGAAATGGAGCTGAAAGTAAACTTACGTTTACAGGGAATGTGATTTTAAAATTAAATGAAGAATCTTGGTATGGGATAAATTTGGATAATGGCTCTACAGCAGATTTTACTGGTGCAACTTTAAGCGTTGATACACTATCCGCTACTCAATCAGCTGTTTGTGTTGAACGTGAAGCTGCTGTTAATGGTTTGGATATTTCTGTAGTGAAAACAGCAGATGGTCAAACAGCTTATGTACAGAGCAGTGATTTAGCACAATTTGTAGAAGCAAAACAAGAAAAAGATGTTACTGAAGTAATCATTAATGAAGATGTAGAAATTAATGACTCATTTGTGATTAATGAAGAGATGACAATTACAGCAAACAATGGTGCTAAAATCTACACCAATAAGTTTGTAAAACCAGATAATGCAGTAACAGTAATGAATGGAATTTCTGTCGAATTCAATAATGTGGCAATTCAAACAGATAGCTCTGCTAAGAGTGGTTTGCATGTATATGGTGGTAAAGTTATAGCTAATAATTTGACAGTGGATAATACGGTAACCGATGGAGGTGCTGCAGTTATCGTAAATAGTGGTTCTATAGATTTAAACGGAACAACAACATTCAATTTAGGTGAAAATTCTTGGGGTGGTATCAACCTTGATAATAGAATTACAGGAGGAAATAATCCTTCAGTTAATATTGGAGAAAATGCAGTAATCAATGTCAAAGCTGATGGACAAAATGAAGTGAGTCTATATTACACGGATAAAGATTCTAACGTTACACCAGACATTAAAGTTCCTGAAACAGTAAAAGTAACAATGAATGGAACAGAAGTTACTTTGGGTACAGATGGTGAAATTACAACTTCCATTCCATGGACAGATCTAGAACCTTCAGAACCAGCAGTACCATTAACACCACTAGAACCATCTAAACCAATCGAAAAACCACAAAGTCCTGAAGAACCAACAACACCAACGGATCCTGTAAAACCAATAACTCCAATTACGCCAGAAACACCTGCGGCTGATGATGAAACCAAAACACCAGCTAGTTCAGAAAAATCAACAGATGAAGAAGATAAAACTCCAGATACAGGAACATATTCTAATGTATTATTGTTAGGATTTACATTTATCGTTTCAGCAATTGGAATGGTAGGAACAATTCTATTTAAACGCAGACATCAGAACTAATTGAAGGAATTGAATAAGTTAGAATTGAAAATATATTCAACAAGAAGATAGGTAAAATAATCTTGTAGATAAATGTCTCGAAATAAAAATTTAATAAATAGGTGGGGCAGTTATGCCCCATTTATGCTTTATTTGGCAAATGCATGATTTACTTTGAATTATATCATTTTAACTAAAAGGAGTAAAATATGAAGAAGACGAAAATTATAGGAGCAGTGTTAATAGCATCTATAACAGCTATGACAGTTTTTAGCAATGGTTCATTTCTATATGCACAGGAAAATACTATTGCTTCAATTGATATTATTGATAAAACTGAGCCAATTGCTGATATAGAAGAAAACAACTCGATTGTTGAAGAAGAAACAAAAACAGTTGAAGAGAAAGCAGAAGCTTCATTAGAGAAAGAAAAGGTCAAATCGGATGTTCCATATACACTAGGTAGTGACATTGCATCAGAAATTGCAGACCAGAAAAATTTACAGGCAAACAATAGATTGTCTGGAAATTGTGGAGCAGAGAATAATGAAACAAATGTAACATGGGAACTGGAACAAAACAATAGTGACTCTAGTAATCCAACATATACTTTAACTATTTCTGGAGCAGGTGATATGAAGGATTTCACTAATGGAACACAACCTTGGTACAATTTTCAAAATTCTATAACAAAATTAGAAATAGATAATGGAATAACGCATATTGGAAGTCATTCTTTTCGTGGAACAAAAATATCTAATATCAAAATTCCAGATAGTGTAAGGACAATTGGGGATTACGCATTTATTCAAAATAAGAATTTAGTTTCTATTACAGCTTCAGATATAAAAGGTCGAAATTTTAAAGTTGAAGACGATACTATATTTACATCCTATATTACAAAAAATGATAAGGAAGGATGGGAACTAAGCTATTTTCCAATTGCTAAATATACAAATAAGTATACTGTACCTCAATTTGTTACATCAATAGGTGCCAATTCTATGCAAATGGCTATATTTAAAGAAGTTATTATCGAAACTCCTTGTTCAATTAACAGTTATGCTTTTGCGGGAAATGATATGCTTGAAAAAGTTGTACTTCCTGATATGATTACGTTTGGAACAGAAGGTTTAAATATAGGCAGCGGATTTAATGGAACATTTGCTGGATGTACTCGGTTAATGACTATAGAAAACTTTGTGAATGCCAATATTATAGAAATTGGTGAGAGTGTATTTAATCAAACAAATGTAACAAATCTTATTATTCCAGCTTCTGTAGTAAAAATCTCAGGTAATGCATTTTCAAATCCAAGTTCATATGTGTCAGTTATATTTGAAGAAGGAAGTCAGTTAAATACTGTTGAGAAGAGTGCTTTTACAAAAGATCAATTTAAAGCTCAATTTGCAGAAAATGATATAAAAGCGTATTTAGCATTTGTTTCATCAGGATTTAAGGCCAATTTGGGTGATAAAAAATTACCAACTAGTGAAATATTTGTATATGAATGGAGTGGCAATAATACTGTTTCCATTGTTGGTATTACAGATAAAGGGAAAAATAAAGATATCATTACAATTCCTGGGGAAGCGGAAGGGTATCCTATTACACAAATCGCTGATTTTGTATTTCAGAATGATACTAATGTTGAAACAATAATATTTGAGAATGGTGTGCCAATCAATGTTGGAGAAAACGCATTTTTTGGATGTACTAATCTGTCAACATTTGATGCAGGAATACGACAAATTTCTTTAGATAATAATGCTCTTGGTAATAACCCTAAACTTTCCAGTGTGTATATTCCTAATGCTTTAGAATTAGGTAGCAAAATATTTAGTATGTCTAATAATATAACACTTCTTTTGATTAATGGGACAGTTAAAACACAAGAAGATTCATTATATAAGTCAAATGCTGATTCTTTAGTTATGAATAGTGGAGCTTTTTATGTTCTTGGACAAACAGCTGATATGGTGAATCAATTTGATACGATCGTTTCTGAAAAAGAAGATGTTAAGTTATCAAAAATAGTGTTTGGAGAAAACGGAATATTTCCAGATAAAACAGATTTTAAGAAAAATATATTAGCAACACCTAAGAGAGATAGATATATTTTTAAAGGGTGGTACGATAATGACAAATTTAATGGATTTCCTGTAACAAGTCCTCAGGCAGGAAAGAACTACTATGCAAAATGGGAGAAGAGTAATTATACTGTAGTTGATAAAGTTGATTTTGGATCATTAGATTATGGAAACTTAAGTTCAAAGAATATTAATGTAAAATTTGAGAACGAGACCGATATTGTTTCCTCAGTAATTAGCAGTGATGAAGAAATATTTACTGTTAAAATTGATGATAGTAATAAAAATAACATTATTATTACTCCTAATAAAGATCTAACTGTTGGTACATACAATGAACAAATAGTAGTAACAACTAAAGATGGAGCAAATCATATTGTAGAGGTTAGCTTGGCTGTTGAGAAAGCTGAACCGGCATATGAGATACCAAGTGATTTAACAGCTACTTATGGAGAAAAATTGTCTGATATTACGATACCTGCAGCAGATAATGGAACATTTACATGGAATAATCCGAACGAAGAAGTAGGTAATGTTGGGTCAAAGTCATTTAAAGCTACATTTACACCAAAAGATACAAATAACTATAAAACTGTAGAATTGGAGATTCCTGTAACTGTAACAAAGGCAGTTCCTTCTTATGAAATACCATCTAACCTGTCTGCAGTTGAAGGACAGACACTAGCTGATGTAGTTCTTCCTAATGGATTTACATGGCAGGATGTAACTACAACACCGGTAGGATCTTATGGTATAAATTCATTTTTTGTGACTTTTACACCAGAAGATACTACAAATTATGAAGTTGTAAAAAATATACCTGTACAGATTGTAGTAAATCCAAAAATGGAAACTATTAATACTATGCCTGAGATTATTGCAAATGATGTGACTCTAACTGTTGGAGATGAATTTGATCCATTGGCAAACGTAACAGCAAAAGATGCAGAGGATGGAGAAATCGCCCTAACAAAAGAAAACATCGTCTCAAATGATGTAGATACAAGCAAAGCAGGAACATATCACGTTACATATAAAGTAACAGATAGTCAGGGAGCATCTACTGAAATTACGATTACAGTAACAGTAGAAGATAAAGGAACAGAAAAACCGGATGTTCCTACTACACCGGAAAAACCATCTGATCCAGATATTTCTGATAAACCAGCAGATACAAATACTACAGAAAAGACAGATGATTCAAAAACTCCTGTAAAAGCTAATACTTCTACTGAAGAATCAAAAGCTCCAGAAACAGGTAAAGAATCCAATATGATGTTATATGGATGGGGCTTGCTGCTTTCAGCTTTAGGAATTTCAGGAATTGTCTTTGCTAAACGTAGACGTTCAAGATAGTGAATAGAAATACTATAGAAAAAGATGCCCTTTTATAGTTCAGAGCATCGCGGTTGATATCGTGATTATAAATGTATGACTTAATTTGTAATCATCTGTAAATCATAGGTTTCTTTGATAGGTTAAGAGTATTATACAGAAACATAAATAAGATATGAGAGATCTTGATTCTCATTAAATATTATCTAGCAAGTTTTTGTTTTGAAGGAGGAATATATCGTGAAAGGATTACGTGTGTGGGACTTAATGGATAAAAAAATGTATTATGATGATTTTATGATCGGAACGGATGGGGAGCTTTATCAATTGCTTTCATATACAAATATCAATGAAGATGATTATGTTGTAAATATGGTTCCTGCCAAGACTTCACGTTATATTGTCATGAGAAGAAGCAAAAACACAGATAAACATGATATTCCGATATATGAGCATGATTTCATGAAGGGTCAGGATGGAACTATATATAAAGTAGAGTACAGTGATGAGAAAGGCTTTTATGGATTAAATGAGAAGAATGAATGCCTAACAGTAGATTCATTGACCAAGTTTGAATGCATAGGAAGTGAATATGAAGGCTTATTAAAGGAATAATCAATCAAAAAGATTTAATGTGAAATATGATAAATGGCGGGAATTTAAAAGATTTCTGCCATTTTTTTCAAATAAGAAAATAAAAGAATCAAAAGGAGAAATTTTGATGAGTAGGCTATATATTTATAAGACATTGATTTTAAATTTTGTAAATATTTTTGATTTAACTTTATTGATTGTAATGATTATAACCTTTGTCTTTATAAAATTTAATATATAATCAACACTTAATAGAGAACAGAGATGTTTTTGATGAAGAAACATTTTAGATTCTTTATAAAGGGTTAATTAATGACTATACGACTGAAAATTTATCTGTTAATGCTAAATGTAGTACAAATGATAATTGATTTGCTGATATAAAAATTGTTTTAGAATATGATTGGAAAAGTTTTTATACAATTATGAATAAGTAAGATACTATTCTTTTCATAAAAAATGATGATGAGGTCGGACTTGATGCTGTTCTAAAATCTGAATGCTTAATTTATTCAAATTGTATTGAGCATGCACTTTACTTTGTAGAAAATAAGCCTATGACAATAAAATGCAAATTCATACTCTATATGATGAATGAAAATATGAATTTAAATGGATATAGATATTAAATTACAATAAATAATATGATATTCGGTTCTTGATAACAGAAACTTTCAAAGGACAAATTGAACAAAAGTAAATATATAAGATATTTATGAATTTATGTAGAGAGGTTAAATGTATGAGTGAAGAAAAAAGAATATATAAAAAATACATAGGAGAAGAGGATAAATTAGAAAAATTAACAAGTTGGTTTTATTTATTTCATGTAGTGATTGCTTTGCTTGCTAAAGAAGGTGATAACGAAAAATTAATAGGAGATTTAATCAAAAATAAACTACATATCAACTATACATATACAAAGAAGAAAAAACCGTATAAAGAAATAAATATTGAAGAGTTGCAAGAGATAAGGTTAGAATACGAATGCTATTATAGGATTTATAAAGAAAAGGAGTTTAATGACTTTAAAGAAATGGAAAATCATAAGCTAGTTTTATATGCGATCATAAAAAAATATTTTGAGGTTCTGCGAAAGGAAAGCATTACAAGTTTTCACAAGCTCGCACAAAATAATATGTTTAAAAAGATGAAAGGGGGATATATGAGCAGATATTTCGAAAATAAGCTTTCCAATTTTTCAGTAATTTTATTTTCTTTTCTTTCAATATTATTTTTTACTGCCTGTATAATAAGTCTCATCGTATTTGGTTTAGATTATTTAGGGATATATAACTCAATATTTGTACCTCTTATAGTTTTGATAAGTCTAATTGAACTAACACACTCTAGCCGAGTGTGGGCTTTTTTGTATAAAGCCTAGTCTA